>Ga0315339_1000275_pt1 | contig 75256 bp, 66 predicted proteins | sample ASW17metaG_FD_204514 | JGI IMG/M metagenome (GOLD analysis project Ga0315339, IMG submission 204514) | Ammonia-oxidizing marine archaeal communities from Pacific Ocean, United States - ASW #17 | ecosystem: Environmental > Aquatic > Marine > Oceanic | place: USA: California | collected 2016-12-05 | reverse complement strand
TTCCCTTTTATAAAGTTAAACCTTTTTAAGAATTCGAAGAATCCATCTCTGAGCATTTTCAGGTCTTTACTCATAATAAATCCCGCACCTCGACTTTCAGTGTAATTGAAAGGAATATTTAATTTGTGAGCGGCACTCGCAGTTCGACCTGGGAGAGCTGGGGAAGCCCAACGCCAGTAGCGATCAAAACAAGTAGCCATTTTTTCCTGAGCTGCATTCACTTTACGGTTGGGATGGGTATAATAGCCAACGAACTGTGCGATTTCGTTAAAAGATCCAGCACTATGAAAATCAAACCAGTAATTGCTGTGCCTGACTAATTCATTAAGACATAAATTCGCCAATTTCTCCGTGGAACTACCATTTGTTTTACCCGGAAAAACGCGGGATAAATCTTTACCATCATCTGGACGGCATCTTACCCCTGCCTTAAATGCCTCTTCATTTAATATCGGGACAACGACAACTGTTCCGCGCAAATTAAGCGGGCTCCAAGTATTGACTAATGACATCAAAAAGGTTGGGCCTTCATATTCATCTCCATGAGTGGATCCGTTAACCAAGACTACTTCACCGGGCTCCCCTTTCCAGACGAAGCATTCAATTCCGATTTTCTTTGTTCCAATACGACGGTGATGAAAACCCTTAGATAAGTTTTCCCAAAATGCTTTTTTAACTTTCGATTGCTTCATAATAAGTAAATTAATTCTGAAAAATACTAATCTTAGAAGTCTGTTTTGTAAATGAAAACAGTCACAATTACTTTATTACCATCGACAGATTCATAATTAGCTCTTGAGGGCAATTATTAATACCCAGCTAAAATGTCGCTGTATGGATACAGTTTTCCGGTATCAGAGCAACGGTGAATTTAACGATATAAAAAATTACACTACTTTCATCTAAGCAGTCGCCCCTTTATCACCTGTATGTCTAAAGAATATATATAATTGAAGATGAAGAAATAGTATGTTTATCGATGATAAAAATTATCGATAAGTTACTAGACAATTTCAAATTAATTGGTTCCCCTGGGAAGGGTTAAAAGGATGTTTGGAATTAAAACCTGACCTGGTGATCATAGATGTTATGCTACCCGCCAATCAACGGATTGGAAGTTCTATCGGTCATTAAAAAGAAAAGTCCTGAGATTAAAGTTATAATCTACTCAGGATATTTAATCCTGAATATCGTGAAACTATCCTTTGAATAAAAAACTGATGGAATTGTTAAAAAACCATCTTCCGCTAACGAGCTTAAGACTGCTATTAACACCGCGTTCGCGGGAGATGTCGATTACAGCAAAATATAAGGGATAAATTAAATTTCTGCTACCCAAGTAATTCGATCGAAAATTGAAATGGCGGAGAGGGAGGGATTCGAACCCCCGGGCGGGTTGCCCCGCCACCTGATTTCGAGTCAGGCACAATCGGCCACTCTGCCACCTCTCCTTTGAGATAACGATTTGTGAGCAAGGGCAAAATGTAAAGTTGATTTTACTTCATAGTGCCTGAAATATCCAAGCGTGTGAAGACCTCGGTATAATCTTTATTCTAAATTTAGTGTTTCAATTCTGGATTTAAGTTTTTGAATTAATTCGTCAAAGGAAGATTTACGGATTATGTCATAAAATTGGGTGCGATAGTTTTTACCATTCTAACTCCCTCGATGTTGATATCGATCACTTCTCAGTCCCCACTGTCTGATTTATTAATCAAGCGATAGCCAATGGGGTAGATGATATCTTCCTTATCGATAATCTTGATCCGAACGCACGCAAAACGCTCAAATCTTAAGAATATAAATTGAAATAATTAAGCTTTCGGTACATCATTATAAATATGAGGATCCATTACAGGATTATTCTGGTTTCGTTTATTGCTCCTTTAATAATTGCAAGTTGCAAACAATAAATGCTCCCTTAAATACAGTGAAATATGGTGTTAAAGCACCCGATTCGAGGTTAACACTCACGTGTTCGATTCCTTGTTCCTCAGCATATCATCTCCAGATTGAAGAAGGAAAGATAAACAGTTTTTCATTTAGTTCGGGTGACCATTGACGGCGATAGAGAAGGGTCTGTCCTTTCTCGTCATCAAAAAGAGATTTCTGAAAACATAGAATGGCTACAAACTGCTTATTAAAACGTGAGACCTACATATCGAGTAGTCGTGTACGATTCCGTACCGAATCAAAGTGTGGCTCATGTCCCATGCCCTCGTAGTAAGTGCGGAAGATAGCTGGTCCGTAGAGCCGTCCATCCAATTCTCGGGCAACCATAATGCGTTTGTCTGGAACTATTGCTTCGATCCTTTTATAAATAAAATCAACGGGATTATTTCTGCCTTTGTTTACCCGTGTGATCGGTAAAACATGCAATCCAGTATTTGGAATTACGCAGTTCCCTTAAAGAGGCCATGGTACAATGTATGTTACAATATCGTAGACTGCCAATAACAACATGGTATGTTAATTATTGGCATTCTATTATTTATAGCATCATATATTGTAACTATAAGTTTGAATTACAACCTCGTTGATTTTCGTTTCATATTTTATTCATGCCATTATTGAAGTAAGATAGATACTGGATGCCATTTGTTCCAAAATAATTCATCAACTTTAATGATCTGGCTTTACCTGTCGAAAAACGCCTATTAAATCTTATTAAACCCAAGATCGATATGATATGTCTAAGACTGTCGCGACGAATATTTACATATTAAGCATCTTATTTTTCGCTGTATTTTTTTTCTGGCCGATCGGGCAGATCTTACAAGGTGCATTCGTTGATGCTGATGGGCATTTTACTCTCACCTATTTTTTCGAGGTGTTTGCCAACCCTTTATATCTGGAAGGGCTCTATAATTCATTCGGGCTCGCATTTTTTGCGACTCTTCTCGCTTTGCTTATATCTCTCCCACTGGCCTTAATTGCCGACCGTTATGTCTTCCGAGGACGCACTTTATTAATGGGCCTTATCCTCTTGCCGATAATGCTGCCTCCCTTCGTCGGCGCGATTGGTGTTAGGCAAATTATGGGACAATACGGTGCCTTAAATGCCTTCCTAAATCTCTTAGGTTTTTTACCTGATAGCCAGACGATTGACTGGCTGGGGAAAGGACAATTCTGGGGTGTAGTAGTTATGACTGCGTTGGGATTATATCCGATCCTCTATTTAAATGCTCTCGCATCCCTTGCTAATATCGATCCCGCGATGGAACAAGCAGCAGAAAACTTAGGCTGTCGCAGATTCAAAAAGTTTTTTCGAATTACTCTGCCCTTGATGCGTCCTGGTTTATTCGCAGGATGCACGATTGTATTTATTTGGTCTTTTACCGAGTTGGGGGTGCCACTCATCTTTGACTATGGTCGTCTAACCTCAGTCCAAATATTTTATGGAATCAAAGACATCGGAGGGAATCCTTTCCCCTATGCCCTGGTTACAGTTATGCTAATCTTTTCTGTAATCTTTTACTCATTAGGTAAGGGATTTTTTGGTCGCGACACCTATTCTATGATGGCGAAGGCAAGCGCTCAATCTCAACCTAAAAAGCTGGGCCTAATTGGATCCACTTTGAGCTTTGGTTTCTTCAGTTTAATTATTTTTATCTCTCTCTTACCGCACTTTGGAGTAATTATACTCTCGCTATCGAGTGACTGGTATCAATCGATTCTACCGCATAGTTGGACCTTACAAAACTACGAGCTTGCCCTGGGTCATAACCTCACCCTTCCATCAATCAAAAATAGTTTAATTTATGCAAGCTCTGCTACTGCGTTGAATATGATACTGGGAATAAGCATTGCCTACGTTGTGGTGCGATCGCGACTCCCCGGAAGAGAAGCTCTCGATACGATGGCGATGCTGCCGCTGGCGGTTCCCGGTCTGGTCATAGCCTTTGGCTACCTCGCGATGAGCCGGGAGGGCAAGTTGTTCGATTTCATTAATCCTGTAGAAAATCCAACCGCTTTACTCATCATTGCGTACGCCGTACGCAGACTTCCCTTAGTCGTTCGCTCTGTGGTAGCCGGACTACAGCAAACAAGTGAAACCTATGAGGAAGCCGCACAAAGTCTAGGTTGTGCTCCAATAAAAGCTGCCATCTTTATAACTATTCCTCTCATTACAGCCAATTTGCTGGCAGGGGCGCTCCTCGCCTTTTCACAGGCCATGTTAGAAGTATCAGATTCATTAATTCTTGCACAAAAGGTCGAGTATTACCCCATTACGAAATCTATTTACGAGCTGATCCATTTTCTCGGTGACGGACGCTATATAGCAAGTGCACTCGGGGTATGGGCGATGGTATTTCTCAGTGTTACAATTTTTGGAGCCAGTATCATGATGGGTAAAAAACTGGGCGCAATCTTTCGTGTGTGATTTTGGATTTTAATTGTCAATGGTCGATTACCGATTCTTTTCTCCATAATTAGTTTTTATTTCTCCATTGTAAGTCGATGACGACTGATTACTGTCTATCCATACTTAATTATATATCTTCCCTTAACCTCATTATCGCATTCACGCATACTTGCTTAAATGCAGAGCTACTTTCCTTTTAGCTTAGCCCGAATACTTGTGTCATTTCCCCAAGCTACTCTTTCAATGGAATGAGCGACCGAGGCCCGTTTAACCAGTGCTTTTTCATCTCTGTCTGAAGAGTTCATATTCAACAACTGCATTCTGCTATTTAATGCTTTCTCGTAATGTTTACCCATAAAACACGTAATTACCCAGATCCAGTAAATTAAGTTTCTCATCCGGTATCTGAGCGTTAATAGACTCGTAGGTGAAGATTGCCGTTTCAAAGAGTTCCATACAGAAGGCTGCCCGAGCGAGAAATCGGTATGCAATAATATCATGTGGATTAGATGTGAGTATTTCTTCCGCCAGGGCATCGTTTTTTCCGGGTGTTTAAGCAACAACCACCCTCTCAATCTATTAATCACAGAAAAACATATGGAATTAATCTTGGGAATGATACCACACCTGCTTTCAGAAAGACGATCTTGGGCCATCCGCAAAATTTTTCTCACCTTAAGACATTTCGGATGCTTATGTACAAAAGAAGAACATACATCTATCGCGTAAGCGGGAATGCCATTTCCGATTGCACTAACAGCTTTATCGATATACTTCCCGTAGCGAGGATCAAGGCTACTAAGATTAATTTACGACATTAATTATATATCGGAATCTTTCTTCAACTCATCAAGTGCTAATATCCTTATTGACCGTCGATAACATTGAGATGAGTCACAACTGCATCTTTAAGATTTTCGAGGCAATGTTTTACTTCTTCCGCATCTTCGCCTTCAACAAGAAGACGAATTTTAGATTCTGTCCCAGAATAACGAACAAGTAACCTCGAAGCTCCGGACAGCGATTCTTCAAGCTCAGCTATTTTATCCATTAATTGCGACTTATCTTCTAAAGGTATTTTTTCTTGAACGACAAGGTCACACCGGATCTGAGGGAAATACTGAATACAACGTCGCAGATGGGAAAGCGGTTCATTACATTGAAGCATAACTTCTATAACCTTTATCGCGGCAATTAAACCATCGCCGACCAATGAATGATCACGAAATATTAAATGCCCGGAGGACTCACCCCCTAAACTGTATCCTCCTTCGATCATCTTATCTACCACATTGCGGTCACCAACTGCTACACGTATTATTTTCCCCCCTACAGTTTCAATTGCTCGATCAAGGCCAAGATTGCTCATTACTGTGATAACAATAGCATTATCAGATAATTCTCCTCTCCGTAAGGCGTGTATTCCTAAAATCGCCAGCAATTCATCTCCATCGACGATGTCACCGTTTTCATCACAGAGGACCAGGCGGTCTGCATCTCCATCGTGTGCGATACCAATTTTAGCTTTTTCAGCCCTGACAGCTTTTGATAAAGTCTCGGGATGTTCACTGCCACATCCAACATTGATATTTATACCATCGGGTACATTTCCTATCGAAATAACTTCTGCGCCTAAATGGGTAAGAGCAGACGGAGTGGTTTTATAAGCGGAGCCATTTGCGGAATCTACTACAATTTTCCAGCTCTTTAAACAAGCTTCAGGCAACAGTGATTGAGCGTAGTTTATATATGAACGTTCTCCATTAAAGCTGGTTGAATGATCTATTTTCGCATTCACGGGTATTTCTAAATTTTCATCAAGCAATTGCTCTATTCGGCTTTCTACGCCCTCATTGAGTTTACGACCATCAGAGCTCATCAACTTTATTCCATTGTCAATCGATGGATTATGTGAAGCCGTTATAACCACACCCATGTCAGCCTGAAGCTTACAAGTTGCCATGGAAAGAGCGGGTGTGGGAATAACACCCAGCGCTTCAATGCAAACGCTGTGGGCAGATAATCCATTACAAAAAGCTTTCTCCAGCTCCTTACCTGAAGCCCTAGTGTCACGCGCAATCGCAACAACATGGCCCTTATGACCTCTAGTTTCATTAAGGTACAGCCCAAGCGCATAACCCAATCGACGGAATAAATCGGAATTAATTATAGGTCCTCCAAACTTACCGCGGATGCCATCCGTTCCAAAATATTTCAGGTTCATGTCGATGAGTAAAAATCCCGCGCTCGGTTCAACCAGTCTTTAACCGCCCCGTCGAGGAGGAGTATCTTCGCCTGTTCAATTCCCTCCCGCGGGTCCCTTGCCAGACCCGCTATCCACAATGCAGTACCGGCGTTCCATGACAGTGTGTTTATCAGACCCTGTCGGCCTCCTCCCTCGAGTATCTCATTCAGGAGTTCAAGGTTCTCCTCAGTCGACCCTCCCGCCAGATCTGAAAACTCACATTCATCTAAACCAAAATCCCCCGGAATCCACACCGCATTCGTTTGGCTTAGTTCACCAACACCGGCAACATGATTTTCTCCCGCACAAGTCAGTTCGTCCATCACCTTACTCTCAGTCAGTTTTGAGTGGACAACTAAGCCACGCTTCAACCCCAGAGTTTGCAATGCGGCTGACAGAGGTTCGACCCAATTTTCAGCAAAAACACCCAACAATTGATAAGCTGGCCGTCCTGGATTAATAAGCGGACCTATGATATTAAATATACTGCGCTGTCCTTTAGACGCAAGCGCCTTTCGCACGGGCCCAATCTCTTTAAAAGCGGGATGAAAGGCTGGTGCGAAAAAGAAACAAAAATTCAGTTTCTCAAGTGATCGTTGGATTTTATTGATATCGGCTTCAAGATCGATACCGACAGTTTCAAGGAAATCAGCACTTCCGCTCTTTGAAGTAATTGCGCGGCTTCCATGCTTCAAAACCTTCACTCCTGCGGCGGCCAGAATAAAAGATACTGTAGTTGAAATATTGAAACTGCCCGCATGATCACCTCCCGTCCCGACGATATCAATGGAACTTTCTGCGTATTCAGACACACCTGGATCCCTGGCAAGATTGCGGTAGACACTCGCGAAACCTGCAACTTCGGTGGCCGTCTCTCCTTTTTCCGCCAAGGCGATTAAAAAGATCTCTTTTGATTCAGCGGAAATATCAGCTGAAGCCAGTGATTTGGCCGCTTCTTCAGACTGTGCGTTGTCTAAGTCAGCTCCTTTTTTAAGTTGTACCGTTAATGCATCTAATACCAACATCTTATTTATAATCGATCTGTGTGGTAACGCTTCCTTGAAATACCACAAGATAAAATCATTACTGAATTATTTATCGATATAATTCTTCAGGTGTCATAGTACAATCCTTTTGTGAAGTTACAGACACCCACGATTGCATTAATACCGTCTATTTTTACTACAAGAAACGGATATCATATTCTTTACCTTTAACAATCATCTTAAGATCTGTCTTAGACCTCCCTAAAATAATTGCCGTTGGCCTATATGAATAAGACAAATCATGATAGGTCAATTTCGTTACTAGTGTGAACTTAAATAGAGGATAGTGCAGCATAACGCTCGTTCCCCTTATAATTCACATTTTTCACCTCCGCCGCATACAGGGTAATGGATATATTAGACGGCGTTCCTCTGTTATAATTACCCCCCCGCACCTTGGTTATAGGAGTAAATTTATTATAAATAGGGTAATAAGGGTCTAAAAGTGGCTAAGAAGTTGCCAAACATATAAATATTATAATTATGTAAGTAATTTATATTAAGGGAATTAAGTGAGATAGTCGAACCCACTACCTCCTGACAAATTAATGATCGCTGCCGTGTAAAGGCCAATTAAGTGAGTTATTTCGGGCCGTCTTCAGATAATTCTCTATTATTCGCACTACTTTAGGGTGTTGAGAGGAAAGATTATAATTTTCGGATAGATCCTTTGATAAATCATATAATTCTAAAGGGGCATCAGGGGCTTGACTAAATGCTTTCCAATTTTTCCAACGTACTGCCTGCTGAAACCCTCGCTCTTGAAATACCTGGTCAACCTTCCAGTGGTTTTCCCAGTAAAGAAATCGATCAGGGTCATTTGGTGATTTCCCAAGAAGTAACGGCAACATACTAATACCATCAATGTCTGAGGGAGGTGAGGTTCCAGCCAATTCAGCCACCGTAGGAAGAAAATCGGCAAAGTACCACACAGCATTACTTACTTTTCCTTCTTTTACCCTATTCTTCCATTTAACAATCATGGGAACACGAATACCACCTTCTAATAAATCACCTTTGTGACCACGCAAGGGCCCATTATTATCGAACCGTTCGTCGAAAGTCTTGAGGCCTCCATTATCAGAACTGAAGAAGACAATAGTATCCTCATCAAGTTTCAGTTCTTGAAGCAAACTGAGAATACGTCCCACATCCGCATCCATGTATGATATCATTGCCGCAAATATTTTCTCTTTTATTTTCCAAGATCTATTTGAATATGGGTCAGTATTTGGGATAGATAATTTGTCGTGAGGTCCATGAGGTATCGTTAGAGGAAGATAGAGAAAAAATGGAGTATCTTTATGCCGTCGAATAAAATTCATCGCAAAATCAGTAAAGATATCCTGTGAGTAAGTTTTTTTATTTAAGCCCTTGTTATTTTCCATGTACAGAATATCATCATTTTGCCAAAGAAATTCAGGAAAATGCTCCAGGGCATGATCCTGATTGAGATAACCTAACCATTCGTCGAATCCCTGTTTCGTAGGAATACCAGTCGTTTGAGGTTCCCCCAAACCCCATTTCCCTGAGACACCTGTTACATAACCCGCCTTTTTAAGGACTTCAGATACTGTTATGTTTCCCAATTCAATAGCGACACGCCCCTCCGGTCCAATACCGCCAATTTTAGCATGATTGCCGCGAAGTCTTGTATGACCGAGGTGCTGGCCTGTCATTAATACATTACGGGATGGAGCGCAAATAGGTGAACCTGCGTAACATTGAGTGAAGCGTGTTCCCTCCTGAGCAAGCTGGTCTAAATGTGGTGTTTTAATTAGTTTTTGACCATAAGAACCTAAATTCCCATAACCTAAATCATCGGCTAAAATAAAAATAATGTTTGGTTGTTTTTTTATTGATCCACCAGGACTAGCAGCTAAACGATCAAAACAGTTTATTGGGATAGTGGATGCAACGGCACCATATGCTAATTGTTTAAGAAATCTACGGCGATCATTCATAATGATTTTTTATAGAACCTAAGGGTCCATTAGCTAGTTTGAATATAAAAAAAATGCAAGTTTGTGAAACGACTCGATGAAACCGTTTTGCCAGGGGCTGCCCCGATCGATATAGATCGCCTTGATGTTTTTGTCGGACAACCACTGCTGCACTTGATGAGCAATGAACTCACTGCCATTGTCACTATGGATTTAGCTGGGAGCTCCCTATTCTTCAATGACCTCGCTGAGAACAGTTAGGGCGTCCTTAGTGGGCATGCCACTCGTGACTGGATACTATTGTATCCCATCGGGGAAAAACACCTCCGCCGCATATCGATTGTCGATTTTAAAACAGGTTAGTGAACAGTAAACTCTTTTAACCTAAAACTTAAAATGGATTTTCAATTCCAAATAGATTAGCGGTGTTGAGTCCGAGAATCAGATCTTTTTCGTCTTGGGTAAGGAAGTCACAATGGAGCTGGATGAATTCTATGGACTGTCTATAGGTACACCATGCACTCATACCGTGAGGGCTGTCCGATCCCCAGATGAGTTTTTCTGCACCGACGGTATCACGCACTTGTTTAAGTTGTTTTTGTCCTTCGGGGTAGGGATAGACCGCCCATTTGGCGGGAAAGAGGATTTCTGCAAGCATATTTGATCGTTGAAGTAATTTCATGATTCAGGGCTATGGTTAAGATTGTTATAGGACTTGAGCTGAAAACAGGCACCAGTTTTCGGTAGGAATAATATGTCGAGATATTATTTTAATTTATTCGCCCAAAAGATAATTCAACTTCACTCTCTTAAATATTAATCGTTACTTACCCGGAGAAAGTGACACTATGTTTTTATGACGGGAGCTAAAAAAGAGACGGCATTGTGAAATTATTACACCAAGCAACAATTGTTTTGATCGTAAGTTTGGCTTTGGTGGCTCTGGCAAGAGCACAAGTAACGTCATCCGGTATGACCAATGATGGTGGAAAAAACAAAAATAGAGCAGAAACACATACCTTGAGCTATAGAGAGGCTTTAGTCTTAGGATTGGTCGAGGGGATAACCGAATTTTTACCTATTTCATCAACAGGTCATCTTATAATCACCAATCAATTACTAGGTCTAAACCGGGAACAACCGCTCAACAATCGAGAAGGCACCGCCCTCATCAAAAGACCACCCTCTGACAAATTTCCCGAGAGTGAAGCTTTCACTCTTAAATCTGCTGTAGATGCTTACACCGTGATAATACAAGCGGGAGCTATAGCCGCGGTATTGATTCTCTATTGGTCCAAAATATATTCAATCGTACAAGGACTATTCGGGAAAAGCCGTGAAGGATTATACCTGGGCCGAAACCTGCTCATAGCATTTATCCCTGCAGCAATCATAGGCCTAGCTCTGGAAAAATGGATTGATAGCTATCTTTTTAATCATTGGCCCGTTATCTGTGCGCTCATCGCCGGTGCTATACTCATGCTTGGTGTAGAATATTGGCGAAATAAACATTACCCTAATTACGATGGCGGACCTGAACTTCACGAGTTAACTCCGGGCAATGCTTTACTTATCGGATTAATGCAATGTGTAGCGATGTGGCCAGGAACAAGTCGATCTATGATGACTATTGTCGGTGGCTATTGTGTCGGCCTAAGCCCGCGACGTGCAGCAGAGTTCAGTTTTCTCCTCGGTCTGCCCACCTTAACTTTGGCCGCATTTTACAAAGGAGTTAGGACCGGACCCCTACTCTTTGAAGCTTTTGGGTGGGCTCCAATTTTATTCGGTTGTGTCGTCGCAACTGTCTCTGCGGCGATTGCAGTTAAATGGCTCGTCAATTACCTGACAAAACACGGGTTGAACCTTTTTGCTTACTATCGAATAGGTCTGGCATTACTTTTCCTGATTCTGGTCGCTTAACGCTCTGCTCCACACAGCGTTATTCATCAATTGGGAACATCTCGTCTGGTGTAATACTTTAGCAGGCCGGTAATTACCCCTTCGATGTATTCTTGAAAAATACTTATTCTTTTAGATCCGGCAACGAAACGCTCTCCTTCATAATCGCCCGCTTGAATGCGTGTGAATACTTCACTGCTATTCATCACATAAGGTTCCAGAAAAATTACAGGACATTGGTAAAGCCGATTCGCAATGAGGTTGCGGGCCCAAACATAGGGATTATCGTCAATCCTCACAGCATTTCTCCCCGGATAGCGATACGCAGGTAGTGTCGTTTGATCGGCCATTGATGAAATGATTACAGGTGCTAACGCCATTTCCTCTTTGGCCACTCCACTAAGTAGCTTATGTAACATTTGAAACCGAATATCATCATAGGCTAACTCATCCCTACTGTATGTGCCGTTGATTAATACATGTAGGTGATTAATATCCACGAGTGTATTTTTATCTTTGTCCGGCCAGGGAGCAGCATTGAAATGCAGGTCAATGACGATATCCGGTTGAAATTGATCATTGATACGATTGGCGCGGGTACGTATTTCACTCACGCGATAAAAAAGCAACTCGCTTAAACGCTGTACTTCTTTTGCGTCTATTTTATTGAGCGTTAATAGCAAAGATGATTTGTCACCCTTTTCTAAGAGAAGTCGCTCGGCAATTTTTTTTAAACTCTCAGGCGTCTCTTCCGTCGTGGGCGCGGTTGTCTCTCGGCTTAGCCAAACTTTTGCTCCCAGTTCTTCCAGCCTGACTTTTAATCTTTTCGCAACGACTAAAGTAAGATCGCCCTCTCGTACTGGTTTACTCTCACCAATTTTAAAGGAGCGATTCTCCATAATTGCAAATTTGCCGCCGATATGCCCTGGATCAAGAACGATCTTTAAATATTCGAGTGGTTTTTCCTCAGGTGCTTTTGGTAATGAAGTCCGCCTTCGCCAGTAGTTAGTTGGACCTACGCGTACAGAACTTTCATCGCTGGCAAAGCGAAGCAGAAAAATAGAATGGGGATCACCATGACGAGTATTTATACGAGCATAATTCTCATTGAGAGTAATTGTATCGGCATAGGCATCGCCGGGCGCATAGACTTCATCGAGCAAATGTTTAAATCCGACTTCAGTAATAGTTTCCTGATACCCCTCCAATTGATACCAGTCCGGAGTTTGCCCAAGTGATGTCAATCGCTCCCCGTAAACATCGAGTGCCAGCCGACAAAAATACGCGAGAGATAGTAATATAAGATAGTTGTTCAACTTAATTGAACTCAAGTATACCAACGATAAAACTTATTCTGAATATCAGCATATCACTCCCCGCTTGCCATCCGCTCCATGGCCCACTGGGTTGGGTCCTATCCAGCGCTCGTCATAAGGGTCAGAAGCCAATTGGTAGCGCGTATCCGTGGAGATACGAAGGCGATCCGTATTATTATCAAGACTGCAATGAACGGTATAGGGAGAGAAGAGCAACAGATCACCCATACGATAGTTTGCTCTCAGCCATCTACCCCCTAACTTTTCTCGTAACGTGACTGGGTTTTTAGTAAGCGTACCACTCCAAACTTTAGTCTCCTGTGAAGCATATTGTTCGGTGCCCTTTCGGTTCTTACAATAAGTGTCCGAATCACGTTTTAGGTAATTTTTTAAACGGTGTCGCTTATTATGAGAGTCCTCGAGAATCATCAATCCACCTACCTCCTGATCAATATCACCGTAGGGCACCCATGCACTGTAAATATTGTGTGTCCCCCGGTTAAAAAAAACGATATCACAGTGTGGTTTAGTTCCCATGCCTCGGTTACGTACACGAAACCAAGTGTACTCATATGCTTGAACCTCTCCTCCAAGATACGATTCAAGGAAATTTATAATTTTACCTGAAAACAGCAAGCGACTCATTTCTAGAAACATGCTATCCTGTCTATCTTTATTCTTAAAATGGGTACTGACAGATGTAAGATCTATATTCTCTTTCGCTACCGCATCTATTATCGGGTAATCCAAATTCAAAAACCCTTTTTTTGCCAATTGATCCGTAATCATAATACGCCGTTTTAAAACCTCTTCTCGCGACCAGAATCCAGGCAAATACAGGTAACCATCTCTTTTTATTCGGGCGTGAAGCGCATGCCTATCGTCTTTTATCTCTATTGAGGAACATAACACCCCAAAACATTCCGCCGAAGTGTCTAAATGATGACCACTACTATAGAGTTGAGGTGATGGGTGAGATACCATAAGCGAAATATATTTTTTTTAGTGATTAAAACAATTAAATTATTACTTCATGCACTCGCATTCCAAACGAATCGATAAAGTTTTTTTGTCCAGACTGGTCCTGCATAACCGATCCCAACGCGTGGCGATCGCTTTACCTCATTGGCTGGAACAGTCACTCCACGATCCTCCAGCCAGAGACCATTGGTACGGGTGACTTGCTTGCCATTGAATGTTTTATTAATCTGCAATGCTTTTGTTAATCGCCCCGGACCAGAGTATTCACCCGCGCCCCGGACTAAGATGGCCGCGGGATATTTTCTTGGACCCGTGACAATATTCAGCATCCAATGCATACCGTAGCATAGATAGACGTACCAATAGCCCGCGGGACCAAACATTACTACATTACGCGGCGTCAGTCCGCGGTGGGCATGTGAAGCTTTATCATCAAATCCGTCATAGGCTTCTATTTCGATTAGTGGCTGGGATAATATTTTCCCATTAATCCGTCGGCAGAGGTATTTACCGGGTAGGTCACGCGCAACTTTAAGCGTGGGACGATTAAAAAACTGGGCGTCCAGCACCGAACTAACTGTCTTTAACATAGTAAATCGCTTCGCTAAAAATTTTTCTCTCTACTATCGATGATCAGTGTAACCGGACCATCATGCAGTGCGTCAATTTTCATCATTGCACCAAATTCGCCAGTTGCGACAGATTTTCCACAGTTCTCAGAAAGCCCTTGGATAAACACTTCATAAAGCGGCACTGCAATGTTGGGTGGAGCCGATCGATTAAAGGAGGGGCGCGAACCTTTATTTAAATTTCCATAAAGTGTAAATTGGCTGATCAAGAGAATCTCCCCATTAACGTCGACCACCGACTGATTCATTAATCCATTATTATCAGGGAAAACGCGGATTTGTGGAATCTTCCTGCTCAACCAATCTATATCCTCTGTCCCGTCATCATTCATGATGCCGACAAAAATCAATAAGCCGGTACCGATCGTTGATTTTACCTTTCCATTAATTGAGACCGAAGCTTGAGATACACGCTGAACAACTACTCTCATTCTCAGATAAAAATCATAGGTCGATTCGATAAATGACCAGTCAATTAATTATTAACGATATACCTGCGCAAACTCTATAGAAAAGGGGAATAGCTCACTCAACGATCCAGTAAATGTGATAATGCAGATTGAAGCGAGGGGTATTTAAAAGTATAATTTCCCTCTAATAGTTTTTGTGGGACAATGCGAAAGTCTGCCAACAACGTTTCTCTACCCATTTGACCAAACAATGTTTTCACGACTATTTCTGGCATTGGTAATATGGTAGGACGCCTCAAAACCTCACCTAAAATTCGCGTGAAATCCGTATTCGTAACTGATTCAGGTGCGCAAACATTGACCGGACCTGTAAATTGGTCATCGAGTAAACAATGATCAATAATGTCGACGACATCATCAATAGCTATCCAACTTATATACTGCTGACCCTGCCCAAGGCGACCGCCTAACCCATATTTAAAGGCGGGAAGCATAAACGCTAAGGCCCCTCCCTTAGGGCTCAATACTACACTAAAACGTAAATTGACAACCCGTATACCTTTCTCTCCGGCAAGTTCAGTCATCTTTTCCCCGTTTTTACAAACTTCGTAAAGGAACCCTTCACCTGCTGATCCCAATTCATCAAATTCTCCTCCACCCTTGAATGGATAATAATGAATACCTGACGCACTTAGGAGAACCCGGGGAGAACGATCAAGCTCATTTAATTTACTACATAAAAGCCGCGTACCTTCCACGCGACTTTTAAAAATCTTATTTTTGCGCTTTGCGGTCCATAGCCCGCCCGTAATACTTTCACCGGCCAGGTGCACAACAGCGTCCAACCCCTTAAGGTGAGTTAAATTGAGTTGACCGTAATCCGGATCCCATCCCACGTCATCTTTCCCTTTCGGGTACCGAGTCAACGGATATACCTTGTGACCACTCAGTTGAAAATGATGAAAAAGTGCACTTCCAATCAAACCCGTCGCGCCTGTAAGCAAAATATTCATTAAAACAATAGGTTATTCAAATTTTCTAAGCGCAAACCAGAAAATCCCCCAAAAAGGAGCGTGCGAAAAATATCAAAAATAAACCGCCAACCAAAATTGGCGGCTCTTTATTACTACTACCTGTTTTATCGGGCAAAAACCACGCTGAATAATTTTTGCCCTAAAGTATTATGATCACATCTCCACCGCTCTCAACGCGGCTGATTCTGTTCGCGCCTTTTCCGCGAGTGGTGTGCTGAGATAGCGCTCTGTTGGGCTGGGGCCGATAATGACAATCATTTTACCCTCCATTCCCGGACGCTTGGCAACTTCAATACCAGCACTTATTGCTGCACCCGTAGATATACCTGCCGGTATTCCATCGGTTATAGCTACATTACGCGCTGTTTCAAAAGCATCGTCATTACCCACTTGGACAATGTCATCAATAATATTAATATTGAGAACATTTGGGACAAAACCTGCGCCAATCCCCTGGATTTTATGCGGTCCCGGTTTACCCCCCGAGAGGATCGGGCTGTCTTTTGGCTCAACCGCAATCGTGGTTAATTGTTTACGTGATTTGATGACCTCAGATACTCCCGTAATGGTGCCACCGGTTCCGATGCCGGAAACGAGTACATCGATTTCACCTTCAGTCGCATCCCAAATTTCCTCGGCCGTGGTCCGACGGTGAACTTCAGGATTTGCTGGATTGTTAAATTGTTGAGGCATAAAGGCCCCGTCCCCATGCTCATCTAAAAGCTCTCCCGCTTTTGCGATGGCCCCAGACATTCCTTTAGGTCCTGGGGTAAGCACGATATCCGCGCCCAGCATACGCAGTAATACCCGACGCTCGACAGACATCGTTTCAGGCATTGTAAGAAGACATTTATACCCTTTAGCTGCGCAGACAAAAGCTAATGCAATCCCGGTGTTGCCGGAAGTGGGTTCAATCACCAAGCTGCCTGGTTTGAGAGAACCATCTTTTTCAGCCGTTTCGATCATCGCCATGCCAATACGATCCTTAACGCTGAATAAAGGGTTAAAAAACTCGCACTTCAGATAAAGGTTTGCAGGTAATCCGTCCGCAATTTGGTTGAGCTTTACGATCGGAGTATTTCCGATCGTCTGTAAAATGTTATTATCTAGATTACTCATGTAATTTTTTCTAATAATTTAAAGTTAAATACGAGTGCTATTTAATTATACAGCAAGAGCTTATATTTTAAGTAGCAAGTTGCTTAATATAACAAAAGCTTTCTTGAATATGTCAATATAACATTTTTATTATCCACATCATTAGGAATCCTTCTATCCGTCCCTCTCCCTTCGTTTGAAAACTGTAATAACACCGGCCAAGACAACTTTAGTCCAGGACAGTTCCTTACTAAAGAAAAATTGAAGTATTTAAAGCGTTAACTTCCAAATTTCACTGTTCCAAGTTTTATGCACAAAGGGTAATTTATCTTCTTATTTTTTCGATTGTCTACACACGCTTAGTTCGCAATAGTAATTCTATTTAAATTATCTCCGTTACTTTAAAAATCGTGCCCGGGTGGTGAAATTGGCAGACACGCTAGATTTAGGTTCTAGTGCCGCAAGGCGTGAAGGTTCGAGTCCTTTCCCGGGCACCACCTACCACTGTTTCGCACCTGAAAACTAAAGTGCCTAATTAGCTGAGTGTAACCTACCAACATCAGGAGAGTATTGATACTTGAAAGTATCCAATGATGATATAGAGGAGATATTTATGCATATTGATTCTCATCAGCATTTTTGGAAATACAATCCAGCGGAGTATGAATGGATGACCGACTCCATGTCAGACCTACAATGCGATTTTCTTCCCCATGACCTAAAACTTCTGATCGATCAAATGGAAATTAATGGGACGATTGCAGTTCAGGCCCGTCAAAAACTGGGGGAGACAGAATGGCTGCTTGAACTTTCCAATTCCAATAACTTTATCAAAGGGGTTGTCGGTTGGGTTGATCTAATGTCACCCGAGATCAAAGATACGCTTGAAGAACTCTCTCAGCACCCAAATTTGAAAGGGGTCCGCCATTTGATTCACGATGAGCCAGATGAACGCTATATCCTCGAACCCGATTTTCTTCGTGGTCTGGGCTCACTCCAGGCATTTGATTTAACCTATGATTTACTCCTCTACCCCAATCATTTGTCCTATGCAGTGGAAGCTGTAAAACAATTTCCGGAGCAGAAATTTGTTCTCGATCATATTGCCAAACCCTTGATCAAAGATGGAACGCTCGCCCCCTGGGACGAGGATATTAGAGAGCTTGCGAAGTTAGAAAATGTTTATTGCAAAGTATCAGGAATGGTGACGGAAGCTTCCTGGAAACAATGGAAGGCCGCGGATTTTAAACCTTATCTGGACATTGTATTTGACTGTTTTGGTCCGGAAAGACTAATGTTTGGTTCTGACTGGCCGGTATCCACTCTCTCGGCCAACTACAATCAAGTTCACTCAATTGTCTGGGATTATATCCAGCAGTATCCGGCACAAGTACAAGAAAAAATTCTTGGGATGAATGCCGTAGAATTTTACGGTATAACGTAATATTTGGTTTTGAAATGAAATGATCATTTCGAGACTTCTGGATTTGAGTAGATCTTATAGTCGTATCCTATTTGTACCGTCTTATTCGTTTTAAATATGGATGATTAAATTAACAATCAATAAGGGAGAACAACAATGAAGGATTACATGTATCTGATTTATGGAGGAGATTAAAATGGGCAGAATAATCACCGGAAGAGATTTAGCAATATATGCAAGAATTGACTGGAAAAGGGCACTTCATCTCTGGTGAACAACTCGAAAGTGATGCAAAAGTAATTCATCAAAAAATCAGTGATAAAAACAGCCCCGATCCTCTTTACTTCTCAATTAATATTTCATTTGATTTCAAACGCTTTAAAACATCATTATGAAAATTGCTATTCTGCGCGGCCCTCGTGACTTACACTTGGAAGAGCATAATCTCGACACAAGTAATTTAAAGCCAGACGAACTCTGGATTGAAACAGAAATCAGTGCTTTTAAAATTGGAACCGATCGTGGAAATTACGAAGGGGCTGAATATACTCCGGGTGTTGCGATGTATCCTCGATCAGTCGGAGATAGTAACTTGGGTATTATCCACGGATTGGGAAGCGCGGTTACTCGTTTTCAAATCGGCGATCGCGTCGTAACCCGACAACATCATCAATCGGAATATATAACCAACCAGGGAGCAAGCATCGTAAAAGTTCCTGCCGACGTTCATTCCGAAGATGCGGTTTATGCCCATCTCTATGGACTTAGCGCACATTGTTATCAAAAAGGTCAATTTCGAGCTGGAGAATACGTAGCGGTTATTGGTTTAGGTGTTCTCGGCCTGGGAGCGGTTGCTCTAGGCCCCCTTTTTGGTGGACGGGTCGTGGCTTTAGGCAACAGCTCTACTCGAATGGAGATGGCTGATCGAATGGGCGCTCACGCCTCTCTCTCATCAGATGATCCCAATCTAAAAGAAAAACTGGATGCGTTTACGGATGGCAACGGAATTGATCTGGTCATACTTGCAGCTAATCCATGGCCAGCATTGAAAACTGCTTTGGATGTCGTTCGTCCAAACGGTCGTATAGCAAATGTCAGCCTTCTCGGACGGGGAGAACCTCCCCTCGGAGGTAACCCGCTACCCACGGAATTATTTTATTTTAAAGGTTTATCGTTAATCGCTGTCTCTGGACCTGCCGGATATATGTTCCCAAACGAGAGCGATCAACGTGATCTTGACATTGAACGATTTTCCGCAGATCGAGCTTGTTCACATATGCTTTCATTAATGGCCGACGGTCTTCTCGAACCCAAACGTCTAATTACTCATCGCTTTAATTATACTGAATTAGTCAAAGCCTATGAGATGGCTTACCACCGTGAAAAATCAATGCTCGGTGTGATTTTTAAATGGAAAGAATAATTTAATCCATCGCTTGCAGATTTTTTCATGCAATAAACATTCGTCTATATTTGCCCCATCTTCTGCAACTTTTTTACCTAATACCCCTCTATTCTGTTATCAATTAAGATATTTTTTAAATATAGAGGGCTCAACATTTCGAAAAAATCAACTGAGGACGAAGACATTTGCTCAAATAAAGATTATAACTTATTTTAAAACCTTTGCATACACAGGGAAGAATCATCCCACATGGCTGTAACAGCGGCACCTCTTAGGTAATAAATAACGTTTGTAAACTAGCCTTGGAAAAGCGAATAATTCTTCTGTTTAATTCATTATATTAATAATATATTATCATTAAATTAGGCAAAACAAGGATTTAAACGGCTAAGTTAACGCATATTCCAGGTATACTACCCCATCAGAGACAAAATGATGATCCTCAATTTTAATACAATTCATCAACTGAATAAAAAATATCATCAGTTGTTTGAGTGATGAGAACTAAGTCAGTCGGTTTCACACACTATTATATATAACATGAAATAATTTCCAAAAAAGATTAACTTTACATCTTTCACTAGGGCTATTCGCAATTCAAAAAATTAATTTATAGAGAGAATACCGGAAAAATAATTTTATGCTCAAAGGTTGACTGGAAGGCCTTTAATCCCTAGAAATTAAAGGCGAAAGCTTTAAAATCTATTGTTTTAAAGCACCCGTTCTTGTTAACCCAAAATATAAATAAAGTAATTGGAGACAAATTATGAGTGACTCTGAACTATTGGTAGTTGTATCGAAGTTAAAGAAATACATTAAAGAAAAAGCCTCAATGAATACATCGGCGAGTGCAGCATCAGCGCTGTCAGGTATTGTTCGTGGCCTTTGCGACCAAGCCATCGAAAACGCGCGCAATGATCGCCGTAAAACCGTTAAGGATAGAGATTTTTCGACGGGTGACTAAATAATAGCTTTATTTTCAGGTCATAGACCAACGCTAATCTTTAAGAGACGGAATCGATCAATCACGAGGCCGAGCGGGATATACTGCCTCTATGAGCAATGATCAGCTACTAAGCTTTGTCTCCAATCACGATATTCAAGTAGAGCAATTGCCATGGGGCCCGCATCATTGGCTGTGCCGCCCCGGGTTGACTGATGCAGAAGGTCTTCTGCTTGTGCGTGTTAACATGCCTCCAGGCAAAGCACATCAGTTTCATCGACATCCCGCGATGGAGGAGATCATTTACGTCCTCGAAGGGCGTGCTGAACAATGGGTTAAGCGGGAGCACCAAATTTTAGGCCCAGGTGAATTGGCACATATACCTGTCAACAGGGTTCATGGTACATACAATCCTGGAAAAGAGGACCTAGTATTTCTAGCTATACTCTCGCCCGCTAAATTTGATGGTCCAGCACTGATTGATGTGAGCAAGGAGGAACCTTGGTGTTCGCTAAAGCCACCAGTGAACTATTAATCGGTGAGCTTCGTGCCCTATATGAAAAACGATAAGAGAGGCAATAGCTCTTCGTCTACCTCTTCCTCTTCGTCAATAAATTAATTATGCTATTTTTAATGCATTAATTTTGAGAAAGACGAAAACACTGATTATTGTATGGATAAATATTCAAGTATTGAGAATGACAATCCTTACCTCTTGTCTAAATCGACAATTAAAGATCCTCCCCAATCTTTAAGGGAAACATTTCAGTATCTCGGTCCAGGATTTATATTATCAGCCGGCATTGTGGGATCCGGCGAATTGATCGCTACCACTACCCTGGGTGCCAAAGCCGGGTTTATCACTTTTTGGGTTATCTTAGTTAGCTGTTTTGTCAAAGTCGCCCTTCAGTTAGAATTTGGAAAGCATGCAATCAATTCGGGTGAATCGACGATGGCCTCACTTAACAAGCTACCTGGCCCTAAACTTGGTAAAGTGAATTGGTCAATATGCACTTGGTTGTTTCTTATGATCTTCAAGGTTTTGCAGGTTGGCGGTATTATTGGAGGTGTAGCTCTAACCTTAAACTTAGCTTTTGATCAGATCAGTGTTTCTTACTGGACATGGATTGTGGCGTTCTCTGTGTCATTATTAATTTTTCGAGGCTACTACCAGTTTGTGGAAAAGTTTTCACTTACTATGATTGGTCTTTTCACCATCTTGACCTTTATCTCATTAGCTTATCTCCAATATACCCCCTACGCACTATCCTGGTTTAACATCGTTGAAGGTCTCCAATTTAAACTCCCTCCAGAAACTGTCATCTTCGCCATCGCGGCTTTTGGTATTACCGGGGTGGGTGGAGATGAAATCATGTATTACAATTATTGGTGTCTTGAAAAAGGGTATGCCGCTTACACAGGTCCTCGGGAAGAAAACGAGGAATGGATAAAGAGAGCAAAAGGTTGGATCAAAGTAATGTATATTGACGCTCTGCTCGCGATGATCATTTACACCTTAGTAACCGCAGCTTTTTATCTTCTCGGTGCAGCCGTACTGCACGCGCAAAACGAAATTCCTCAAGGTTACGCGATGGTTGAAACACTCTCAATGATGTACACAGAAACCCTAGGATCGAATGCTAAATCTGTCTATCTCTTAGGTGCATTTATTGTTCTTTATTCAACTCTCTTTGTAGGATTGGCCGCATGGACTCGAGTATTTGCTGACACCTTTGGACAAATGGGGCTTATTAACTTCTATGACCCCGCGACACGCAAACGAACGATTGCCATTTTAGCATGGGTCTTTCCTGTTATCTGGTCCCTCCTCTTTCTTTTTATAAAACTTCCAGTATTAATGGTCCTTATCGGCGGGGTCTCTACATCAATTATTTTGCTCGTTGTTGTATTTGCGGCATTTCATTTCCGCTACTGGAGGCTCCATGAAAAACTAAGGCCTAGTAAATTCTATGATATTGCATTCTGGCTGAGCGCCATCGTGATTATTCTCATCGGCGTCTATGGTATTTTTAAAATCTTATTTTAATGCAACTATGCGAGAATGGGGGATTCTAAAAATATATTACATCGGGTATCGAGAATTATGCATTTAAAATCATGTTCCTTAATCCCTTCTCATAGACGCATAACCACTATCAAAAAATAGCCAGGGGTCGCATCGTAAATCCAGCCGTCGACCCCTTTATTTTATTCGTTACCCCAATGTATAAAAATTCATAGATTTCTTCTTTGGCCAGGTCTTCCAGATAATGAAACTCAGCGATATGAACGCCCTGCTCAACTAAGAGATATTTATGAACGGGAACAAAACTATCACTTCCCTCGTGAGGGGGTTGCACCATCTCTAAGCCTGAAGTATCTGAACCGATCATAATTGAACCCTTCTCTTCGACAAGCCACTTCGCAGCAGGCAATTGTATTCCCGCTGAATCGTGCTCTCCAACTTTTTCAAGATCGGCACCCGTCTCCCCCCAGTAACTCAATGTTCCGGTGCGAATCAGAATTACATCACCGAACTCAAGTTTCGTACCTTGACTTTTAAGCGCACTCTTTAAGTCACCCACGGTGATTACATATTGACTGGGTAATGCCTGTAACCCTTTATCCCCAGCAACATCAATAAGCACACCGCGTGCGACTACCGGAGGTATGGTTTCGGCGCCACATTTGCGTATACCCCAATTGCCGCCCCATTCGTCTTCGGTAAAACCATTGTACCAATGATTGTCATCACCAACCGCAATGTGACCGAGACTGTCAATCTGGGTAGCGACATTATCATTTATAAAAAGCGCATTGCTATGCCACGTTGTTAAAGAAGTGTTTCCATTTTCTGGCAGTGTAAAATCGAGGTCTTTCTGACGTCTAACTCCCTCGGGACTACGAAAGGTTATAATTTCAGCCGGTGAGTGACCTGGCCATTTAAAGGAAGTGCGATCGTAGAGAATCCCCATATCCCGAACTTCCCCTTTTTTCACCAGACTGAGAGCTTTTAAGATACTTTTTGATGTCATTTCGTTAAGTGAACCCACTTCATCGTCAGCACCCCAGACCCAACCCCATCCTTTACCTTCCTGCCAGCCCTTAGGTGCAGCGCTTAAGGTTGCGGTTAGAAGGTAAGTTAAAATCATCATGATAAATTGTCGTTTATTAAGTTTCATCATTCTCTTCTCTTTTTAATTTATTGCATCAAGCAATCGCCATTCACTTGCTAAATCTTATCCCATTAATTCCCGAAGTTTTACAGCTGAATCGGCCTTCTGAAGTTTGACCATTTTTTCAGATTCTTCCTTCTGCAGCTTAATCACCAGGTCCAGCACTTCTTCCAGTTTATCGGCAGGGAATTTGCAGGCACCGGACTCATCCATGTGAATGATCTCACCGGGATTGACTTCCATCCCCCCCACTTTTACCGGGACGTTTACCTCGTGAACAGCCATATTACCGTGTCCGGCAGTCACCCCACTCAGCATATACTGAATTTTCATTGGTCGAATCTCATCGAGGTCTCGTGACGGTCCGTTAGAAATTGCGCCTACACAACCCAAAGCTTTTAACGATGTCGTAAACATACCACCAGCAAGACCTACTTTACCCGCGATTTCCGGCGGGAATCTTTGTTCAAAAACGAGAACCGATGGTTTCTTCGCTGCATCCAACGCATCGAAGACATCAAGCATCGTCGTCTTGTTATCCGGATCAGGTAAACCATGTACACTCGTCACCGCGTAACCCACGGTCCTACCGAGTTCGGGATACATGCATCGAATGCTTTGATCGGTATACCAGTTATCATACCAGGGATCATAAAGATCGAGACAGAGCGGAGCGCCCGGGTAGGTCGCGACGACATTGGTAATTGAAGGTGTGTCAAAATTCTTCAGTTCTTCCAGCATTTCAAGTTCAGTCATACAATCTATCCTTTCAGTATAAGTTTGGTTATGTGTTAAAACATGGTTATATAAAAATGCTTTAAAAATAAGCAACAAATCTTCGTCTTCGTCTCAGATAATCTTAGATAAATTTATGTAATAAATCTTGCAGAACAAGGTGGAGCGAGCTGTCCCTAGCACGCTTCTTCAATTTTTACTTATCAAACGCGCTAGGGACAGCGCGTTCCACCTTAATACTGTTGTAAATATTTAGGAGGACGATGAGGAAGATGAAGATTGTCATATCAATACTTATCTTTGTGCTATCAATGGCTGAAACAAATCACTGTAAGGGGGAAACATTCTGGAGCGCGAGATAGGTTAACTGACATACGGATGTATATAAGAAATATTAAGAGGCAAATTCAACCTTAGTAATAACCAAATTTCTGCTTATAGATCAGCTTTCAACTTCTAATGGTCGACGACGTGGGGTTACTGGCTGAACTAACGCTCTGCGTTCCGGAGTTAAACGCGCGAGTAACTCTTGAGAAGGCTCATAGCGAAAGCGGTGAGCGATGGGTGATGGCAAATAACGAAAGACTATCATCCGTCTTTCACCAGGATTCGTTCTCTCCCCGGATTCATGACATAAGGAATCGTTAAATAAAATACCGTCTCCCGCTTTTAAGCGTATTTTATTCGCAGAGGGGGGGGAAGGGATAAATTCATATTTTTATCGAGCCAGACCACCTTCTTGTTTGCTTGTCCTTTGGTAATCGTCATAATTATGTGTGATATGAGTATTAGTGAGGAGACGCGTGAAAAGCTACTGGTTTACCAGAGAGATGAAATTACTGAACACCATGTTTATAAGCGATTGGCAAGGACCGCCATATCTCCTGAAAATCGGCGTATATTAGAAAAAATTGCAGATGACGAACTGAACCATTACCGGGACTGGCGGACACATACCGAGCAAGATGTTTCTCCTGATAAACTGAAAGTTTGGAAATATTTTTTACTCAGCAAAATATTTGGTATGACTTTCGGCATCAAACTCATGGAGAAGGAGGAAGTTCGCGCAATTGATAGCTACGAACATTTGCGTGGAACTTTTCAAGAAGTGAATGCCATGATTCAGGATGAGAAAGAACATGAAAATTTATTGATCACGCTTCTGGAGGAAGAACGGCTTCGCTATTTAGGTTCCATGGTATTAGGTCTCAATGACGCACTCGTTGAATTAACTGGAGCCTTAGCGGGTCTTACCCTCGCATTTCAAAACACAAAACTCATCGCTCTCGCAGGTTTAATCATGGGAATCGCTGCAGCAATGTCCATGGGAGCATCAGAGTACCTTTCCAAAAAGACAGAAGGTAACATCAGAAATCCCGTGACCGCCTCGATATATACAGGAATTGCTTATATTGTAACGGTGTTTATACTGATCCTTCCCTATCTTCTTTTTGAAAATTTATACCTCTGTTTAGCTTGCACCCTAGGGTTGGCATTTCTGATTATCGCTATTTTTAATTACTATATCTCAGTCGTGAATGATGTATCATTTAAAAAACGTTTCTTTGAAATGGCCAGCCTAAGCCTTATCGTAGCCGTGATTAGTTTCGTTATCGGTTATTTAATTCGTTCCTTCTTAGGAGTAGAGATTTGAGTGACAGTGGGAATACGGGTTAGAGTCTGATACGATATACTACAATGGGGAGGATTCTCGACTAGCTTATTTGATTCAGTTATTGAATAACAATGATGAAACTATTTATAATAAATTATAAATAATAGAATAAGCCGAATCATTTGCGATCTGTTTTAAAGATCGCCATAAATATTTAAAGGTTTTTATATCTTTTTAATTATTAATCTACTCACATAAAGGAGAAAATCATGTCTAAACGTTTAGTCTATTTTAACGGGTCATATATTCCTGAAACCGAAGCGAGAATTTCTATTTTCGATAGTGCACTGATGGTTGGAGATATGGTGTTTGAAATGACACGCACGTTCAATCAGGGACCTTTTTGCCTACGCGAACATTTAGAACGCCTTTACGCCTCTATCCGCTACGCGCATATCGACTGCCCCCTAACCATTGACCAGATGGAAGAGGCCACTAAGCAAACAATAAATCGCAATCTCCCCATGCTCGAAGGCTACGATTTTCAGATTATGCATAACGTCACTCGAGGTGGGTTAGCTATCTACGACACCCTGATTAAAGAGGGCACCAACCCCATTGTGACCATCAATGTGATTCCCCTCGTTCGCCATCTGGGCAACCAAGTAGAATCCTATGAGAAGGGTAGCCATTTTATTGTCCCCGCACAGCAATCTGTGCCCTCGCGCTATATTGATCCCAAATGCAAAAATCGCAGTCGGATATTTTACGCGATTGCCGGTTTTCAAACCAGTCAAATGGATAAAAATGCGGGCGCTTTACTAACCGATGAACATGGTTTCATTACTGAGGGAACAGGTAACAACTTTTTTATCGCAAGAGATGGAGAAATTTTTACCCCGAAACCGCATCACATCCTTCGTGGAGTATCGCGCCAAATGTGCATGGACCTCGCCAATAAACTTGATATCCCCGTCCACGAAGCAGACATTGAGCCTTATGACGTGCGCGCGGCAGATGAAGCCTGGTCTACTTCGACAACCATTAGTATGGTCCCGGTTACACGGTTTGATTTTCACCCAGTCGGCGATGGAAAACCGGGCCCCATCTATAAAAGATTGCTCAACGCCTGGTCCGACGAAGTCGGGGTCGATATCATTGGCCAATCCAGGGAATATGCCAAGCTACTGAAGACCTGGAAACCCTGAGCTGATTGCGGAATGTCGATTGTGGATTGATGTAAGATTCATGATAGCTAGACAGTGAAAATAAATATAATAACGAAAACGGGTGATGAGGGAGAAACTTCACTTTTAATGGGTTCTCGCGTTCCAAAAAATGATTGTCGCGTCATTGCTAATGGTAAGATAGATACCTTGCACGCTTCTCTGGGGCTCGTTCATCAACAAATGGATAAGCAGCAGAGCTCCGATCAGAATATTTCGGAAATCCTTTTTAAAATTCAAAAATCTTTAATCAAAATCATGGGAGAAATCGCTACCGCTAATGATGAAAAGGTTAAGTATCAAGAAAAGTTCGCTTGTTTAGATAATACTGATTTAGACATCGTGGAAAAGAGTGCAGAGCTATTTACTAATGATTTAGAAAAAGAAAATTACGAGATTAAGGGGTGGATTTTGTACGGCTCTTCCACCGCTGCTGCTGCTCATTTAGATTATTCCAGCAAACTATGCAGAGAAGCAGAAATTCTTGTTGTCGATTTAAAGAGCAAAGATCATGAAATCAGAAAGACCCTTACCCGGTATTTAAATCGTTTAAGCGATGCGCTTTTCATCATGGCGAGGTATAAGGAAGTATTTTAAATACATATTAATTACCCTTTCGATGACCACATCGATTCTGTAAATATCTATTGCTTCTCTTGACAAATAAACTCTCTTTCAATTGGTTGTTATCAGTTCTTTGATTGGCACAACAGTATGTAGTGAAGAAACAAACGGAAGTCCGTGAAAATCGGACGCGGTCGCGCCGCTGTAACCGGATACGAAACCCAATTATCCACCTGTAAATGGGAAAGGAAGGGTAGTAGGATTAAAGCCGGAAGTCAGAAGACGTGTCTCTTTATGCTCACGTTCTCTCTCGCGAAGAAGGAGAAGGAGCTATAATTCATGATTTTTATAGCCTTCATTCTCCTTTGAGGAATGGAGGCTTTTTGTTGGCTCCATTTCTACGGCGACTAATGATTTTAATAATATAAGAAATGATAAAGATAGTTAATATACTCATCGTAGGATTGTTCATCACAGTCCTTTTCAAGCTGGAGTCAGATTTATCCGCGCAGGATAAAGCAATCGAAATTGAAGAAATGGTTATAACAGCTACACGCATTCTTCAACCAAGCGATGAAGTTGCAGCTTCAGTTGATGTCATCACATCTTCAGAGATAGATCAGAAGAAAATAATTACGCTTGCCGATGTCATGCAGTCAGTTCCAGGTCTTCACATGGCACAATCAGGGACTAAGGGACAAACAACCTCTCTCTTTATTCGCGGAACCGAGTCGAACCACACCCAGCTTCAAATTGACGGAAGAAAATTATCTCCCAATTTAGCAGGCGGTTATGACTACACCAATTTAAATATGGATAATATTAAGAGGATAGAGGTTGTAAAGTCCCCTTCATCTGTAACCCATGGCGCAGATGCCATTGGGGGTGTCATAAATCTTATAAGCAAAACCCCCTCAGAAAAACCAACCCATAACATCGAAGGGGAATTCGGTTCCTATGGTGCTTACCGAATCTCGGGTTCAAATGCGAGGAAGATAAATAATTTATCCTACACCGCATCATTTACGCATGAAGAATCCGATTTTCAACGACCCAATAACAGCTATAAACAGACGGGGATCAGAGGGAAACTTAATTATGAAAATGACCAACTCCATACTGATTTGCTATTCGGTTGGTATGAAGTAAATGCAGGTGTTCCGGGAATCATTTCTTTTCCCAGCCTTGAAGATAATATTGATACCAAAAGTGTAATCGTTTCACCAGGGTTAGAATGGAAGCCATCAGAAAGTTGGAACCACAAAATATACCTTTCATACGATCAGCAAATACAAGACTTTTTCAGTCCCTTCTTTAGTAATAAACAGGAAATGAAGACCTGGCGGCTAGACTATGGTGCAACATACACCGGATTCGAATCCTTAATTTTACTCGCGGGAACAGAAGCTCATACGACCAAAGTGCTAGGAGAGGGATTTTCTCCTATCGATGAACGCCAGGACAATGCCGGCTTTTTCCTCCATAGTCAGTATCAACCAAACAAACAATGGAATTTGCTGACCGCAGTGCGTTATGACACTTACAGCGACTTTAAGGATGCCTGGTCCTGGAGAACAGGTGTCAGTATCCAACCGAGAACAGAGTTGGACCTGCATACCAGTGTCAGTGAAGCCTATTCCATTCCTACTTTTCAAGATCTATACTTCCCGGAATCTTCCAATCCCGATGTGAATCCTGAAAAGGGTCTCTCTTGGGAAGGCGGGGTAAAATTACATAGCGGTGCCTGGAAGCTTTCCGTTATAGTTTTTTGGAATGAGATCGACGACTTAATTCAGTTTGTACCCGATCCTGAAATTGAATTTAACGGACAAGTAGAAAATATAGCACTTGCCAGAACCTATGGCCTTGAGCTCAGCACCGCATATGAAGGCAAACAACTTCAAACCCAATTAAACTACACCTATACGGAAGCCAATGACGAAGCCAACGATAAGCGATTGCTGCGTCGCCCAAGACATCAATTTGATGCAATTGTCACTGCTCAACCGACAGACTCTCTATACTTGAACATGGGAGTAACCTGGATTCTTGACCGGGAAGATCTTGATCCCAATACTTTCATCCAGGGTGATCATGAGGACTACCTGGTAGTTAGAGCGGCGGCTACTATCAGCTGGAATGATTTCGAATTCTGGGTGCGAGGAGTTAATCTGCTAAATGATCATTACGAACCCATCGCAGGTTTTCCTGCCACCGCCGTAAGTCTATTTACAGGTGTAAAATATAATTTTTAAGTAAAACCGGACTCCCCTGCACTTTTCCCTGGATTTACTCCTGCCCGCAGGCCTATGACAGGGATCCCATTTTTTATAAAGCACGGCCTTTATAGTGTCGCAATAAATAAAGGAAAAAGAGACAACCTAAAACACCGGTTACCACACCAATCGGAATCTCCTGACCTGGAACAACTGTTCGCGCCATAATATCTGCCCACATAACTAAAAACGATCCGACAAGAATAGAAGCAGGTAAAAGAATACGATGATTCGCACCAAGCAATATTCGCACAAGGTGTGGGACAATTAAACCGACAAAAGCTATAATACCACTGACAGCCACCGCTGAAGCAGCGAGCAAGGAAGCGACCAACAGAAGAATGAATTTGGCTCGTTCTACATTTACTCCCAAGTAATGGGCTGACTCTTCACCGGTTGCCAGTGCGTTTAATGTGCGGTAATGACAACAGGCTACGGTCAATCCAACTATAGTATAAGGCAGCAAGACGATCACATAATCCCAATCGCGGTAGGCCAAGCTGCCCATTAGCCATGCGAGAACGTTTCGGATATGGTAGGGCTCAGCTTGTAAAATCAACAAAGTAGTAAATGCCTGCATTAACCCCCCTACAGCTATACCTGTTAATAATAGGGTGCTGATGGATATCTTTCCCGCGCGTTGTGCAACGCGATAGACGATAAACGTAGTAACTGTTGCTCCGGCAAAGGCAAAAATCGCGACGCCGTTTAATCCGAATAGTGCGGATTCTAAACCAAGAATCATCGCGACTACCGCACCCAGTGCTGCACCAGCAGATACGCCGACGATATAGGGTTCAGCTAGGGGATTATAAAATAATGCCTGCATTAAGGCACCGGCGACGGCGAGATTTGCGCCTACGAGCAGTGCAAGAGCAATACGAGGTAAACGTATTTTCCAGAGTATAATCGATAGATCTTTCATCGAACCTTCCAATTGTCCCTTACCCATATGAGCCTTTAAAATTTGAATCAACTCGGAGGGTTGCGTAAAACCCAATTGACCGAGACTGAGAGAAAACCAAATTGAAAATAGAAGTAAGATGCTAAAAAAGGTAAAGAATGCGATTCCACCACCGTGAGATATTTTTCCCTCTTTCATTGCGTACCCCCTCTCTCATTGCGGCTGCAAAAAATTACCATTGGTCGATTGCTATAAGGGTTTTGCTCGATCTCAACCGCAACTCCGTAAACCTTTCGTAAGTTTTCTATTGTAATTACCTCCTCAGGTTTCCCCTCAAAAAGAATACGTCCTTCTGCCATGAGTATGAGATGTCCACAAAATTCTGCAGCGAGGTTTAAGTCCTGCAAGACGCAGAGAACACCCGTACCTTCTTCGTAGCATAACTTTTCCACTATCTTAAAAACCTGCAACTGGTGAGACAAATCAAGATGAGCGGTGGGCTCATCGAGGAGAAGCACTTTTGAACGTTGGGCGAGAGCACGCGCCAACATGACCCGCTGCCATTCACCTCCACTTAGCTGATCTATTGCCCGATCCTGGAGATGATAGATATCGACCTCTTGCATCGCTGCAGTGACGATCTCATTGTCTTTCGCACGCATGGCACTCAACGACCCAGCATGTGGATAACGACCCATCTCCACGGTTTCACGAACTGAAAATGAGAAAAGAACGGGACTGGCCTGGGGTACCACGGCGACTCGTTGCGCTTGCTCCTGTCTATTGAAATCGGATACCTTTCGATCATCCAAATAAATTTCTCCACTGCTAAGAGGCAATACCCCTGTTAAAGTCCGAATGAGTGTGCTTTTCCCCGATCCATTGGGACCCAGAACACCCAATATTTCCCCTTGATGAAGCTCGATATTCAAATCATGGAGAACAGGATCTGCGCCATATCCTGATACCAGGCTGTTCCCCTTATACAATAGTGAATTGCTCATTCGTTAGATTGTGGAAATAACTCGGGATGGATCGCTTTCGTAATCTTCTCAGCTGTTTCAATCATAAGTGGTCCAGGAACAGACATAAGTATATCGTCTAAAAAGTATATTCTGTGATTCATAACTGCTGAGACTGTCATCCATCGCGTATCTTCTTTCCAACCCGCTATAACTTTATCAACAAGTTTATTCTCTTCTCCACTGATACGCAAAGTAACCAATATAACTTCGGGATTCCACTCAATAATGCTTTCCATCGATAGCTGAGGCCAATCGGATGCTGTAGTCTTGACGACATTATCTCCTCCTGCCAATTCGATCATATCACTGGGAAATGTACCCACTTTAGCGCTGTACAAACCGTCAACGCCGTAGAGCAATAAGGTCCGCGGTCGCATACCAATCGCGTCAACTTTTTCTGCTAGATCACGCCTGCGTTTTTCTAATTTTTGGATTGCCGCGTCTGCTTGCGCGGCTGTTCCGGTAAGACGGCCAATCACTTGCATATCACTAAAGGTTCCTTCAACTCCCTCTTGTTTAAAAATAGCGATTGGCACCTCAAGCACTTCGATTTGTCGTACGACCTCGATCGGAGTCAATGTGGTAGCGAGAATCAGGTCAGGTTTTAACGCCATCATCGACTCGATCTCGGGAACTGCCGGGCCTCCAATACTTTTTATCGCCATAGCTTCCGGTGGCCAGAGACAAAATCGGGTTCTTCCAACAAGACGATCTTCAGCACCAATAGCAAAAACTGTCTGGGTCAAACTAGGAGCTAATGAAATTATCTGATTCGGTTTTTCTTTTATCAGTATATCACGCCCGATTGTGTCGACGACCGTTAGAGGAAAACCTACGACACTTAAGTCAGTTTTTTTATATTCAACGGTCTTTTTTTTCATTTCCATTATTACCCGCGGAAGATAGAGAATTCCTAGCCCTACGACTAAAATCATCCCTACAATTAAAATCGGATATATCGTCTTCTTCATTATGAATTAAATTATTAATTTAGAGATTAAAGCAATGGCGATCAAGCAGGATGCAGAAAGCTAGACAACCAGAAAGCCATAATGCCAATGGACGTGTTAAGTTTTAGGTGTTAAATGTTAATTAAAGATAGTTTAGAATTCTAGGTTTAAGGTTCAGAGGTTGACAGAAAGATAGTATAATCCGTTAGGATTAAATCCGAAATCCATAATCGAAATGACCTTTTGACTTACAGTCTATCTCCTACGTTCACCGGCAAATAAATACTGCTGAGCAAGGCCAGCATGAGGGCCAAAGTGAGTGCTTCCGAAATGAGTAACTTGTTTTGGCTTCCACCCTTCAAGTCCATAGTGTCTAGCCATCGCTCGAAGCATCCATACATCTACAGGAAATGCTTCAAGGTGCCCGACGCCAAATAGAAGCACACAATCAGCTATTTTTTCACCGACACCCGGCAAAGCAATTAGTGCGCGCCTGGCTTCAGGAAAAGATAGTGTTTCAATCTCTGACAAGTAGTTGGGTTCCTCTGCTAAGATTTCAGCGGTCTCCTTTATATAGCGTGCCCGGTAACCCATTTTACAGGTACGCAATGCACTTTCAGATAATTCATTAAGCACAGCCCAATTAGGGAGAGCCCTATATTGATCTATCACCACTTCACCAAATGTATTAGCAAGTGTTTCACAAATAACTTTTATTTGTGCGATCTGTTTTGTAGAACTGCAGAGAAAAGCCAATAGAGTTTCAGCTAAAGGCTGACGTAATAAACGTAAACCATCCCAGCGAACAAGTGCATTGGCGATAACTTCATCACTTCGATACGGTAGCTGGTCAATGATCGCTGGGTAATTAATATCGAGCGCAAAGTAATGTAGAATTTCTGAAGCAACTCGTTTTTTTAATTTCCGGGGACAAGACCATTCCAAAATACCACTACTATCTAATCTCACGCGAGCAATGCATTGTGACCATTGTCCAAGCCAATCTCCATCTTTAGTTTGATTCCAACGAAAGGCCTGACCACCGTTTAAGATCTCAGCCAGCGTTTCCGCATTGAGCGATAATCCAGGATCGAGGCGACACCATGAAGTCCATTGCATGGGGGCAGGATCTAAATTAGTTTATTAAGGATCGACTTAATAATATTATAACCGACAAGAATGATGCCACTGACACAATTAAGGGTATGTCCACAAATAGCTTTGTTTTTGCGTAATGACTTTTCCCGCTGAGTTAATAAACGAGATTTTCCAGGCAAGGGGACGTACGTCAGAATCGGGCCAATCTGAACCTGTTATTCCAGCATAAATCTGTCTCGTGTTGGGTCTATCAGTGGGTATTTCTAAGGTGTAAATTGGGGGCATATTCGAGTCAGGACGCACAACTTCGAGTTTGATCAAAGTCCCGTCTGGAAGCGCACGAATTCTTTTATCCAGAGTAATAACAAAGTACTCTCCATCTCTGACATCAGGCTGAGTGCGCAATATGAGGTAAGGTCCTGGCTTTTCCTTACCCCAAATGAATTCACTAATACGTTGAAACTTCTTCTCCTCCATAAATTGAGGATAAGCATTGATAATATTATAAGCAAATGCCCGGCTTGTAAAAAGCAGAAACAATATAAAGCACCAAATATATTTAAAGTTACCCTCAGGAAACATGATATTTCCCAGTAAAACTCGTTCCAAAATCTTGTCAAAGCATTTGGAGTCCGGAAGACGGGAAAGTCAGAGTTCTAGAAAGTCTGACATCCAGATAACTAGAAAATCGGTTCTGAGTTCCGCAGTTGCGGAACGACATCTTCAAAACCCGAAAGTCGGATTAATCCGGGAGAGATGATAGTCTTAACGGTTTCTTAATCTATACTTGTCAGGTCTTCCGACTTTCCGGTTGTCCGGTCTTCTGACTTTCTGGAACTCTCGCTTTCTGAATCACTGATTACCGATCTCCTCGCGTTTGACGATACAACCTTTTTTAAGACGAATACGGTGCGTAATTATCGAAGGAATATCTTCATCGTCGTAAGAAGCGATGATTAAATTTGTCCCGTTGGCAGACAGAGCAGAGAAATAATTAATCAACTCACCCCGAGTTGAATCATCGAGACCATCCAGTGGTTCATCTAATAGTAATAAGCGCGGATTAATAACGAGGGCTCGAGCAATAAGCACCTTTCTTATCTGGCCAAATGATAAATTCTGCATGTTAGTCTTCGCCAATGATTCCATATTCAATTTTTGTAATATATTTTGCACACATTTTTTTTGGCGAATCGTGGCCTGTTCAAGTAAACCGATACTGGAAAAAAAACCACTTACTACCGCACGCTCCACAGTAATATCCTCTTGGTATGAAATATGTAATGATGACGAAACAAGCCCCATTATAGGCCGAGCCTCGAGAACAGTAAGAAAACCTCGTGCGTCGTAACGACTTACCTCTCCCCCTAATGCACAAGTTAGATCACCATAGATAAGTTTTATTAGCGTACTTTTTCCCGAGCCATTCGGTCCGGTAACAACCCAGTTTTGTCCGGTTTTTATTTTCCAATCGATCTTACTCAGAATCTTAATGTCCCCATAATAGACATCGGCGTTTCGAATGAGAACGCGCAACACTGACTTTTCTCTTTCAGGAGAAGCTCGGACTGCTACCCTCTTTTTAACTCTTGGAGTGGCCTTTAAATGAAATCCCGTTTTAATCATTTTCATTGATCGTCCCTGTCGGGCGATACACCCATTTTCTAAGGTCGCAATATGAGTTATCGAAGAGATAACCTCACTCTTTCGATGAGCAGACATAATAATCTGCGTGCTAAGGCGCATCATCCGATTGATAAATGATAATAACTCGTTGCGGGCATGCAAATCGAGACCGCTGCAAAATTCATCTAAGATTAGGATTCTAGGCTGGCAGACAAGAGCGCGGGCAATTAGTATTTTCCTGAATTCACCCTCAGACATTTGACGATAGTGTTTATCCACAAAAGTGTGGATATGAATTTGTTTTATCAGCTTGTGGACACGATTAATCTGATTGGTGGTAGGCTTTTCATAGAGAAAGTCGCTGTCCCAAAACCCGGTAAGGATAATTCCCCTCCCCGTAAGATCCCAATCATTTCTTTGATAGCGTTGCTGTTGTTCAGATGATACCCAGGCAATTTTATCTTCCAGACCGATCGGGCTCTCTGAAGTCTCTTCGTCGAAAGTGTAAATCCTTTTACCTTTTGATCCGGGATCAAGCCATTGGTAACCACGAATAAGGCGGAGAAGAGTTGTTTTCCCTGATCCATTCGAACCGAAAATGAGCCAATGCTCACCCTTTCGCATTTTCCAGTTAAGCGAATGCAGGACTTTCTTCCCGTCGAACGTTATGTTAACGTTTTGAAGTTCAATCAGGACTGATGACGACATAGTATAAAATACTCATTGTTATTAATCTTGGAGTATCATATCTTGCACTATACATGCCAGACTTTTCAAAAGACACCTTGGAGAATGCCGATTCTGTATGGGAACAGCGTTACCTCTCTAACGACATTCCCTGGGATAAAGGTTATGCTGCTCCACCATTGGCCGAAATATTATCCAGGCTTAAACTAACGGGAAGTATATTAGTCCCCGGCTGCGGATTTGGACATGATGTACGTTTACTAGCTGAAGCTGGCACCGAACCATTAGGTTTTGATATATCACCCTATGCAATTGATAAGGCGAACAGTTTTCCCCGCGTATCTAGGGAGCGCTATGAAGTCGGTGATTTTTTTTCGCTTGGCGAAACCTACGAGGGGAAATTCAATTGGATATTTGAGCATACCTTTCTCTGCGCTATAGATCCATCCCAACGCAGTGACTATGTTCGTACCGCTCTCCGCTTATTAAGCGAAAACGGTTATCTGGCAGCCATATTTTTTATACATATCGATGATCCAGAGGGTCCACCCTACCCTATCTCATACGATGAAATCGATCAGCTATTTAGTGCGAATTTTGATACATTAGAGCAATGGGTTCCTACGACCGCTTACCCGGGTCGAGAAAGCCGAGAGGAAATTAGAATCATGCGCCGCAAAGATCATCAACTTCTTTAGTATCCCGTGTCTTCTTTAGAAAAAATTCATCATGTTAATCTATTTCTAAAAGATCACTCTGTCCTTGCCTGGGTTGTATGGCTTTTGGCGTCAATGATAAGAATGAAGATTCACTTGGAGCGATGCAAACAGCATGGGACTTAGGTATTACCCATTGGGACACCGGTCACGCCTGCTTTATCGGTTTTTCCGAAGCGGATAAAACAGGAGGAGTTGTCCTCTCTAATTCTGCAACCAGTGTTGATCATATCAGTTTTTTGTTCACGATCCTCAAAACAATTCACTGCGCCCATTCAGGGCAATCATTAAATTAGATTCCAACCAGATCAAAAGTTATATCGGTGTATATATTTTGATAAAGATAACTCACTAATTATTTCCAAACAGGGAGATAAATTATATGGGCAGTTAGTTGGGAATTTACCCCATCGGGTCCATCCCATAGATAAAGATACATTCTCCTATGACGTCCTCAATGCAACGATAACTTTTAAAAAAGATGCGCGGGAAAAGTCTCTCGCCTTAAATTCACTCAAGGAGACAGTATGCAAATCGCGATAAAAGCTAACTAATTACCCGCTCACTAACCTAAATTTCACCCCTCGTTGACTTCACTCGAAATTATTGGAGTATCCCTTGATATGATCCCCTCATAATTGTCCGGTCTATCGATTGATACTAAAATGGCACGGAAACTTCCAATCGCAACTTTGCTCTTAAATTTTATCGGTATTTTGTAACGGTCGTCTGTAAACCATATATGAATACTTGCATTTTTACTTTTTTTAAAAACACCGCCAATCCCATTCAATCCCGGTTGGAGAAGATAAGTATTAAATGTGCCCAGTTCAGTATTAATTATTTCTTTCTTAATAACTTGGACTTTTGAATCGATGCACTGCTTCCCATCGGTGACCGGTAAAGTGAAAGGTCTACCAATTTCAAAGGATTGCAGGCGGGCGACAAATAATATCGTTAGGGGATCATATGCTGATTCCGGTAGTGAAACAGCCTCATACACTTGGCCGAAATTAGTGTACTGGGCTCGCTTGGCTTTCCAATCGAAATCCACGATGACATCTCGTTTATGATTCCCCTCACGCTGCTTCTTCGTGTAGCGGATAGACCGCTTCAACTCAAGATCGACGTATCCATTTATCTGGTCACGAACTTTATAAAATGTATCCGTAAATTTATTTGACCTAACATTAAATGAAAATTGGTAACACGGAATTTCATTTACGGAGATTGGACCACTGACCTCGATCACTACTTTTCCAACTGAAAATGCGCCCCAACTTAAATTATAAGTCAACCTTTCACCGGAAACGAAAGGATACATTGTATGTTCACTCCTCAATTGAGTAGAGCAAAGGAAAAATGTTAACAACCCAATAACGCATCCCGATATTCTAGAAAAGTTCAATATTACATTTAAATGCATCAGAGACCAACGGGAAGAGAATCGAGATTCCAGATTTCTTCTGCGTATTGGCGAATAGTTCGATCGGAGGAAAATTTGCCAACTCGTGAAGTATTTAATATGGCCCTGCGTATCCAGTTTCTAGAGTCTCGATAAGCTCGATCGACCTCAGTCTGCGTTTTACTATAACTATCAAAATCGGCCAGAACAAAATAAGGATCACCTTCTTCGAGAAGACTGCGACGAACTGGCACAAGAGCATTAGGATCGTCAGGCGTAAAATAGCTGGAGCCAATCCAATCAACTACGTTTCGCAATTCTTCATTCGCAAAGTATAAATCGTAAGGGTTGTAACCACTATCGCGTAAAGCTTCAACTTCCTCTACTCTCAATCCAAAAACAAAAAAATTGTCTTCGCCGACTTCCTCCCTGATTTCTACATTTGCGCCATCAAGAGTTCCTATCGTGACCGCGCCATTTAGGGCAAGTTTCATATTTCCTGTACCTGAAGCCTCTTTCCCGGCTGTAGATATTTGTTCCGATACATCGGCCGCGGGTATAATCTTTTCTGCCAGGGTTACACCGTAGTTCGGTAAAAATACGACCTTTAATTTATCTTTAACCCGAGAATCCTGGTTTATTATCTCCCCTACTGCATTAATGGCGTGAATGATCGATTTAGCCAATCTATAACCCGGCGCAGCCTTGGCTGCAAAAATGAAAACACGAGGGTGAATATCGAATTCAGGAATATGTAATAGACGATGATAAAGAGCAAGAATATGAAGTAAGTTGAGAAGTTGTCGCTTATACTCGTGCAAGCGTTTTACCTGAACGTCAAAGATAGCGTTAGGATCAATTTCGATCCCGTACTGTTCTCCGATTAACGCAGCCAAATCTTCTTTGTTCGCTTGTTTTACTGCCTGAAATTCATCCTGAAATTCACGATTGTCTACAAATTCTTCAAGTTTTCTTAGTTGTTCGAGATCAGTAATCCACTCATCGCCAATTTTACTCTCAATAAGGTGAGAAAGGCGTGGGTTACAGGCTTGCAGCCATCGACGGGGTGTAATGCCATTTGTCTTATTATTAAATTTGTCGGGATAAAGTTTATTAAAAAACGGGAAAAGACGACTTTTAAGCAGTTTTGTGTGAAGCTCGGCCACTCCATTGACCGAGTGGCTGGCAACTACTGCGAGGTAGGCCATGCGAATTAATTTAGGTTTTCCCTCTTCTATGAGAGACAATTCACTTCTTTTCTCTTCATCGCCGGGCCAGCATTTTTCTACTTCGTCTTCAAGAAAAATTCGATTAATTTCAAATAGAATCTGCAAATGTCTCGGCAGTACTTTTTCAAAGAGAGGAACGCTCCATTTCTCAAGGGCTTCAGGGAGTAGGGTATGATTAGTATAGGCAAAAACATCTCTACAAATGTCCCAGGCATAAGCCCAGTCCAATTTTTTCTCGTCGATAAAGATTCGCATGAGCTCCAAGACGGCGACAGCTGGATGCGTGTCATTTAGATGAATCGTAACTTTTTCAGTAAAAGCATCCCAACCTTCATTCTTTTTAAGATAACGGCGGATAATGTCCTGTAATGAACAGGAGACAAAGAAATACTGTTGGACTAGGCGCAATTCTTTTCCGCTCTCTCTCTCATCATTAGGATAAAGGACTTTGGATATTGTCTCCCCGAGGGCCTTTTCTCGGACTGCTTCAACGTAGCCACCTTTATTGAATACTTCTAAGTCAAATTCTTTAGAAGCACGGGATTCCCAGAGGCGCAGGAAATTTACGGTTCCAAACTCAAAGCCGCATATCGGAATATCCCAGGGGATACCAATGATCGTCTGTGCACCCATCCAAATAGGTTTGCTATTACCGAAATCATCAAACTGGATTCCTACTCTTCCATACAGATGCACCTCCTGGGAATATTCTGGTCGCACGATTTGCCAGGGATTTTCATATTGTGACCAGCTATCGGGATGCTCTACCTGTCGCCCAGCTACTAATTCCTGTTGGAAGAGACCAAACTCATAATAAATTCCATAGCCAATGGAGGGGTAGTCAAGGGTTGCCAGTGAATCGAGAAAACAGGCAGCCAGACGTCCAAGACCACCATTTCCTAAACCCATATCTGGTTCTTCATCGAGTAATTCTTTCAGGTCTAATCCGATATCATTGAGCGCTTGTTGAGCGGTTTCAAATAAACCTGTGTTATAAAGATTGTTGGATAGAAGTCGCCCCATCAAATATTCTAAAGAAAGATAATAGACGCGTTTTGTATTAGTGTGATTATGCATGCGCTGGGTCATTATGTAGCGCTCCATGATGCGATCGCGTACCGCCATACAGGTGCAAATCCACCAGTCGCGCTTGGATGCAATTTTCGTATCGTGCGCAAGCGTATAACGAAGGTGGTTGAGAATAGAAGTCTTGAACCCTTTTACGTTACTTTCAATGTTAAAATTGAATGGATGGTTCGTTTTTTCAAAGTCGAGCACCTTGTTCTTTTTTTCAGCAAAAACTTTTGATTTTTTAGTCGTGGAGGTGGCTTTATCCATTATCTTTATAAAAATCTATATTGGGGTTTATACACACTTTATAGCTTAAATTAATTTTCCCTCCTGTGAAGCGCGAATATTCTTAATCTAGTAAGACTATAAAAGAAGGGAAATGTTTACCGGAAAAACTTTTTATCCAAATCTGCGCGCGATATTTCAAAGTAAGTGGGTCTCCCCTTGGGATCAGTGAGCGGATTCTTACAACTTAACAACTTTTCTGCCAGGTGATACATTTCACTTTCAGATTCAGCCAGGCTAGAACGGCCAACTTGAGTAGAGGCTAAGCGTGCGATTTCATCATGTGCAAGATCGGGTTTATCTGGCCTCAATCCGCGTTCCTGAATACGTGCTATCAGGTCACGAATAAATTCTTCACTAGACCCAGGATCCAGCCATTCCGGGATCGCTTCGATGCGATAGAAATTACGCCCAAACAGTTCGATAACAAATCCACTCTCGTGAAAAAACTCGCGGTTATTGTCGAGTGAACTCGACAATACCGGATCGAGTTCGAGAGTTATCGGGAAAAGCAGTTTTTGACTCATCGATTCATTGGCTGACAACTGCATCTGAATTCTCTCAAAAACAATGCGTGCTCTTGCACCACGTGTATTGAGTAGCACCAATCCAGTATTTGTTTCATAGAGTGCAAAAATTTCATGGATCAGTCCAAGATATCGCCAACTCAATTGCCGCCGTTTCTCAGAAGTAGATATTGATTTTAGTGGCTCGGGTGGTTTTGCACTAGCTTTTATTTCCGGATTACCAGGCGGCATGAGTGCAGGTATATTGTCGAGCTTATCACTGGGCTTTGATCTCTCTACAGTTGTGCGCGTCGCTTCACACAATCGATCCAGAAGATTCACCATTATAAACTGTCTAACGCGACCTTCATCACGAAATTTTATCTCTCGCTTGGCCGGGTGAACATTTATGTCAAAACCTTGAGGTTTCATCTTGAGAAAGAGGAAAGCCAAGGGGTAACGTCCTTTAGGAAGATAAGTATGATAAGACTCGATCAATGCATAGTACAATATGCGACTTTCCACCGGTCGTCGATTGACGTAGGTAATCATATCCTGACGTGTCGAACGACCGGCACCGGGTTTACCAATAAGTCCGGTGAGAGAAAAATCATCACCCTCAGCTTTTATCTCAATAAGTAGATCAGCAATTTGTTTACCGGAAATTTCGCGAACGCGCTCAATCAGATCCCGACAAACTGGAGACCGAAAAATTATTTTTCCATTTTCCAGAAGAGTGAATGAAGTATTTGGATACGCGACGGCATAAAGTCGCGAGAGATGAATAATATGAGCTGCCTCTGTATTATCGGTCTTAAGAAATTTCCTTCGCACCGGTACTGAATTAAATAAATTAACCACTTCAATACTTGTACCCACCGGTATCCCTATTTCTTTTTGATACTTAAACTTGCCCCCATTGTAAATTATCTCTGTTCCATAATCCCAGTCTTTGCTACGCGTGCGCATCGCGAAGTGAGACACGCTTGCGATTGAAGGTAGAGCCTCTCCACGAAAACCAAAAGTTCTCACATTCAGGAGATCGTTTACATCGCTGATCTTACTCGTCCCATGACGTTCGAGAGCCAGCAACGCGTTATCTGGACTCATACCGTGACCATTATCCTCGACGCGAATGAAGTTTTTACCGCCATTGCGGAACTCGATCTCGATGCGCTTGGCTCCCGAGTCCAGACTGTTTTCGATTAGCTCTTTAACTATAGCTACCGGACGCTCGATTACCTCACCAGCGGCTATTTGGTTAGCGACTCGATCGGATAATATTCGTATTTCCGGCATAATACATTCCAGTTAAAGCCCATCACGCATTGATGGCAAAATAAAACCGGGGATTAAATTGCATTTTAGCAAGCAATTATGATGATGGCAGAAATCAGTGACCAGTAAGTAAACTCAAAATTATGGCCAACCGTTTATCCAAGGAAAAAAGTTTATATTTGCGCCAGCATGCCAACAACCCCGTCGATTGGTATCCTTGGGGTGAGGAAGCATTGGAAAAAGCCAAAAATGATGATAAACCCCTGCTCGTGAGTATTGGCTATAGTTCCTGTCACTGGTGTCATGTCATGGCGCACGAATCTTTTGAAAATGACTACATCGCGAAATTGATGAATGATCATTATATTTGTATCAAGGTAGACCGCGAAGAACGTCCAGACGTCGACCAGATTTACATGGATGCAGTGCAGATGATCACCAATCATGGAGGTTGGCCACTTAATGTTTTTTGTTTCCCCGATGGGCGGCCCTTCTTCGGGGGCACCTACTTTCCTCCTGAAGACCGGGGGCAAGGCCTTGTTCCCTGGCCTCAATTGATTATGCGCGTCGCAGACTTTTATAAACAGAAAAGAAAGGAGTTGGAGGAAAACGCCGATAATATTGTTCAAAATATGTTGGGCAGCAACATCCCGGTCAATGAAAGCGATGCTCCCTTGGATAACCAACTGCTCCTTACCGCCGCAGAAGTTATCTGCAAAGCTCATGACGATGAATGGGGCGGCTTCGGACAGGCGCCTAAATTCCCACCTTCGATGGCGCTTAATTTTCTTCTCGAATTAAGACTGAGTTCCGCCTGCGAAGAGCAACGTCCTAGTCTCGCTCGAAGAATCGATGAAGTCGTCATCCGCACCCTAAACGCCATGGCACAAGGAGGTCTCTATGACCAAGTTGGTGGAGGGTTCGCTCGTTACAGTGTCGACAAATTTTGGCTTATTCCCCACTTCGAGAAAATGCTCTATGATAACGGTCTGCTTCTCGACATATACACTAAAGGCTGGATGCGCTACCGCCAGCCAATATTTAAAGCTGTAGTGGAGGAAACAGTAAATTGGTTATTACGTGATATGCATGCTCCTAATGGCGGTTTCTATTCTTCAATTGATGCAGATAGCGAAGGGGAAGAAGGTAAATACTATGTATGGACACCAGCTGAGATTGAATCGCTTCTGGGTCAAGATGACGGGAAACTATTTTGCGAAACTTACAGTATAACGGAAAAGGGTAATTTTGAACATCACACTTCCAATCCTGCTTTATCGACAAGCGATTTTTATCGACGTGAAAAACTCTTTTCACAGCGAGAGATATTGCTTCAACAGCGATTAACGCGTGTGCCCCCAGCTAAGGATACAAAACAATTAGTGTCATGGAACAGCCTCGTCATTCGGGGAATGGCTGAAGCCGCTTTCACCTTCGGTCGAAAGGAATGGCTCGAATACGCAAAGCAGGCTGCAAACTGGATATGGGAGAATCAGCTTTTTGATGACCATCGTCTTCATTCCCTCTGTTATGAAGATAACATTCCAGGAGTTAACGCTTATCTCAATGATTACACCTTTTATGCAGAAGCTCTTTTGACATTAGGCTCAAAAATAGACTGGCTGAAAACCGGGGAATCGAACCTCTTTATTCAACGCACAATTACTATAGTCGACGCGGTTTTCGCTCATTTTTCAGATCCCTCGGGCCAATTCGGTTTTTATTTTACAAGTGATGATCATGAAAAGCTTGTTAACCGTAAGAAAGAATGGTGGGACAACGCTATTCCTTCGGGGAACTCATCCCTTATCCATGTCTTGGCCAGTCTTTTCGCTATTACAGGCGAATCTAAGTACCGTGAAAATTTAGACACGCTTCGAAAAGCTTACTCCACTTTTGTACAGCAAATACCTAATGGCATTCCTCACGCTTTGGCTGGTTTAACCAGTGATGCCGTTGGCATCGCTGTTATCAAAATTAAAGGTATTTCAAATCTCGATCTCCTCCAGGAGAATCTGGCTAAAAAACCCTGGCGCCGGGTATTCCTTTTAGTGACTGATGATCCCGAACAACCGGATGGGTATCAACTGTGCGTTGGTTCTCAATGCCTGGAAGCTGAAGTCGATCCTACTGTCCTCGTAGCTAAATTATAATCATTAAATTTATCTCCGTCTTGATAAATCCACCGCTTAATCTCGATCTCAGAATCATTTATCCTGTCTACGATAGTATTCTATTGACCTAGAGTGTGGAATATATTGGATTCGACCTCTTTTTCTAAATCTAACAAAAACTAAACTCAAAAAAGATATACTAAAATGGCGAAAATTGTACCTCTCATCAGTTCTGGAGAATCCGGTCCTCTCGGGGTTTTACATCTCCCACGTTTATGGTTAAAAACTTCGCTCGATGCCACGGGGCAGTTGGCTGATGATTACCCGGCGGTTGGCGCTGGCTTCGATTCTATGGTCCTGGACGGGCTTAATCTCGATAAAGATGAGTTCCTAGCTTATATAAAAGACAGCAAACCAACATACTGCCAATTGGAAAAATGGATCCTCGAAAAAAAAGGCGGCTCTCTTGATGCTGCTGCGGTAAAAGAATTAAATGACTCGATCAGCGGCTATATTCATGCTGACGAAACACGTGCATCCATCTGCAGTGATTCAAGTATTGCTGATGACGGAAGCATTAAGGATGCAGTCAACTTAAATAATCTCGATGACTGGTATTGCTTTCACCAAGCAACGCTCAGCTAAAATTTATTTTAATCTTATTTAAAAAACCCCGATCTCGTCATAAGGATCGGGTTTTTTATTATATTATCAAATCACTGCACCCATCAGATCTAAGTCTGTAAAGTATCGGATGATTAAAAAAACGAAGGGGGTTAAAAGTTGTCTTATTGTGTATTTTACCTATACTTGCCATTTTATGATTCGCAAAATTTATCGTTTATTTCATCTACCTCTTTTTTTCGGTTTATTGATCGTATGGATCCCAAATTTATATGCTTTTGAAGGGAGGATCGTTTTTATAATGAATGATGGTAAATCGGACATTCATGTAACCTACCTCCTGAAAAACCAACTTGTCCGTACGGAAATTGCTGGTGGTTTACAAGGATCTGCAGTTGCGATAATGGACTTTGAAAATGATAAGACGATATTGCTGATCAAGGAAATGTATATGTATATAGAAGCACCCTTGGACAGTATTCAAGGGGCATCGTCACCTGATTTAGATCAAACGCTCTCTATAAATGTTGAGAAGTCGGGTAAAACGATGGAAATACTCGGCTATAACTGCGAGCAATACATTGTAAAAAACGAGGATGGCAGCGAATCAGAAATATGGGCCACTAAGGCTTTGGGCGCATTTTTTCCCATCGGCAAGATGGGTAAAAGTAAATCAGCTTCCAATGAAACATGGGAAACGTTAATGGCCAATGAGGATATATTTCCGCTTAAAATTATCCAACACTCACACACGGGAGATCCTAAATTTCAAATGACAGCAGAATCCATAGAGGAAAAGACAGTGTCGGACGCACTCTTCCAAGTACCTGCGGGATATAATAAATTTGAGATGCCAAATATGAATGGCCAGGGAGGCAATTTCCCCGGGAGGCAATAATAAGCTAGCAATAACTTAAGTAATAAATCTTCGTCTTCGTTCTCCCATTTATCGCATTACCGCGTATCCGCTACCGCCCAGCGAGAAGTTTGCGCCATCGGTCAATTTGACGCGCGACCTGACGAGGTCCCGGCATGCCAATTTTCTCGCGTTTCTTCAAAGCGTATTCCGTGTTAAAGACCTTTTTCCAGTCTCCATCTAAAAGCTTGTGGACACCGCGCGCGCGTATCGTATCCACTTCATCAATCGCCACACCCTGCTTTTCGGCAAGAGCCACCAGCCGACCAACGGCGTGATGTGCTTCGCGAAAGGGTACGCCTTTTTCAACCAGGTAATCGACAAGATCCGTTGCCAGTAGATTCGCATCAGAAACCGCGGCAGCGCATATGTCACAATTCACCTTAATCTTAGCTAGAATTTTTTCCATTACCTGAATTGATATCAATGTTTCGTCGCAGGTATCGAATACGGGCCGCTTATCCTCTTGCAAATCGCGGTTATAAGAAAGCGGTAATCCTTTTACTAGCGTCAGTAGGGTTTGCAGTTGGCCTTGTATTCGCGCTGATTTTCCACGGATAAGTTCGAGTGAATCCGGATTTTTCTTTTGCGGCATAAGACTGGATCCTGTCGTAAAAGTATCAGGCAGAACTACATAATTAAATTCTGCACTACTCCATAGAATAAAATCTTCAGCTATACGCGAGAGGTGGGTGGCGCAAAGAGCACAAGCGGCAGAAAATTCAATATACAGATCCCGATCGGCGACTGCGTCCACGCTGTTTTGAGTAAGCTGAGGCCGTCCCCTGGAATCAACAAAATTGAGATATTTTGCTACAAATTCACGGTCAATGGGCAGCGTTGTTCCTGCCACCGCCCCGGATCCAAGTGGGCAAACATTGGCGTTGTCTAAGACGATATTAAAACGCGACCGGTCACGATCGAACATTTCAATATAGGCTAACAATTGGTGAGCCAGCGATATCGGTTGAGCGCGTTGCATGTGAGTATAAGCCGGTAGGTGAATATCCTGATTTGCTTTGGCAAGTTTAAGTAATCCGGTCTGTAATTTAGCTAATGCGGCAGTAATATCATTACAGGCATCTTTGAAAAATAACCGCATATCAGTTACAACCTGGTCGTTCCGACTGCGCGCCGTGTGCAGTTTAGCTGCTGCAGGTGTATGCTTCAATAAAGCCTGTTCAATATTCATATGAACATCTTCCAACCGGGCACTCCATTTAAATTGGCCCTTTTTTATCTTCTTTAAAATGGCATTGAGCCCCTTATGAATCGCAACTCGTTCACTTTTTTTAAGGATGCCGATTTTGCATAACATCGCGGCGTGTGCCTTGCTGCAAAATACGTCATAAGGTGCCAACCTTTGATCAAAGGATACGGACTCACTAAACCGCATCATAAGTTCCGCCGGTTCTTTAGAAAATCGTCCGCCCCATGTAGACTGTGCCTGTTTCGACATCGCGCCACCCTCTATTTATGTCCAGCTTTTTGCAACACAAAACACGAGAAAACCAGTGACCACGACCTGATTAAATTAAGTCATCAAACCTCTTTACTGATAGCGAAGTTGACCATCTTAATCCCGACACGATCACACGCATCCATGACTTTAATGATGACTTCGTGGCGAACATCATCCATGGGCGCGATTGTAATGATGGCGTCTACCTTGTGAGAATCACTTACCCCCTTAAAGCGCGAGAGCACTGCCGCTAACTCTACAAAGTGTGCGGCATTGGGTTCATCGTAGCTGTAATCGTTAACGATCACTTGTCCATTTTCATAAACTTCAATTATTTGTTCATCAGGCATTTCCAAGGGTGAATCCTGTTCGATCACGTCGGGAAGCTCAAATGCGATATCCGTTTCCTGTCTTTCAAGTGTAGCTGAAACCATGAAGTAGATGAGAAGTAGAAATACATAATCAATCATCGGTGCTAAAGGCATTGTTGGGTCAGGTTGTTTTTTCTTAGGTAATCGTGCCATTTCCAGATATTTCTTTCTCAATTCACCTGGATTGGTAGGTGGAAAAGATAACTTTAGAAGCACACGCTTTTAGAACTCCCTTAATCTTTTCGTAGCGTGTTTCTTTATCCGCCCAAATTTTAATTTTTAGCCCAGGGTTCATTTTAATAGCCTTTTTTATCTTTTTCTGCATTTCGCACAGCGTGAGAATCTGCGCGGATATAAATATATTTCCTTCCACATCCAGAGATATTTTTCCCCGGTTCGAAAAGCTATCTGCCACCTGGCTCTCGGAAGATTCAGGTAAGGCCAGCTCTATAGTTTTGTCCGCTTGAGTTAATACGCTCACGCACATAAAAAAACTAAAAGCAAAAAGACCATATCGATCATTGGAGCCATCTGAAATGTCTCCTCAGGGTCTTTACTGTTTTTATTCGAATCAATGCCTCCTACTTTCCTACTTACAAGTAGATACCGTAAATGGTGTGTCGGGCTATAGGGGAAATCGGTATTGTTTACGCAAGCTTAAGCAGATGACGGGGTAATAAAATATTAATTAATCTCTTTCGGTCGATTCCGGTTTGGCAATTGGATGTTCTTCACTTATAGCTCTTCCCGCAAGTTTAGCTATACCTGAAATTCTTTGCTTAGGATGCGGTAATGCTTCCGGATCATTGTCTAAATAATGTACTTCTAATTCAAGACCCGCTGCCTGGAGCCAGGAACGTATACAACTTAAATTGGGCACAACCCAGTTCGATGTTTTTTTATATCTACCGGGATAATAAAGAGAAACAGGTAAAGACGATCGCCCTAAGGCCTCAATATCTACATCTTTTCGCGGTTTACCTTCTCTATCCTCCGCATAGTGTAAAAGACATTCTCCTTCAAAAAAGAGGCTGGCCTGTGGATTTAACAGCTTGCTAATTTCTTCAAAAGCAAGAAGCGGATTTTTTAAATGATAATACACACCGAAAAAAAACACTACATCAAACGGACCGCGCGTCAGATTACTAAGTTCATATACACTGCCATGGATATATTTTACTTCAGATTGAAGAATATCTTTTGCGATATTAAATCCGGTCACCTCGGGGTCTTGAATATCTATAGCAACTACTGATGCCCCGCGCTTCTCAAGTTCAAATGAGAGTGGACCATCCCAGGCTCCTATATCGAGGATTCGTTTGCTCGCTAAATTTTTTATCGGTATCATATCAAGAATCTTAACGGCATCAAAGGGAACAATACCAGGTGTCATGATACCGGGAACGATTTCAAAGGTGTGATACCAATGAACAGCCGCGATTTTTTTTTCTATCTCTTTACGAGAATAATTATGCATAGCAATGTCTATTTCTGTCGATGAGTCCGAAAATTTTCCAATTTATTTTTAAAGATAGGACAAAATCATTAAGATGTAAACTTTAAGTAAATCTTAATCTCCCGTTTCATTTTCCTTCGCTGCAAAGTGAGAACTCGGTTATATGTTTAACTCTCTTTAATATTAAACTAACCGGTTCTTACATGAAGAAAATTGAAATATCAGATGATGCTTATCAACGTCTTCTTGCGTGCAAACATCATGATAAAGTTTCATTTTCAGTGGTTATCAAGAACATGATTCCTACGCATAGAACATTTAATAATATATTAATAACAGTACAACGATTGCCTACTCCGGATGCCATGACGCTAGAGATTTTTGAAAGTACAATCAATAAAACTAACGGCTGGAACAATAACTCCCACTATTAATTATTTGAGTGACGCTATTTTCTTCTTAATCTATGGCGTGAACAGCAGGGAACAGGCGAATGCCATTCGCTTTGCTCGGGATAATAGTGATGCTATTGTCGGACTACCCTGGTTTACAAAGGGATAATTCATTAAGGCTGTTACTTATGCCAATTTTAGTATTTGGGATTTTCAACCTTTTATTGAAGAGTTTCCCACCATCGCCCCCACGGACAAAACTCTAGATTTTTATGCGCAAGCGATCGCTGAACTGAGAGATCCCTTGCCCTCATTCAAGCCAAACGATATTTGGTTTATCGCCGGTGTGCGTGAATATGGATTGCCCATACTCACACGTAATGTAACCATGTTTACCGGGATTGATGGACTGCAAATGATGAATTATGGGTAGACTGTATCTCAATAAGAATCAAAAAATGTGTGTTCAGCGCCAAAATTTTCCATTGCGACAACTACATCTCCACGCAACCGAACATGTATGTTTCTACATCTGTGCTCTAATATCATTTCTCTTTGCGGTAGGATAAATTTAATCTCTATCCATTCATTCAACTGAGGTTGATCAATTTCCAAAGAATCATTTTTGATTAGCGGCGCGCCCTCATTACCATTGACCGTCACACTGCCGCGATCGACCCATGAAGGCATTCGCACGAATAAGGGACCAGGCCGCTTTATTTTTATACGAAGATGGTCATGGGAATAAGGTGACTCTAAAGCCACATTTTCATTTTCATAGTCAAAGAGCATATTTACTCTGTGACCCCCATCATCAGAGCGGACAATTTCCCGATAAGCTTCGCATAGAGAGTCAACGCCACCTCCGACAATATCCAGATTAAACTTAACGAGGTCTAAATCAATGGGCTGATGACCATAGGGAGCAGGAAAACCAAATGCACCGCGTATTCTCCGAGCGATTTCTCGTTTCCCATCATCATTTTCTGGGTTATCCGGTTCTTTGATAAAGGAGATATCCCGTAACTGGGATGGAAGAAGGTGACCGCGCAATATACATTCGGCATCTTCGTAATACTGAGGATATCCATGACGCCCCAAAATGAGTGCAGTCTCGATGATATCACCGGTATTGTTAATTTCACCTTTATCAGGATTGGCTTCGAGATTGCTAGTTTCAATTACCCAACCAAGAGCATCACGAATTGACCAGAGACCATGGTCATAGAATGCCCTAACTCTTTCCATGAGTTGAGAGTCTGAAGTCACATCGGCCAACTGAGCTAAGGATGACATTACACAGGTTGTCGAGTGCGTGTGCGTACCGAATAGCTGACTATCATAATTTCCCTCTTCTTTAAAAAATTCATTTACCGTTTTTTCTTTAAGCGCAATCGCTAATTTCATCGCGGACCCCATTCCCAGAGTACGGTAGAGTTTGACAAGAGGTCCTATCGAACGAGCAAGTCCGGTAATAAAGGTTCCATCCTTCATCACATTGAGACCCAGTTTCTCTTCTAAATATTCATAATCCCATCCCTTATCTGGATTCCAAAATTTACAGATGGCATGAACACTCTCTTCAGCTAATTTGAGCGCGCGCTCATCATTGCGAAAATAGGCCAAAGCATAGAGCGCATGGAACCCTTCCCGAATATTATGGGGAACAAATTTTAGGAGGGGACCGTCAATCGTATTACGGTTAAGGGGGACGGGGAGAGGACCATTGTAAGAAAAAAAGGCAGCATTTGCATGATTTCCAATCGTTAGTTCATCGACATTAATACCCGCAGTAGCTCTTGCATTTAAAAGTGCATTCAAGTGACGACCGGGAACGTGTGCTTCAGAATGATGAGAAGAAAAATACATCCTTGCTCGAGGTAAAACTTCCACTCCCATAAACGGGATGTTATTATCGTCCGAATTAAATACCTTACTCATCGTCTGACAGCCCAGCCGAATAGCATCTAATATATCCGTAGAATTAACGGCGTTTAACTTTCCCATCTCAGTACTGTTTTCGATAATGACACATAATATATATGCACAATCCAGACTAATCTATTCCATCTTTTTAGCACAGTAAATTTAATCTACTTTCCAAAAAAGTTTTTAATTGTCGCAAAACCGTAGTCTCGATTTAATTGGGCAATCGCATCAAGAGTGATTTTTTTGGGACAACCCGCAGCACACTCACCATAATTTGTCCAATTGCCAAACCCCGTCTCGATAATATTATTCTGAGGTCGCGTTTTACGGTTTTCAACCGTCAATAGGGTGGCCATCCATATATGGACAATTACGGAGAATAGAAGAAATAATCGAGCGGCCTATTTTAAGGGAAGCGGAAGAGGCTGCAGTTGGTGTGAATAGGCATTTAATGAATCCGGTTCTATAAAGATCTGCAAATTACCAAGCATATTCAGTAAAACAAATAACACTAAGATCAGGCTCGTTAGCGCCATTAGATACTTTTTACCGAGTGGGGAAGCTAGCAATTGGCGTGGGGCATGGAAATATCTGATCGCGCTATCTACACCCTTTTGAGATCAATCTCTAAATTGTTCGTTTTTAACAAGCGCGATAACAAATATTAATTGTATTATTTCTTAAACCATTTGCTGAAATTGTCTAGTGAGTAGGAAAGTAAAAATCGCAAATTGATAAGAGAATCATTTTCAGGGACAGATTTTCCAAATCTTATAACATCGAGCGGAGCATAAAATACCTGCACAGCTAATTCGATTTTATCTGTTAAGGGATAAAGCAATCCCCCACTGAGGTTAAATGTGTTCCCATTAGATTTCTGAGTGCGGATATCAGGTTCTCCAAATAACGTGGAATGAATATCGAACTCATTGAGCTGATGGTTCACTCCCAATGCAAAAAAAGTGCTCAATCCATTGATTTTTTTCATTTGGTATGCTCCACTGAATTCGACACCATAATAATTTAAATGAGCAGTGTCATTGGAAACAGCGGTGCAACCAAATGGATTGAGTAGGGGATCATCTCCACCGGCAACATTCTTCAGATAGCAGGTAAAAGCTCCTTCTACGGTGCCGACTTGTCCATAAAAACGCAGCCCAAACCGCCAGGGATCAGAATTGATAAAGGTCCAATTGACAGAACCCGAAAAAATATGCGGGGTGACATCCCAGATCTCAATCGGAGGGACATAACTGAGAGTGAGCGAGATTTTTGGTTTTAAATAGTAGGTAAAGAGAGGCCGTACAAAGATTGGTGACTTATTTAAATCCTCCAGCTTAGTACCGTTAAAACCTACGCGACGATAGGAATCTCCCAGTTCTGGGATATCGACGATTTCAAGATCTAAATCAAGCGCACCACTTTCTTTTATCACCGGCGGGCTGTAACTGCTTAGAATCGATGTTGAGGTAAAGTATTTCGAAGCCCAAGCTTCGGGTCGGTCAAAATCAAGAATTTCAGGATTTGGCCGTTGACCCCAAACTCCTATTACCGGCAGCAACCCGGTGAAACACAGACATAAAATAAAAGATCTTATTTTCATATGGTTAAAAACCACATAAGTGAAAAAACGAAATTGTACTTAACAGCTAATGATAATTATAGGGAATAAAAATCAGCAAAAATGTTTAACCTTTAAATTTATGAAGGAAGATAAGTTTCATTAATTTGCAAGTAACATATCCACAACTTATTATAATTTTATCAGCGCGTGCATAGTCGTCATTGAGCCTCAATGATAGAGAAAACCTCGATTGATGATTAATGCTTGCCTTTTAATGGAATGCATTCACCAGTGATTGAACGGAATACAAACCGTTTAAATTAACGACAAATCTTATATACAATGCATAAAACAGATGTAGCGATTATTGGCAGCGGTATCGTAGGTCTGGCAACTGCTTATCAATTAATGCAGCGATTTCCAAAATTGAGCAGTGTTATTTTGGAAAAAGAAAATCAACCTGCGCTTCACCAAACTGGACATAATTCAGGTGTCTTGCACTCCGGCATTTATTATAAACCGGGGTCGCTCAAAGCAATTAATTGTCGAGAAGGCAAAAAAGCAATGGAAACATTTTGTAGCAAAGAGGGGATTGATTATGACATTTGTGGGAAGGTAATTGTTGCCATTACCGAGAGTGAACTACCCGCACTTGATAACATATACAAGCGTGGGCAGGAAAACGGTATTAAATGTGAAGTCATCGATCGCGAACGGCTCCATGAGCTCGAGCCACACGCTGCGGGGATCAAAGCCATTCACGTCAATGAAGCAGGTATCGTTAATTATAAGCAAGTGTGCCAGCGATTGGTAGATCTGATAACGGAAAAAGATGATAATAAGATTTTATTCTCTGCTAAAGTGTTGGCTATGCATCGTGATAACGGGCGCATAATTCTGAACAGCAAAGCGGGGGATGTCGATGCGCGCTTTGTCGTTAATTGTGCGGGTTTGCATTCCGATCGCGTCACTGGATTAAGTGGTCAAAAACCGGAAGTTAAAATAATTCCATTCCGTGGCGAATATTATGAATTGAAACCCAGTGCTCACAATCTCTGCCGTAACCTGGTCTACCCGGTACCGGATCCGTCATTTCCATTTTTAGGTGTTCACTTTACGCGAATGATAGAGGGTTCCGTGGAGTGCGGACCTAACGCTGTGCTTGCTTTCTCTCGCGAGGGTTATAAAAAATACCAAGTAAACGTGGCTGATTTATTCGAATCTCTGACCTACTCTGGCTTCATCAAACTATCGGCTAAATACTGGCGTATCGGGGCGGGAGAAATGTGGCGCTCCGTCAGTAAAGCAGCCTTCGTAAAAGCGTTGCGGCGACTGATTCCTCAGATTCAAAGTGCAGATTTAATAGCGGCCCCGGCCGGTATCCGGGCTCAAGCGATATCTCCAAAGGGAATGATGGTCGATGATTTTCTAATTCAGGAGACTGAATTCGTAGTGAATGTATGCAATGCGCCCTCTCCCGCCGCAACTGCATCGCTTAATATTGGTAAGCATATCGTGAAATTACTCAGTAAGCGTTTTTGACCTCAGCTGAACCCCTGAAGTTAATAATTATTTTATAGAAATTACTAATAATGAGTGACGTTGAGACTATCACCTATCCTATTAAAAAATTAACAGAATTTGTAGTCCGTGTATTTGAGTACCTGGATATCCCCAAAGAGGATGCCCATTTAGCGTCAGAAGTGCTCGCTACCAGTGATCTTCGCGGGATCGATTCACATGGAGTTGCACGCCTTCATTCCTATTTTGGATTACTGAGACAAGGGCGGATTAATCCCAAGCCCAATATAAAAATTTTACGTGAATCGGCCAGTACCGCGACTGTGGATGGTGACAACGGTCTCGGCCTGGTGGTTGGACCAAAAAGCAACCTTATCGCCCTTGATAAGGCTGAGGATGCGGGCACGGGCTGGGTAAGTGTAAGTAATACGAATCATTACGGTATAGCTGGTTACTACCCGTTAATAGGGCTGGATCGTGATATGATTGGGTGGTCGATGACAAACTCGAGTAGTCTTGTCACACCACTATGGGGCGCTGAACGGATGCTCGGGACTAATCCTTTGGCCATCGCCTTCCCTGGACACGAAGAACCACCCATCGTTATTGACATGGCTACCTGCGTCGCGCCACTCGGTAAAGTTGAAATAGCGATGCGCAAAAAACTTCCTCTTCCACAAGGCTGGGCTATCGATCGAGAGGGCAACCCGGCCATTCAACCATCAGAAATGCTGAATGAAGGAGCACTCCTACCCTTAGGTTCCGATCGTGATCACGGCGGCCATAAAGGGTATTGCCTCGCGGTTATGGTAGATGTACTTTCTTGTGTTCTTAGCGGCGCAAACTGGGGTCCGTTCGGTATACCTTTCGTTATCGATCAGGAAATGCCTAAGCGTAGTGTTGGAAAAGGTATCGGACATTTTTTTGGAGCCATGCGTATTGATGCGTTTATTGATCCCCTTGAATTCAAGAAACAGATCGATGACTATATCCGTGTTTTTCGCGCTACTAAACCAGCACCCGGCACCCAGGGTCCTTTGATCCCTGGTGACCCCGAACGCAAACAGGAAAAAATACGAAGCAGGGACGGTATTCCTCTCGTTCTACCAGTCGTCGAAGATTTAAGATATATAGCTAAGACTAGCGGTATTCCATTCGACCAATAAAACCCCAAGACATATTTTTATCTATAAAATCATATGTCACCTTCTTTATAAAGTGTTAGATAAACTAAAAGCGCACGCTATTTTATTCTTCCTACTTTTTTTAACCATTCCTTTCATTTACGGCTGTAGTAACGGCAACACAGGATCCGAAAGTGAGATTGTCAGCACCGCTCGGCCCGCACAATTGAAACTCACTTGCATTTACGGCACCAACGTACCGATCCTCGGGGATAATGTCGTCTATCTGGCAAAACGCGTTGAACAGGCGAGCGCAGGAAATATTAAATTTAAACTTTTCGACCCGGGTAAACTTGTCGGACCCATGGAAATCCTCGATGTGGTCTCTTCGGGTAAAATTGAAGCGGGTTATTCCACACCAGGTTTCTGGATGGGTATGATGCCTGCCGCCCCACTCTTTTCCGCTATCCCGTTCGGTCCCGATACAAGCGAATACCTCGCCTGGTTTCTCGCAGGAAATGGAATGAAACTATACCAGGAAATGTATGACCGCTCTGAATTCAATGTAAAAGTCCTTTTAATGGCGATAATTCCTCCCGAGTCATCCGGCTGGTTCTCGGAAAAAATTGAATCGGTAGAAGATCTGAATGGATTAAAAATGCGTTTTTTTGGCCTCGGTGGTCGAGTTATGCAAAAACTGGGGGTTTCGGTTAACATCCTTCCGGGCGGAGAAATTTTTTCCGCATTAGAAAAGAAAGTGATCGATGCAACCGAATTTTCCATGCCGGTAATCGATGAAAATATGGGGTTTCACAAACTGGCTAAATATAATTATTTTCCCGGCTGGCATCAACAGGCGACTGCATTCGAGCTACTTATCAATAAGGATGTATGGAACAATTTATCGTCCACTCAGCAAGTGGTAATTGAAATGGCATGCCGTGACACTATTGTTCACTCTATAGCCACCGGTGAAGCAAGTCAGGCTGCAGTGCTTCAACGTAACGAGATGAAACATGGTGTAAAAATTCTCAGCTGGCAACCTGAGATAATAGAGGCGTATAGAGAAAAATGGCTCGAAGTCGTCGAAGAACAAACAGCGGCCGATCCTTTCTTTAAAAAAGTCTGGGAAGATTATTCTGATTTTAGAAAGCAATACGCAATTTGGGGGTCCAAAGCTTATCTCCCTCGCAGCAGATAAGAAAACCGCCAATGCTTAAGTTAATCGATTCCTTTGCCGAGAAGGTTGGAAATATTGTATTTCGGATTGGCCACACTTTCTCTTGGGCTTTGGTATTACTTCTGCTCGCGATTATTGTGAACGTCATTCTTCGTTACGTCTTCAGTCGTGACATGATTGCGCTGGCAGAACTTCAATGGCACTTTTACGCGGTGGTAGTGATGATCAGCCTCGCTTACGCGCAAAAGGAAAATGCACATGTCCGGGTTGACCTCATCCATCGGCATTTTTCGCCTGGGATCAAACGTCTCGTCGAAATATATTCTCTACTTTTTCTGCTTATCCCGTTGATGGTTTTCGTTTTTTTAGAAGGCCTGGAATTTACACATGAAGCGTTCCGCCTGGGAGAAAAATCACCCGCACCCGGAGGCCTTCCCTCGCGCTGGATAGTCAAGGCATTTATCCCTATCGGGGCTGCGCTCCTGATTATTAATTCAGTAGGCAGGATTATTCGATTATATACAGGAAGCGAATCTGTCGATGACGAAAGTAACTCTGCGGACTAGGTAACTTTTTTATACCCCCATGGATCTTACTACATTCCTGATCATTGTTCTCTTTGTATCATTTATCACACTCCTGCTTCTTGGTGTGCAGGTAGCCTATGCATTGGGCGGTTTAGCTGTTATCTTTACCGTGATAGCCATAGGCCTCGATAAATATGCCGGCACATTTATCGGATTAGACTTCAATGTGCTCTCACTCATTGTTAACCGCATTTATCAATTGCTTGATAATTGGCTTCTCGTTGCACTACCGATGTTTATTTTTATGGGACACATGCTCGATCGTTCGGGAGTGGCAGAAAAATTGATGCACGCATTACAAAATCTGTTCGGACGCGTACGCGGGGGGCTCGCACTCAGCGTTACCTTGATTGGTGTCTTGCTCGCCGCTTCAACGGGAATAATCGGGGCATCGGTCGTGCTCCTAGGAATTCTATCACTACCTGCCATGCTCAATCAAGGATATAGCAAAGAACTCGCTGTAGGAACGGTTTGCGGAGCTGGAACCCTGGGAATCCTTCTTCCTCCCAGTATCATGCTCATTATTATGGCCGATCAGATACAACTATCCGTTGGCGCCTTATTTATGGGTGCGGTCATTCCGGGCTTAATTCTTGCTACTTTATATGGAACCTATATATTAATCTATGCGTTGCTTAAACCTGAAGCTGCACCCTTGCCGGCTAACCGCAGTGAACTGAGTTGGACTGTGCTTTGGGAACTGGCCCTGGCAATTATCCCAGCCATGTTGCTCATTTTGCTTGTTCTCGGCTCAATTTTTTTAGGGATCGCTACACCGACTGAAGCAAGTGGCTTAGGTGCTTTCGGGGCACTTCTTCTCGCTGCCTTTAACCGTAATCTCGGCAGCGATGTTCTTCCATCAGCCTTAGCTGAAACGATGAAAACAATGGGGTTCCTTTTCGCTATTTTTATTGGAGCAACATGCTTTTCACTCGTTCTTCGATTGCTCGGTGGAGACGATCTTATCTCCGGTCTTTTATTAGGAGCCGACATCACGCCTTATTCACTCATAGTGCTCATTCTTTTTATCATTTTTCTACTTGGATTTGTTCTTGATTGGATCGAAATCACACTTATTATTCTCCCCCTCATCGTTCCGGTTGTCGCTGCGCTGAATCTCGAAAGTGTCACCACGAATTTAGAGAACGCCCAACTTGTATGGTTTGCCATCCTCTGCGCCGTAACACTGCAAACTTCCTTTCTTACACCACCCGTAGGATTCGCTTTGTTTTATGTCAAAGGGGTATGCCCTAAAGGAATAGAATTGGTCAACATCTATCGCGGGGCAGTCCCTTTTATTCTCCTGCAACTGTTGACTTTGATTCTCATTCTTCTATTTCCCTCTCTTGTCACCTGGTTGCCCGAGTTAACTTATTAATATGGAAATCAATAAATCTTCGTCTTCGTTTCTGGTGGATCTATTCGATCATTTGTACATAAATCTTGCAAACTAAGCTAGAGGAGGTTGCCTGATCTCTATAGCCTAATAATATACAACTAAGGTTGAACACTGGCACACTTCTTCAATCACGACATATTTAAACGCGCTAGGGACAGCGTGTTCCATTATGAAATGTTATTTATTGGAAAGAAGCAGACGAAGCTTTATTGTAAATTTATCGATTATTAATCGAAAACTGAATTTTCATCTGGACAGAAGTAAAAATATATTTTCTTTTCTGAAACTATTTTTAACCGCTTATTTCATAGCTATAGATCATACTTCTTTTATCACTTCTTAAACATCCTATGATAGAAGCCAAAAACCTGGTAAAAGATTATGGAAGCATTCGCGCAGTTGATAATATCAGCTTCCAAGTCAACAAGGGAGACATCCTTGGATTCTTAGGGCCCAACGGGGCGGGTAAATCGACGACGATGAAGATGTTGACAGGCTTTCTCCCATCTACCTCCGGAACCATACGTATTGGCAATAAGGATATTAACGAGGACCCGCTCGCGGCAAAAAGACTCTTTGGCTATTTACCGGAAAACGGCCCCCTTTACCAAGAAATGACCGTTCTTGAAATTTTAGATTTCATTGCGGAAATGCGCGCCGCTTACTTACTCACAGAAAAAAGTGAAAAAATTGAACGCGTTATTGAGATCTGCCAGCTCAAGGAAGTATGCAACCAATCTATTGAAACCTTGAGTAAGGGTTTCCACCAACGCGTGAGTTTTGCATCAGCCATACTCCATGACCCGCCCTGCCTCATCATGGATGAACCTACTGATGGGCTCGATCCCAATCAAAAAAAACAGGTCCGCAACTTAATCGCATCGATGGCGGAGGAAAAGGCAATTATCCTTTCGACACATATCTTGGAAGAAGTGGAATCAATATGTAATAGGGTGATCATAATTGATAAAGGAAAAATCCTTGTCGACGAGAGCCCCGAGGAGATGCGTCAGCGCCATCCCCATTATAATGCGGTGGAAATAAAACTAAGGAGTAAAGATACTGCCCAGATAAAGAAAATGATACAATCATTGCCCGAAGTAAAAGAAATAAGAACCAACAGTGATGTTATGCTAGTGATTCCCAAAGAGGGAAAAAATATAATCAATATTGTTTTTGATACCGCTTTGAAAAATAATTGGCCGCTTGCGAGCATCGAGAAAGCACCCATTCATATGGATGAAATTTTTTGGAACCTGACACAAAATTAAATACTACCAGGCTCATACCTTATGCGCACGATCAATGCTATTTTTAAACGTGAATTTTTCGGTTATTTCCGATCACCGGTCGCCTATGTTTTCCTCATCGTCTTTCTCATTGCATCTGTCGGACTTACATGGTTTGTGGGGCAGTTTTTTGCAGCCAATGATGCGAGCCTGAATCGATTTTTTCTTTTTATGCCTTGGGTATTTCTCTTTCTAATCCCCGCCGTAGGTATGCGCCTATGGGCGGAAGAAAAAAGGTTGGGAACCTGGGAATTACTACTTACCCTGCCGGTAACGACGGTCGAGGCAGTATTAGGAAAATTTCTTGCCGGTTGGGCATTTATCACCCTAGCCATATTATTAACGCTGACCATGCCCATAACCGTTGCCTATCTCGGTAATCCTGACTGGGGGCCCATATTCAGCGGCTATATCGGAACTATTCTAATGGCTGGGGCATTCCTGAGTATATGTTCACTTACCTCTGCGCTTACGAAAAACCAGGTTATCAGTTTTATCCTTAGTGTAATTATCTGCCTCATCCTGGTTTTTCTCGGTTGGAGTGTATTCAACAACCTGCTTACCTCCATTCATATTCCCGTCTGGATTATCGATGCACTTTCTAACTTCAGTTTTATAACGCATTTCGATCCGATGACCAAAGGATTGATTACGATAGCCGATCTTATTTTCTATCTCTCGCTGATTGGATTTAGCCTTTTATTAAATGTCTTAGTTTTGGAACGCTCGTTTTAAAAGTGTAGCCCCAATATCCAGCCTTCCTTTATATTCTTATGAATCGCTCAACTCAATGGATAGCCTTATTCCTTCTCATTGTCGGATTGGTCTTAGTCAATTTTATTGCCTCCTTTCTCCCTGGCCAGATTGATTTTACTTCATCAAAGCTCTACACGCTCTCCCCTGGGACCCAGGCTCTACTAGATAAAATCGAGGATCCTATTACCCTCGAATTATATTTCAGCCGTAGCACAGAAGGAATACCCATCCTTTTCAAAAATTACGCCACAAGAATCGAAGAATTACTGAAGCAATATGAAAGGGCTGCGAGCGGAGGGATTGAACTAAGAATTGTCGATCCCAGACCTGACACTAAAGAAGAGGAAGCGGCGATCCGTGTGGGGATTTCGGGACAAGCTCTTGGGAATGGTGATACTTTATTCTTCGGACTTGTCGCTATACAGGCTGATCAGGAGAAAGCTATTCCAGTCTTTAACCTTCAGCGTGAACCTTTTCTTGAATATGATATTTCACGCGCTATTTATCGCGTACAACAGTATCGATTGCCGCGGCTGGGTATCCTCTCTTCCCTTCCCTTGATCCGCCCTGCCGATCCTGGCTATATGATGCCGAATCAGCAATTACCTAATGATTGGGTCGTCATTCAGGAACTGCGTAACTTTTTTGAAATCGAGGGAATTGATAAGGAGGCCGATTCGATTGATGAAAGTATTGATGTCCTTGCTGTAGTTCACCCGCAACAACTGCCGGATAAGATCGCTTATGCAATTGACCAATTTTTGCTTTCCGGTAGACCTGCTCTCTTCGCCGTTGATCCTTCATCAACTTTTCAAAAAGGCCAGATCGGTCAACAGGCAATGATGATGGGCGGCGGTGCCAATACCTCCAGCAACTTACCCCGTCTTTTCGAAACCTGGGGTATCGAATATGATTCCAGTTCATTTGTCGCCGATCTCTCCTACGCCTCTATGATTCAATCCGGAATGGGGAACCAACCCATACGCTATCCAGCATGGCTTTCGATTGATAAATTGAACACCGAGTCACCCCCCACTGCCCAACTGGATAATATGCTGCTCATTGAAACGGGAAGCTTCAGCCTGAAGGAAGAAAACGACCTCACGCTTATACCACTCATTAAAAGCTCTACACAAAGTGATGCGTTAAGCACCAGTCTTCTCAACTTTACGCCACCGGATGCTCTTACTAGACAAGTAAACCCTACGCAGAAACAAAAACTTATTGCCGCGATTATCAGTGGAAAATTCAACACCGCCTTTCCAGAAGGTAAGCCCATTAATGTAGAGGAACTGACGGATGAAAATAATTCCAACATTGATTCTCTAAATGAGATTACGACTACCGCTGATACAGGATTAAAAGAAAGTGAATCTTCCAGCACCCTGATGCTTATTGCAGACACCGATTTCATGGCTGATCAATTTAGCGTTGAACAATTAAACTTTCTAGGGTTTCAATCTATCCGTCCACTGAATGACAATCTTAATTTCGTCAGCAATATACTTGAATTTCTTTCCGGTAGCGAAGACCTGATTTCTCTTCGGGGAAAGGGCACTGCGATGCGTCCCTTTATTGTCGTTCGCGAACTTGAGGCCAAAGCCCAGGAGCGATTCCAGGTGAGATATGAAGAATTGCAGAATAAGCTGGGGGGTGTGCAAAGTAAATTGAACGGCCTCCTCGAACAGCAACAAGATCAGCAAAACCTGATAGCCAGCCCCGAAATTCGCAAGACCATAGAAAATTATCGTATCCAGGAGGCTGAAACACGGGGTGAATTACGTGAAATTCGCAAACGATTGCGTGAGGATATCGAGAAGCTCAATCGGACATTAGTCTTATTCAATTTAATCACTGTACCTGTTCTTATTGGTTTTTTAAGTATCTACTTTTTCAGGAAACGCAATAAACACCAAAAGATTAATCAGTGATGAAAATTAGAACGCTTATTTTCCCACTTCTTATTCTCGCGGCTGTAGCAGCAGTCGGTTATTGGTTGTCTAATCGAGATCCTGAAAAGCCAGAAATTAGCAGCAAAGTTAGCGAAAAATTAGTTGATCCTGAATTGTTAGAGAACATTACGGAAATTGTCCTTCAAAGTATTGCTGATGACAAAACAGTACACATTAAAAAGGATGATAAAGGGACTTGGATTTTGCCTGACTACTACCTTCTACCAGTTGAATTCTCCAAATTAGACAACTTTATAAGCAGCTTGCTAAAAGCAGATATACTTCGCTTTGTTACGCGCAATAAAAATCGAATGGAAAGGCTCGAATTCAGTAAGCATAAAATCGTAATGAAAGCGACTGGGGAGAGCATCTGGTCAATGGAAACGGGAAAGCGCGGGCAATCAGGTGGTCTCTTTGTTCGCTTCAATGATGAGGCAGAAGCCTACCTCGCAGATCTTACGTCATACTTCGATAGCAATGTGGATAATTGGCCGGAAAAGCGTATGTTGCTCTTTCAATCGAGCGATGTTACCGCCCTTTATTTCGATTTTCCAAATAGTGAACCTGACTTTATAATAAAACGAGGAACAGTAGAAAGTAAATTTACTGCTGAAGGTCTGATGGAAAATGAAAAATTAGATGAAAGCTCAATTACCAGTTTTATTAGTACCCTGTCGAGTGCACGTTATACGAAGGTACACGACCTTGATGATCCTGATGCTATTGCAGCGAAAGATCATACACATTCGATCAAATTCGAGCTTTTTAACGGTAAAACATATAGCTTACATATCGGGAGACGCCCCGCTGATATATTAGACGGAGTTGAGAACGAAAATCCTGACTTGAATGATAATGAATCCGAGGTTAAAGAGGGACTTGAAGAGCCAGAACCCGGTCCTGTATTTATATTCTTTGAGAGCACAGATCCCAATGACCGCCTGAATTCAATAATGCAAAGGGTATCACTTTCCTACTCAAACTACGTTTTTAACCAGGTCCCGAAATCGCGCGAAAAATTTATTGAGGCAACACCCTCATCACCGTAGAATATCGTTCATTGTCATACCCTCCTTAAGGGTAAATAAATGTTTAATATTTGCCTGAAAGTTCGGTACAACGTGGCAATTTTAATTTATGTATATGAAAAATTTTAAACTGTATTTTAACGGTAAAATTAATTCGATGGTACTATCGGTAATCTTCTTAATTACGACACTTGTAATTGCCAATAATTCCAGTTTCGGACAATCGGACATGGAAGAACCGGAATATAATATTACCAACCGAGAGCTTATTTATAAAGAGGTCAACGAAAAAGAACTAACACTTAATATCTATTCTTCAGCTGAAGAGAATGCTGCTTCCAATCTTCCGATTGTCGTTTTTTTTCATGGAGGCGGTTACACACGAGGTAGCAAAAATGATGTTACGAGAATTGATTTCTTTCATCATACCTTGTTCCCGCTTATTGAAGCGAATAAAATTAATGTCGTGTCGATTGATTTTAGAAATGCTGATGATAAAACTGCAATGCCAGACATCATCGCTGACTGCAAAGAAGCTTTAAATTGGTTGGGTAGCAATGCCAAAGATCAAGGTATCGACGTCCAAAACATTGGACTCATCGGCCATTCCTCTGGCGCGCAACTCGCTCTTATGACCGGTTTGTCGCAAGCGTCAGATATCTCTGAGGATGATTCTATCCATAACAATCCCTACCGCATTTCCTTCATTATAAGCTTATCTGCACCCACTGACTTTTTTCGCCAGGCGAATGATTCGCTAAAAGCGGGAGATAAAGTTTCACAGAAAATGAAAAAAACCTTAGATTATCTTTTTGGCGGTAAAGTTGATGAAGTACCCGACCGCTATACCGAGGCCAGCCCGGTAAACTATCTTAATGATACATCACCGCCGACTCTTATCCTGACGGGAACAAGAGATAAGCGATTACAAAATAATTCCCAGTGGCTAAAAGAGGTAGCAGACGAGGTGGGCGCCAAAGCAGACCTTATCATAGTGGAAAATGCCGGCCATCGCATCTATCGTGGAAGGCCTGATGCTTCTCCCTCCTTACCCGAACTAACTGAGCGTATACAGCAATATATTACTGAAGCTTTTTATCCCAGCGATACAAAGACTACCTTCTAATTGATTAAATGTTTTATTCACCTCTAAATAACTCAGAATCAAATAAGCATTTTTAAGAGAAAGAATACTGGTGGGAGTTATCCCTGACAAACATCTTCAGATACTTCAAGATCTCTGCCATCTTTGACTATCCCCGTTATTGAATTATATAATTGCGACATTGCTCCATTAAATATGAAATTTGGTATGAGTGATGCTCAAAAATTCTTCAAAGACAAAACGATCAGTTGGTATCGCTGCAAAGTTGATCCCGCAGTGATGAAGGAGCTGACCAAACGAAGTGATCTGCAGGGGCTACGCCAATCCCTGGGGTTCCTGGGATTGTGTTTCCTGACTGGGGCACTGGCTTACTTCGTTTTCCTCCGAATAAATGGAGATAGCTGGATCTGGTCGGTCCCCCTTCTGCTCGCCGCCTTATTTGTTCATGGCACCTTCTGCCATTTCCTCGGTGGCCCACCTTGCCATGAACTCATGCATCGAACGCCGTTCAGGACGAAAGCGTTGAACGAGTTTTTCCTTCGAGTTTTTTCGTTCCTCGGCTGGTGGGATTTCGTCTGGTTTCGCCCCAGCCACATCAAGCACCACCAGGTTACAGTCCATGACGACTATGACGGCGAGGTGGTGCTGCCGTCAAAATTCACGTTCAAAGACTGGAAATTCTGGGCCGATTTGTTCGCCTGGAACCCGCTGGTAACCTGGAATCTATTGAAGCTATATACCAAGCGCGCAACCGGACAAATGGACACCGAGTGGTACGAGTTCGTCTTGCCCGAAAGTGACGCCAAACTGCGCAGAGAGCATCGCAACTGGGCGAGATTCACGCTTCTCGGCCACGCGGCCCTGGCGGCGATCTTTATCGCCACCGGACACTGGTTTCTAATCATCCTCGTCAACGGAAGACAGTATTGCCATTGGCTGGGATTTCTCTGCGGCAATCCACAACATTCCGGACTTACACCGAACACTCCGGATCACCGCCTCTGCTGCCGGACTTATACCTGCTCGTGGTTACCAGCCTTCCTCTACTGGAATATGCAGTACCACATCGAGCACCACATGTTCCCGGCGGTGCCCTTTTTCAACTTACCGAAACTGCGTGCCGCTATCGAGCATGACCTACCGCCAGCGCCTCACGGTCTCAGAGAGACATGGAAGGGAATATTCCAGATCCATTGCAAGAAGCTCGAGGATCCTGATTACACCTTCGTTCCCGAACTGCCATCCCCCGTCGAAGGAGAAGGTGCCGACTGCGCCGATGACGAAGTCCTCGAGCGCGAAGCGGCGCTTATTATCGGTTGAGGGAAAGCCGTCGTATTTACATGGACCACGTTTTTACACACTGAGAAGACCGAACCCGTGAATGACGGTGAACACGAATCCCTCGAATCTCCGCTTCGCAGTGTCAGAATCCTTCGTGAGCGATTGTGGAACGATCCACACCGTCCGCGATATCACCTGTTACCGCCTGACGGTTTCTTCAACGACTCCAATGGAACGATTTTCTGGAAAGGGCGATATCATGTCTTTTACCTGGGAAGGTTGCCCAACCCAAATTTAGGAGAGTCTTCCGAATACGACTGGTTGCCAGTTTGGGATCATTCGTCGAGCCGCGACCTGGTCCACTGGATTCATCATCCGCCGGCAATCGTGCCGACCTTTGACGGCAAGACACCGTTAGGCATCTACAGCGGCGATGCCGTCGAGAACGCGCCCGTTCCTACGTTAATTTACCATGTTCCCGAGCAGGGCACCTGCATCGCCACGAGCGAAGACGATGACTTGACAAGCTGGACGCCTCTGAAAGCGAATCCAGTAATTCCGGTTCCAGACGACCCATCTAAGTGTGAATACATTGTATCCGATCCCTGTGCCTGGTACGAGGATGGCGTGTACTACGCGCTCATAGGAAACAAGAACGCAAAACCGGGTTACGAAGGTGATTGCACCAGCCTCTTTCGATCGGGAGATCTGGTCCACTGGGAATACGTTCACCCTTTTTACCGGTCGGATCGGAGGTGGACGGATAAGATTGAAGATTGCGCCTGCCCCGACTTTTTCCCCCTCGCCGACCGCCACATGCTGCTCATGCACGTCCACCAACCCTATGGTCACTGCCAGTACTACTTGGGCCGATACGAAAATCGCTCGTTTTATCCAGAGGACCACGGCCGGATGGGTTGGCCGGGAGGTTCGCTCTCCGCGCCCGAGACTCTGCTGGACGATAAGGGGCGCCGGATATTTTTCGGATGGATTGAGGAGCCTGATCGGTTGGTGGGGAACCGACCATGGGATGACTGCTTCGCAACGGGGTGGGGTTCGGTAATGAGTCTTCCCAGGATAATTTCGCTCGATGACGCTGGAAAACTACGTATTGAACCGGTTCCTGAGCTGGAGATTTTGAGGCGGAATCATCGGGGTTGGGAAGCATTCGAGCTGAGCGAAACCCACGATGAGATCCTCCCCCATGTTGGCGGTGATTGTCTCGAGATTTTGGTGGCGCTCGACCCCGTTAACGCGACGCAGGTCGGTGTGAAGGTGCGCTGCTCACCAGGTGGTGAAGAGGAAACGGTGATCACTTACGAGGTTGCGAAAAGACTGAACGTGGCGGCAAAGAACGAATCGGGTGAATCCTTTCAAGAGGCGCCGTTCTGCTTGGCAGCCGGCGAGTTGCTCGAATTGCGGATATTTCTCGACCGATCGGTCCTTGAAGTCTTTGCCAACCGGTGCCAATGCGTGACGCACAGAACCTTTCCCAAAAGAAAAGACAGTTTGGGTGTACGAATCTTCAGTCAAGGTGCGCCGGTAAGCGTCAGATCAATCGACATCTGGGATATCGATCACGTGTGTTTTTGAGCTATTGAACACGTGGCATAATAAAAATAATATTATCGTAATTTATCAGTTCAATTTTTTAAGTCCAAAATCTTATAACTTATATTTCCAACTATTGCGAAGGAGGCATAGCCGACAGCCGCTACGCTCGGTAGCGGATCACCGGTGGAGACCTTTTGTAGACTAATGGTACCGCGGTCGTCGTCGATCTGCTTTCCGCGACGACAAAGGCAAATCCTTGAAGGCATTAGGTCTTGTCTATATTGGGAGGTGCCGCTTTACTTTTGAAAATTCCAATCTATCGCGACACTGTTACTCAAAGACTACAGATAAAAAGAAAGGATGGGCATGAAGACCAATAAAATACTTGAACGAGTAAAGAATGGAGAAAAGGCATTGGGTCTGAATGTCAGGGCTGGAGAAGAAGAATTTATAGAATTGGCCGCCCTGATGGGACTTGATTATATTTACATTGAGGGTCAACATTCCGCAATTCACCCCGCAACAGCAGAGCATCTCTGTCGTGTCGCAGAAGGATTTGGAATTACCACCGGCATGCGTATTCCCGATCAGCAAGAGAGCACAATTCTCAGCTATTTAGATCGCGGTATAAAATTGATAGTCGTTCCCAACCTGAAAACAAAAGAGGAAGCGGAAGCTATGGTTAAATACACCTACTACGGTCCCAAAGGAGCCCGCAGCGCAACCGGTATTCGTATGATATTTAATGCAGTGGAAACCGACCGTAAGTTTGTCTATAATTTTGCTAATGAAAATACGCTGTTAGTACCACAACTGGAAAGCATCACAGCCTTTGAAAATTTGGATCAAATCCTTACTGTTGATGGCATTGATTTTTTCATGGGAGGTCCTGAAGATATAGCACAGTCCATGGGTCTACCTGGGGAACCTAATCACCCTGAGGCAAAGAAAGCATTTGCTGAGGCTGTGGACAAAGTTCATGCCGCAGGAAAACGCATGCTTTTTGAAGTTGTAGAGGAAATTAATATTCTCTCTTTGGTTATTGAAGCATCAGATAAACTTTTAGAAAAACATGGTCGGAAATCAAAGCTTCCAGGTACTTCTACATTATACGATACACAAAAACATACTTCGTTAGAGAAATCATGATCTTTTGCATCCCATCCAATGCAAGTTATTGTATTTATTATATGTAATATGACTCATTATTTTTGATATCCGCATAAATCTGACATGAGCGACACTCAAAAATTCCTCAAAGACAGGACGATCAGTTGGTATCGCTGCAAGGTTGATCCTACTGTAATGAAGGAACTCACCAAGCGGAGCGATCTACAGGGACTGCGCCAATCTCTAGGGCACTTGGGATTGTGTTTCCTGACCGGTGCTCTGACTTACTTCGTCTTCCTTCAGATAAACGGAGATAACTGGATCTGGTCGGTCCCTCTTCTCTTTGCTGCATTGTTTGTTCACGGCACATTCTGCAGTTTCCTCGGGGGAACGGCATGCCATGAACTCATGCATCGGACGCCGTTTAAGACGAAAGCGCTGAACGAGTTTTTCCTGCGAGTATTTGGATTCCTCGGATGGTGGGATATTGTCTGGTTTCGTCCCAGCCACATCAAGCACCACCAGGTTACTGTTCACAACGACTATGACGGTGAGGTAGTGTTGCCATCTAAATTTACCTTCAAGGACTGGCGTTTCTGGACTCGGTTATTTGCGTGGGAGCCGTTGCAAACCTGGGATTTATTGAAGCTCTATATCAAGCGCGCAACCGGTCAAATGGACAACGAATGGTATGAGTTCGTCTTGCCTGAAAGTGAAGCCAAGCTGCGCGGCGAGCACCGCAACTGGGCGAAGCTCACACTTCTCGGCCACGCGGCCCTGGCGGTGATCTTTATCGCTACCGGACACTGGTTTCTAATCATCTTGATCAATGGTAAACAGTATTGCCATTGGCTGGGATTTCTCTGCGGCAATCCACAACATTCCGGACTTACACCGAACACTCCAGATCATCGCCTCTGCTGCCGGACTTATACCTGCTCATGGTTACCGGGCTTCCTCTACTGGAACATGCAGTACCACATCGAGCACCACATGTTCCCAGCGGTACCCTTTTTCAACTTACCGAAACTGCGCGCCGCTATCGAACATGACCTACCACCGGCGCCTCATGGTCTCTGGGTGACATGGAAGGGTATTTTGCAGATCCACCGTAAGCAGCTCGAAAACCCCAATTACACCTTCATTCCCAAACTACCATTACCTGAAGGCGAAGGTTCCAACCGAGCTGAAGACAACGTTCTCGAGCGCGAAGCTGCGCTTACGATGAGTTGAGGGAACCTTGGGGAATTTTCGATTTGCGAATATCAGTTTCAAAATGTGTGGGGTTGTAATCTCCCAAGTATGAAACTCCAGTTTCCATTCATTCTCTCCTTTCACAGAAAACATATTGTAGTCCGAGTCTACGCATTTGTTAACTGGGTATCCTACCCTTTAAAGCAATAGTATCAATAGAATTTGTAAACTCGTATGCAAAAGTATTTTGGGTCTAATCCGAGCTGAAATCAAACTTGAATTAATAATGCGCATACACAACAAAATAGGAGGTATAACCCATTGTTAATTACCATCAACTTAATCATAGAATGATGAAAGAAACGTTTGCAACATCACATTAAAAACTGAAAGTAGAACCTGAAAAATCTGAAAGCTACTATTCTAAACGATTATAAATATTCATATGGAAAATCTCTGATTAATCTTGTGGTTCTTTTGCATTTGGAAGATATCGTTACGTGGACACGGTAGTGACTAGCTCAATAATTTTCAATTATCAATAGCATCATGTCTCATCACCAATTCGCGCCTGAAGTTTACCACAACACCATAGGTTCTAACGAGCCAGTCATGCATATCGCTAATGGAGATACTGTCTCTACTACCACAATCGATGCTTTTGGTTTCAATGCTGAAAATAAACAAGTCGGTAAACGTCCCAATCCGATGACAGGCCCATTTTACATTGAAGGTGCAGAAATTGGAGATTCATTAGCCATAACTTTTGACAAAGTCTACCCCAATCGGAGGAAAGCTTGGACTCGTCGTGCTATTGCGCCCAACATTCTTGACCCCGGGTACCATCCTCAATTCGAGGATGAAATTAAAATTATGGATTGGGAAATCGACTTCGATAAAGATACTGTAAGACCAATAGATATTGATCCACCGCTGAGTAATTTAAGCATTCCATTACGCCCCATGTTAGGATGTTTTGGGGTGGCACCTCCCAACGGGCAAGCTATATCCACCGCTACTTCCTCTACTCACGGCGGCAACATGGATTACAATGGTTTTGTTCAGGGTGTTACCGTATATTTTCCGGTAGAAGCACAAGGAGCACTCTTTCATCTTGGTGACGGCCATGCCGTACAAGGTGATGGCGAAATCGTCGGAACCGGTTTGGAAGTATCTTTCGACGTAACATTTACCGTTCGTCTCCAAAAGGGTAAAACTATCAAATGGCCCCGAGCGAAAAATAAAACGCATATCATGACTGTAGGGAATGCCCGCCCTCTTGATCAATGCGTCGAACACGCGACGACTGAAATGGTACGTTGGTTAGAGGAAGATTATAGCCTTAGCACACGATCCGCGCACATTCTTATGGGACAAGTGGTAGAATATGACATGGGTAATGTTTACGATCCAGCTTATACTATGATCTGTAAAATGTCTAAACAGGTCCTGGATAGTTTAGGAGTGAAGAAGTCATAAGTTACTTGCTTTAACAAGCTACGTGCTGACACAAAAGAGCTTTCATTTCTTACTATTCCGCGAGAGCCAAAGTTGAAATTCTTCTCACAAATTTTACTTGCTTGAGATTTATTATGACTCCAATCGATCATGTTATTGGAATCAAAACGATCATGGAGGATAGATTCAAATTAATGAGGGTTCAGTACAATGTAATCTTAGAGACTTCGGTTATGCATCAAAGACTACTTAAAGAAGCTTAGTATCTGAAGTCGACGCAATGATAATGGAAACTCAACACATCTTTTGTGTTGATTACGCAGGCTCAATGGTTGGTTACCATTCTGGATTTAAAAAGATTTTAGATAAGCGAGTCTTAGTAACCGAATCACCAAAGTTTATTACACCGAAAGAGGTAAATGGCGTACTTAAAAAAGATTTATAAATAACTTATTCTATGATCCCAGTCATGATCAGAGACCCTATGTATATGGCTATATCCACGCTAATCAAAACGCTCTAACGACTCGTCAGCACACGAGAATACTAAGCCGTAACTGGATTAATAATTGTGTTCATTCACGGAAAAATCCCCTCCGCCGTATACGTGTTTATAGATTATCGATTGTGAGAGATGTATGCTTGCATACTTCCCCCCACCCCTTTTTTCAAAAGGGAAAATTACTAAATAATGTCTGCGTTATGCACGGATATTGGTAAATCTATTGTAATAACCATTGTAATTTCAGCTTTATACTAAATCTAAACATTCATAAGATTCAGGTTAATAATAACTTATAAACTGGCGGAGAGGGAGGGATTCGAACCCTCGAGACCCGTGAGAGTCTACCTCCTTAGCAGGGAGGCGCTTTCGGCCACTCAGCCACCTCTCCGCTGAATGAAACAGAACTTCCCGGAACTTTCCATCAATACTATGAAAAATCAATCCCTAATTTAGTTACTAGTATTTCCCAGACATCGGGAAGATTAAACGCGCTAGGGACAAATATAAATAACAAGAGAGAGTTTGCATAATCTACTACACGAATTTTCGCTTTAGACCATCGACATTTTGACTTCCGACTATTTGTACCACTTCATTTCGATGAATCGTTTAGATCCTTAAAGGTCTCCAACGGCATCGCATTACACATGTTAATTACTGTGAAACGGTAGGGATTTGTTTCCAATCGAGAGCAGGATGAACAGCCATTCCCGACAGGTTTTACCGCTTACCAGGTCTGTAATAACAAAAACCGTGGCGACGAACCCAAGCACATCCAATACCGGACAAGCATTTTCCATAACATTCAAACGATTATCATCAAAATCAATAGCCACCGCCCGTTCCGGTAATTCATCTCCATCATAAAGCCAAGATTCTATCTCCCGGTAGGTTACCGTCTGGAATCCCTCTTTCTTCAAATACTTCATATGTTGTATAAAGAGGGAGAGATCAGTGCGTCCGCCATCATTGGGTTCAGTAACATCATCATCGAGATGTACGTGGTGATAGACTATAATATAGGTAATTTCTCTGCCATGATATATTGCGGTTAAACCACCCTCGTTAAAAAATTTTATTTATTAATAGATGAAAGCAAGATAGATAAGCTATAAATATTTCTAAAGTTTGATCTATCTTATACTTCATATCGTCTTAAGTTCGTGTTTTCTCATTATCGTTCGATGGGCCCAAAATCGTAAGCATAATATCGTCAACGTCGGAGCTGTTAATTATATCACCTGTGCTGTTATTGCTGTATTTCTATTTCTCCTTAAACAGCCCTCGAGTTACAGCGGGATCTCATTTATCCTCGGCGCGATTAATGGCATTTGCTATATTAACGTTTTCTTTATTACCATTTTTATTCTCCCCTGGAAGGGGGCAGCCTTAACCTCCGCAGTCGCCAGGCTCGCGATGATCCTCCCTTTATTAGCAGGTATTATTTTTTGGGAAGAAAGACCGACTTCAATCCAATTTGTTGGTATCGCGCTTGCCTGCCTCTCCTTGATTTTGATTGGACAACGTGAAGTAGGAATCGCGGGATCAAAAGTTCCGCCGATCATCGCTGTCATCATGACCGTTGCATTTTTAATTGAAGGTAGCGCACTCACATCACAGGCAGCTTTTAAATATCTCGGGAGTCCCGATGAAATTACGCTCTATATCCTTACCGCTTTTATTATCGCCGGGACTATTTCATTCATTATTTTAATTTCGCGTCATCAGCGCCCATCGACCCCTGAGATGATGATTGGCGGGGGCCTCGGAATCGTAAACAATGTTCAATTGGTCTTTCTATTAAAAGCCCTTGAACCTTTACCCGGTTTTATTGTTTTTCCCGCAGCCAGTGCCGGTTCTTTGTTAATTACAACATGTCTTGCGGGACTCTTCCTTAAAGAGAGATTGGTTTCACTTACCTATACGATTATCGTTATCTCAATCGTATCACTGGTTCTATTAAATTTATGATCGTTTCTATCTGTTTCATCTTAAAGAAATAAATATTTTCAGGGCACAAATTGATCTATCTTTTTCTAAATATTATTTTCAGTTCCTCTTTTATTCTCATTTTTCGCTGGGTCCAGGATCGCGATGAAGATTTAACAACAGTTGGAGCAACAAGTTATATCGCGAGCGCAGTACTGGCCGCGCTACTTTTCCTCTTTTCCGACAACCAAACCTTGAGTATCAACGCTACCCTCTTGGGGGCCGTAAATGGCATTGCTTACTTTCTAGGATATTTACTACTGATTCCCGTTTTATTTTGGAAAGG
>Ga0315339_1000274_pt1 | contig 75438 bp, 80 predicted proteins | sample ASW17metaG_FD_204514 | JGI IMG/M metagenome (GOLD analysis project Ga0315339, IMG submission 204514) | Ammonia-oxidizing marine archaeal communities from Pacific Ocean, United States - ASW #17 | ecosystem: Environmental > Aquatic > Marine > Oceanic | place: USA: California | collected 2016-12-05 | reverse complement strand
AAAAACCTGGCATATAATTTGTATTAATACCTATTCTTGAAACTCCAAGTGTTTCCAATTTTTCAAAAGTTTTATCTAAATCTAAAATTGATTTAGCACCACTACAAATTACGTACATATTAGTATTTGAAAGTTCAGTTAAATCAGCTGAAATGTCAAAAGTATTTTTTGCATCTAAATGAACACCTCCAATACCTCCGGTAGCAAAAAACTTTATACCTAGAGTTGATGCTATATACATTGTTGAAGCAACTGTAGTTGCGGCATGAACTTTATTATTTAAAGCAATAGCTAAATTATGTCTTGAAACTTTCTCAACATTTTTACTTTTTGCTAAGATATTTATCTCATCTTTATTTAAGCCTACTTTAATTTTCCCATTAATAACGGCTATAGTAGCTGCAATAGAACCATTTTCTTCTACTGCATCTATGGATGCCTGTGCAACTTTTACATTTTCAGGAAAAGGTAATCCGTGACTTATTAGTGTACTTTCCAATGCTACTATAGGTTTATTTGAATGTAAGGATGATAAAATTTTTTTATCTATATCAAATAGCGATTTATCCATTATATTTAATAACTTTAATTTTTATCCTTTTAGACAATTGTTCTATATATTTCAAATAGGTTTTTGTATTAGATATATAACCAGATGCTTGTAATGCTCCAGCTATCATACTTTTTTTGATTAATTCTTTAAAATCATATTCTTTAGTAAGATAATAATTAAAAAGTGCACCCATAATATCTCCTGCGCCATTTTCATTTTTAATATTTATTTTTATTGGTTTACATAAATATATAAAATTATTATCATAAGAATACATTGTATTTTTTCCATTAGTAATAATTATCTTTATTTTTTTATTTTGTTTAATTAAATACTTTAAAGAAGCTAAAATTTTATTTTTTCCTGTGAGATTGAAACTTTCTTGTTTATTTAGAATTAATATATGAATTTTTTTAAGTGAATTTTTGATTTTATAGACTTTATGTGCTGAAGTTCCTATTATGCACATATTATTTCTAATATAAAATTTATTGATTAAAGATTTAATAGTTTTGGTTGATAAATTTAAATCCATAATGATATTTTCATTTTTTTTATTTTCAATATCATTGATAGGTATACTTTTTTCATAATTGTCCATATTAGCTAAGCCAAGAATCATTTCACCTTTGTTGTTTAAAATAGCAGTATAATTTCTTTTAAATTTCTTTTTAGTTAAGGGTATAAATTTAATATTATTTTTCTTTAATTCTATTTTATATTCATCATCGCAATTAAGTGAAATTAATTCAGTATTTTTATTTAAAAATGATAACTTTGATGCAATTCTATATGCTACCCCACCCAGATTCTCCTCTAGAGTTATTGGATTAGTTCTATTTTTATAATAGTTAGCTTTTAAATGCATGATATAATCTTTATGAAAGGCACCTATGCATACAAATTTTTTTCCTTTATAAATCATTTTTTAATATAGATTGTTTTATTAATATTTATGTCAATTTTTAATTCACTACCACCAAAGATTAATCAAATCCATTTAATTAAATGGTTAAAACTAAATTACTCTATTTTTCATAATAAAAAAATTACTCTTAAAAAATTAAATAGTGAAAGAGATAAAAACTTTATCATAAATATCAATAATAGATCCACTTATGTTCTCAAAATATCAAATCCTGAGGAATCAATAAATTTACTTAAATTACAAGATTTTGTTTTAAAAAAATTGGATAAAAGAAGTAATGTTAGAAATTTTATTCCTAAAAAAATTCATTTATCAATTAAAATTTATAAAGATGAACTTGATAGAGTATGTAATGTAAGAATTTTAAATTTTATTAAAGGTAAAATGTATGCTGAGGTTAATCATAATAAAAAACTAGAAGATTCTCTTGGTATATTATTGGGTCATTTATCAAAAGAATTACAAAATTTAAATAGCCCTTATGCATTTAGAAAATTTGAATGGGATCCATCAAATATTTTATGGATAAATAAAGAAATTATATTGTTTAAGGGAAATAATAAAGAAATTATTCTTAAAAATCTTCAAGAACATAATATTTTTGTAAAAAAGAACTTAGATAAATTACGTTTTTCTTTAACCCATGGAGATGCCAATAATTATAATTTGATAGTTAATAAAAATAAAGTTTCGGGATTACTGGATTATGGTGATATGATTTTTGCACCTACAATTAATGATCTGGCCATATCATTATCATATGCATTAATGAATAAGGATGATATTTATTCAACTTTAAAAAATATTATAGTTTCTTATCAAAAAATTTTTCATATTACTTTTGATGAAATTTTTTCTTTAATGACTCTTGTTAAGGCTCGTTTGACTATTACTGTTGTGATGGCAGAGAAACAAAGAAAAAAATTTCCTGATAATAAATATTTGAGTATTAGTGAAAAGGATGCGTGGAAATTATTATATAAATTAGATTTAATCAATCCTTATTTATTGATTTTTTTAATAAGAGTTTTTTGCAATTTTCCAATTTCAAAAAATTATGAATCTGTAAATAATTTTATTAAAAAAAATAAATTTTCTAGTATTTTAGATACTGATTTAAATCAAAAAAATAAATCTATAATAATTTTTGCTAGTAATTCTTTATTCACTAAAAACTATGTTCATAAACCTATTCAATTAACTAAGAAAATTAATGCTTATTTAAAGAATAATGATTCACAGATTGGAATAGGATTATATCAAGAAAAAAGAAACGTTTATCAGGGAAGTAATTATATTTCTCAACTAAATAGCAAAAGTAGAAGAGATATACATATGGGAATTGATATTTTTGCTAAAGCCGGAACGAATATAAGGGCTCCACTAGATGGAAATGTTTTTATATTAAAAGATAATTCCTTTGAATATGATTATGGTCCAACTGTTGTATTAGAACATAAAATTAATAATTCAGAAAAATTTTATACAATTTATGGTCATTTATCTAAAAAATGTCTTAAAATTTTAAATGTTGGTAAAAGAATTAATAAAGGTGAAATAATAGCTGAGATAGGAAATTATCCTATCAATGGAAATTGGCCCCCACATCTACACTTTCAAATAGCTATTGATATGATGGGTGAAAAAGAAAATTTTCCCGGAGTTTCTGAAGATATACTTTTGGATTTATGGTCAAAAATTTCACCAGATCCAAATTTAATTTTAGGTATTCCCAATTCATTTTTTGATAATAATGAAAATGCTAAAAATCTTCTTTTGAAGAGAAACTCTTTAATAGGTAAAAGTTTATCAATATCTTATAAAAAACCACTTCATATGCTTGAGGCAAAAAATCAATACTTTTATGACGATAAGGGGAGAGAATATTTGGATTGTATAAATAATATTTCTCATGTTGGTCACTCTCATCCAAAAATACACTCAGCTATGGTTCAGCAAAATTTAAAACTTAATACAAATACAAGATATCTTTATAAAATAATGAATGACTATAGTAAAAAATTATTAAGTAAATTCCCTAAACAGTTAGACACAGTTTTTTTTGTTTGCACTGGTTCTGAGGCTAATGATTTAGCTTATCGGATTGCACAAAATTATACCAATTCTCAAGATGTATTAGTTATGGATAATGCTTATCATGGTCATACCAATAGTTTAATTGATTTAAGTCCTTATAAATTTAAAGGCAAAGGTGGTTTAGGAAAGAAAAATTATGTGCATATAGCATCTATGCCTGACGGTTTAAGAGGCAAGTGGAATTATTCAGAAAAGAATTGGATAAAAAAATATATTTACCAAGTTAAATCTACTGTCGATGCAATATATAAGAACAACAAAACATTATCTTGTTTTTTTGTGGAAAGTATTTTGAGCTGTGGAGGTCAAATAATTCTACCACCTAATTATTTGAAAGAAGTATTTAAAATCATAAGAAAGAAAAATGCTTTATGTATAGTTGATGAAGTACAAACAGGATTTGGAAGAGTAGGTAATCATTTTTGGGGATTTGAAGAGCATGGAATTATTCCTGATATTGTTACTCTTGGTAAACCTATGGGAAATGGCCATCCTATTGCAGCCGTAGTAACAACAAGAAAAATTGCTAATAAATTTAATAATGGAATGGAATATTTTAATTCTTTTGGAGGCAATCCAGTTTCTTGTTCTATTGGTAATGCAGTACTAGATATTATAGAAAATGAAAAATTGCAAAAACACGCAAAAATTACAGGAGATTATTTTATACAGTCTCTTAATAAAATAAAGTCTAATTTCCCAAAATTTATTTCTGAGGTTAGGGGTAGAGGTCTTTTCTTGGGTGTAGATTTAATTAATAACATAAATAAAAATCCAAATGAAAAACTTGCCGCATCAATTATAAACAAAATGCGACAAAGAGGGATTTTATTAAGTACTGATGGACCATATCATAATGTTATTAAAATAAAACCTCCAATGACTTTCAATAAAGATAATGTGGATTTAGTTTGCTTTGAATTGAATAATATTTTTAAGAACCTCTAAGTATTAAAGATAAAAAATAAACCGTAAGATATCATTAGAATTCCAAATAAGTTATCAATTATAATCCAGCTATTTTTATTATTAAAATATTTTGATAGATATTTAGAAAAATAGCCTAGACTGAAGAAAAAAAGAAAACTACTTACAATAACTCCCATAGCAAAAGAAAACTTACTATTAAAATTTAGGGAAATAGACCCTATTAAAATTATTGTATCTAAATAAACATGAGGATTTAAAAAAGTAAAAGCCAAAGTAATTAATATAATATTATTTAACTTTTCAGTTTTTTGAAACTCTTCAAATTTTTTTTCTCTCAAAGAATTCTTTATTTTTAAAATTCCATATAATAAAAACCAACCAGCACCTATTAATTTTAATATTTGAACAAGATTTTCTGATAATTCAGCTAAATAACTTGACAGAACGATACCAATTATAATTAAAAATGTATCAGATGTGCTACAAATTAAACATACAGTAAAAACAAAGCTTTTCTTTAAACCTTGTTGAATAACAAATAAATTTTGTGGACCTATTGCAATAATTAAGGTTAATCCAATAATTAAACCTTGGATAAAATCTAAAATATTCATGTTGCTTTATTAAAATATATTATTAATTAATGATTATGAGATTTATACCAATAATAATTATTTCCATATTGTTTAATTTTTCAGTTCTTGCAGATTTAATTAAGCCTAATCCTAATATAAAACCTGATGAAGTAATTAAAATTCAGTTAGAAGCTTTAAAGAAAAATAATTTACCATATCAAGATGCAGGTATTTCTCAAACATGGGAATTTTCACATCCTCTAAATCGTCAATATACTGGTCCTTTGTCATCCTTTACATTAATGATGAAATCTGACACATATGCTTTAATGCTTGAACATTCTAATCATAATATAATATTTGTATCTAGGAATGATAATACTGCAAATTATTTTGTTGAACTAACAGACAAAATTGGTAATAAATTTGGTTTTACTTGGACATTAAAAAAAGTCTTAACTAAAGGCGACTTTCAAAATTGTTGGATGACCTCAAGAGTATCCCAACCTTTATCATTAGCTAAATCTGCTTAATAAAACTTTTATTTAATATTAATTTTCTATATTAAGTATTTATGTGCGGTAGATTTGTAAATTTAACTAAAACAAATTCTATGAAAAAAAAATTTAATCTAGATTGTTCTACAACTAAAGATCTAGTATCTTATAATATAGCACCTTCACAAAGTTCTTATATTATCTTTAAAAAAAAAATAATCAATATAAATGAAGCTAAATGGGGGTACTCTTTTTTTGATAAAAAAAACAATCAAGAAAAAAATATTATTAATAGTCGTTTAGAAACTATTAATTATAAAGTTTTATTTAAAGAATCATATTATAAGAGGAAATGCATCATTCCTTTAAATGGTTATTATGAATGGTCTTTAAAAGATAATAAAAAAATACCTTTTTTTATTCACATACCTCCATCTGAAGCAATGTATTTAGCAGGAATATGGAAATATATTAATTTTAAAAAAGATGATAAAAAAGTTTTTACTGTAATAACAAAAAATGCAAACGAACATCTTAGTCAACTTCATCATAGAATGCCTGTACTTTTATCAGCTGAAGAAGGGGGCGAGTATTTGAATGATGATAATTCTTCTTTTTTAAATGGTAATTTCTCTTCTAGCATAGAATCTGAATTAGATTTTTATTCAGTCAGTAAATTTGTTAACAATCCTATAAATAATTCAAAAGAATGTATTAAACCTATTTAAATAAATCATAGAAATTTTGAAAAAAAAGTTTAATAAAAAATTATGAAAATTTTTCAAAAAAATGAAATATGGATGTTAATATTTTCTTTAGGTTTGCTATATTGGCTATTTAATCCTTCTGTTCTATTAACATCAGTAATGTTTGTTCCTTTGTTAATAGCTACCACATCTAAAAAATAGTTATTTAATAAATAAAACTAATAATCCATCAATTATATATTGAATTGAGAGTGCTGCTAATATGATTGCTATAACCCTTGATATTATATTTGTTATATTTTTCTTAAGAAATTTATCAGATTTAGCTAATAATAAAAAAAATAATAAAGTTAATAGCATTACCGACAGAAGACCCAATAAACTTACAGATTGTAATATTAAGTCTTCTTGATATTTAGTCGCAATAACAATTATAGATGTAATAGCAGCAGGTCCTGCTAGTAAAGGTATAGCTAAAGGGAAAATTGATAATTTATCTTTGACCTGATCTAATATCTTTCTTTTCCTTTCTTATCTTTTATTAAAAAGCATTTCAATCGCTATTAAAAATAAAATAATCCCTCCTGCTATTTGGAAAGATTCAAGAGAAACATTAAGATAAGAGAGAAGAAATTGTCCAATAAATGAAAATGTTATTAAAATTATAGTTGCTATAATAACCCCTTCAATAGCAGTTTGATATTTTTCTTTTTCATTTTGTGATTGAGTTATACTCATAAATATCGATGTATTACCAATTGGTTCAATAACAACAAAATATAAAACAAAAGCTTAAATAAATACTTCTAACATTATTTGCTACTATAACTTTTAATTATAAACTCAAGGATAGTAAGAAACTTATCTATTTTTAAGAACTAATATGCTATTATTAATAATGAAAAAACTACCTGCATTTAATTTATCCTTAATAGATGGATCTTCTCTAAAATCTGCATCAATAAAAAATAAAACTATATTATTTTTTTACCCTAAAGCTATGACTTCAGGTTGTACTGTTGAGGTTCAGGAATTTCAAAATTCTCTGTTAAAATTTAAAAAAATTGGATTTACAATTATAGGATGTTCTAAAGATTCTGTTGAAAAAAATTTAAAATTTGCAGAAAAATATAAGTTAAAATATTTATTAGCATCAGATCTAACAAATGCTTGTGAAAAATTAAATATATGGATAGAAAAATCTATGTATGGAAGAAAATATTTTGGAATAGATAGGTCTACATTTATGATAGATAGTAATGGTAAATTATTCAATCAATGGAATAAAGTTAAAGTAAAAGATCATGTTAAAGAAGTATTAGAATTTGCAAAAAAATGTCCTTAATTTATTATTAACATTATAAAATATTTTCATTTTAATAAAAGAAAACTTAGTTATATATAATTAGGATATAAACTATTATGTTAAAAAGTAACTATTCATCGCACCTTTATGGTTTTACAGATTTAAAATCTTTAAATGAAAGAGGCCCAATCATTATTTCCCATGGTAAAGGAATTTATGTTTATGATATTCACGATAAGAAATATTTAGATGCTAATTCCGGTCTTTGGAATTCATGTGCTGGTTTTGATCACCCAGGTATTATTGAAGTTGCTCAAAAACAATATGCTAAATTTGGAGGTTATCATTCTCTATTTGGAAGATTATCAGAGGAAACGATTGAATTAGCAGAAAAAATTATTGAAGTTTCACCCTTTAATCAAGGTAAGGTATTTTTTTGTAATTCAGGTTCTGAAGCAAATGATAGTGCAGTAAAAATGCTTTGGATGCTAAATAAAAGAAAAGGTCATCCTAATAAAAGAAAAATCATTACCAGAATAAATGCATATCACGGTGTAACCCTAGGAGCTGGTTCCATGACAGGTAAGCCGTATATAGAAGAATTTGGTATGCCTCTTAAAGATTTTATTCATGCAGACTGTCCTCATTATTGGAAGTTTTCTTTTCCAAATGAAACAGAAGAACATTTTACTAAAAGAATGGCAAAAAATTTAGAGGATTTAATATTAAGAGAAGGTGCTGACACAATTGCTGGTTTTTTTGCAGAACCAGTAATGGGAGCAGGGGGCGTTATTCCTCCATCCCATGGTTATTTTGATCTTATTCAACCAATACTAAAGAAACATAATATTCCTTTTATTGCTGATGAAGTTATTTGCGGTTTTGGTCGAACTGGAAATCTTTGGGGGTCAGAAACTTACAATTTAAAACCTGATATTATAATTTCTTCAAAATGTTTAACTGCTGGTTATTTTCCTATGGGTGCTGTCATAGTTAATAAGGAATTTGCCGATGAATTTAATCATGTTTCTGAAGAAGCTGAAGAATTTCCACATGGATTTACTTCAGGAGGACATCCTGTTGGATGTGCAATAGCTCTAAAAGCTATTGATGTGATTATTAATGAAGGATTATTGGATAATGTTAAATTTATTTCTCCATATTTTCATCAACGTTTAAATGAGTTTAATGAATATGAACATATTGGTGAAACAAGAGGTAAGGGTTTAATGGCAGCTCTTGAAATGGTAAAAAACAAAGAAACTAAGGAGCCTTTTGAAGGTCATTTAAATATGGGGGATAAAGTAGCAAACATGTCAATTGATAATGGTTTAATTTGTCGTCCACTTGGTTCAGCAATAGTTTTATGTCCACAATTCATTATTACGAAGTCACAAGTTGATGATATGTTTGATTTGTTGCATGATACTTTGAAAAAAGCATTTAACTAATTATCATATTTAATAATAAATCCTGAATAAGTGACATTACTAAAAACATTACTTGGAATTACACCTTCAACTAAAGCCATACTTGGTCCAGTTTTAGATTTTTCAGATATATAAAGTATATCTTGCATATCTCCTTGTATAATTGCTTCAACTTCATCTTTGTTTTGTAAATTTTGAACATAACCATTTAATCCATTAGAGATTGCCAAATTGCTAAACCAATGACGAAAACCAACATTTTGTACTTTTCCTTTAATGATAAGTCTGTATGTTTTTATATTATCTTTATTCATATATTTATTTTATTTAATCTAATATAAGTATCATAAACGCAGAAACAATCCTTACCTAAAAAATTTATGACAAAAAAAATAATTTTTAGTTCTCTTGCATTAATTTGTGCAGGTATTTTTTTTGTTATTAATGATGCAATAATAAATTATTTAACTCCACTAAATATACAATTCTATCATTTTATTTTTTATGGAACACCTGCATATATTTGTGTGCCAATATACTTATTTTTTTCAGGACAATTTATAATAAAAATGAGTGCAACTAACTATTATATTCCTTTAATGAGAGGATTAATATTTGCACCTATGCCATTTATAACATTTATTGCATTAAAGAATATATCATTACCAGAATTTACAACAATTAACATGTCATCACCGATTTTTGCAGGAATATTTTCTTTTATTTACTTAAAGGAAAAATTTAATTTTTATATTTTTATATCTTTAACTTCCGGACTAACAGGTGTTATATTTGTAATTCAGCCTGGATTTGAGAATTTTAATTTTTATTTTCTAGTTACTTTGTTTGGAGCATTTTTAATAACTTTTAGTTCTGTCCTAGTAAATAAATACAATGAAGTCACATCTTCCTTAGGATATTTTGTTTATGGAGGACTCTTTATACATTTATTTTCTTTATTATTTTTTATTTATGATCCTCTAAAGATTAATCTTCATATTTTTTCATTAATTACAATTGCTTCAATATTAATCAACTTAGCAATTTTTTTATCAGTTTTTGCTTTTAAATATTCCCAAAAATATTACGCTTCTATTTTTTGTTTAGTTTATTTACAAATATTTTGGTCATCTCTCGCAGGTTTAATTATTTTTGATGAATATTTAAATAAATTTGCTCTTATAGGGGCTTTTTTAATTATCTTAAGTGGAATTATTTCAATTCCTGGTCAATATAAACAAATTAATGAACAGCAATTGTAAAGCTATAACTCTTAGAAAGATTACGATTCTATTCTTCGTGTAATACGTTAGGGATTATTTTTTTTCTGATTATCCTGATAGATACTTTATTTCTGGAAATCTTGCCGTTGTTATTTTAACAAATTATATTAATTATACAGACAGAATTATAGAGGGCACATTAGCAATGTCCGCCTTTGATATTTAAGGTAACTTTAACCCTAATTTTTTAAATACGTATCAAGTAGCTGTCACAAAAGATGACCCAGTCGTTTTTATTTCTAATGAAGGTCAAATTTCTGCAATTTTAGCAAATGGTTTTTTTGAACAATTAGGATTATCAAATATTTACTCACTTATAGGAGAAATACAAAACTGGATTACATAGGATAGGGAACTCATTAAATAATTTATAAACCTTCTATAATTATTAAATTTCCGTCAGAATTATCTTCTCTTATTTTTTTGATCGGCCCATATTCTTTAGATTTATACCATTCCATTGCAATGTTATAAGATGGAAACTTAATTACAACTGTTCTCGTATAATCCCATTTTCCTAACATTACTTCTGATTTACCACCACGTACAACGTATTTTCCATTATATTTTTTTACTATTGGTGTTACTTGATTAAGATAGTCCTTATAAGGTTCTCCATTTGTAATATTAATTTGAACAATAACATAAGCTGGCATATGAACTCCTATTTAAATTTATGTATACTGTATTATCAATAACATTACCATTTTTTGCGATTATTTTCTTTGGTACTTTTTTTCATGTTACAAAATTTTTTGATATTAATTCATCAAAAATTTTAACTAAATATGCTTTATACGTGACCTTACCCCCTTTTATGTTTGTTAATATTCTAAAAGCTTCAAATGAAGTTATTTTTGATTTTAATTTCATTATACGTTTTGAAATAGTTACAATTATATTGTTAAGTATCACTTTTATAATTTCTTTTTTTATTATAAAAAATAACAAAAAAAATTCAGCACTATTTGCTCTTAATTCCTCTTATCCAAACTATGGATACATGGGTATTCCATTGTGTATTTTGGCTTTTGGTGAAATAGCTGCGGTCCCCCTAAGTTTAATATTATTAATAGACACTATAGTATTATTAAGCTTTATAACTTTTTTTATAGATTATGATCAAAACAAATCATTCGTAAGAGAGATATATAATCTTTTTTTTAATATGTTAAAAAACCCTATATTAGTTGCTGCAATTGTCGGTTTTTTATTTGTTTTATTAAAATTACAATTACCTGCAATGATTTTTAATTTTTTAGAAATTATTTCCTTTGCAGCGACTCCAACGGCTCTTTTTGCCATAGGTATTAATTTATTTAATAAAGTTGAGAAGAATTCTTTAAATCAGATTTTAACTATTTCTATATTTAAATTAGTTTTTCATCCATTTATGATCTTTTTTATTTTCTTTTTTTATTCAGATAATATTTCACCATTATGGATTAAGGTAGCAATTTTATGCTCTAGTTTACCAGTAGCTGGAAATGTATTTGCAATGTCTATTTTTTATAATAGTTTTACTAAAAAAACCTCCAGTTCAATATTAATTACGACAGTTTTGTCAACTTTTAGTGTTCCAATAATATTATATTTATTGATTTATTAATTTTTTCTCTCTTGATTTTTATAGTTTGTGAGATATCTTGTTATTAAAAGAAATTAAAACTATATTTGAAACTAATTTTTGATGAGAACAAAGGTGCTTTAATATGAAATTTACTAGTTTTGTCTCCTTCTTAATTATATTGCTTATTACTAATCTCGCATTTGCTGAATCTAGATTACATAAAATTCTCAAAAATGGTGAAATTAGAGTGGGTACTACAGGAGATTGGAACCCTATGACGATTAAAGATCCAGCTACTAATAAATATATTGGGTTTGAGATAGAAATAGTTACTCAATTAGCATCTGATATGGGTGTCACTCTTACAATAGTTCCAACTGAATGGAAAACTCTGGTAAATGGAATAGTTGCAGATAAATATGATATATCTACCAGCGCCTCTTTAAGTGCTAAAAGAGCTTTATCAACAGGTTATACTAATTCTTATTTTAAATTAGCAACTGTGCCTTTAACATTAAAGAAAAATTTAAATAAGTTTAAGACTTGGGATGATATAAATAAAGAAGGAGTTAAAGTTGCAGTAACTCTTGGCACAACACAAGAACAGCAAGCTAAGCAAATTTTTCCAAAAGCAACTTTAAATATTATTGAATCTCCTGCACGTGATTTTCAAGAAGTTTTGGCAGGAAGATCTGAAGTCCATATTACATCTAATATTGAAGCAGCTACATTAGTTGAACAATATTCAGAAATGGCCATTATTCCTGTTAAAGAACCTAAATATCCAACACCATTAGCATGGCTAACTCCACAAGATGATCAAGTATGGATAAATTATTTGAATCATTGGATTTCTTTAAAAAAGTCACAAGGTTTTTTTCAACAAAAGATGGATAAGTACCAACTTAAAAGTTTATAAATTAAATCATCATAGGGTGTGTGTCGATACCTTGTTTTTGTGATATATATTCCAGGTGAAATTTTTTTCAATTATATTTCTTTTATTTACAATATCCGCATGTTCTAATAATTATAATTGGGGTTGGTATATTCTTGATCCAACTTTAGATAATGGCTTAACAAATTTAGAATTTTTAATCAGCGGCTTAGGTCTAACAGTCAGCATTTCCTTAATATCAATTTTTATTTCATTAATAATAGGTTTTTTTATTGCAATTCCAGGTTTGAGTAAAAATAAATATATTCGATTTATTAACAGAGTATACATTGAATTTTTTAGGGCTATTCCATTATTGGTATTACTTTTGTGGGTGTATTATGGACTACCAATTGTTTTTAATATCAATCTCGGAGCTTTTGTAGCTGGCGTCATCTCTTTATCTTTAAGTGACTCAGCATTTGAGGCTGAGATTTTTAGAGCAGGATTACAATCAATTGGATTAGGACAACGTGATGCTGCAAAATCCATAGGATTAAATAAGTTACAACAAATGCGATTAATTATACTTCCGCAAGCTGTTAGAATAATTCTTCCTGCTATTGGAAATCAATTTGTATATGTATTAAAAATGTCATCACTAGTATCAATAATAGGATTGGCTGATTTAACAAGAAAAGCTAACGAACTTGTGGTCTCTGTTTACCGCCCTTTAGAAATTTATACCTTTTTAGTTTTAGAATATTTAGTTTTAATTATTATAATTTCCTATTTAATTAGAAAATTAGAAAAAAAATTAAAAATTTAATTTTAAATTGTTTTCTGCAGCTAACTGTATAATGAATTGCCAAGCAGTTCGTCCAGTTCTATTTCCTCTTTGAATAGTCCATTTCAGTGCTTCAATTTCTATTTTATTATTATAAGTTATATTATAATATTCACAGTATGTTTTTATAATTTTTAAAAAATCTATTTGATTAAGGTTATGAAAACCAATCCATAAACCAAAACGATCACTTAAACTTATTTTTTCTTCAACACTTTCATCCGTATGTATTGCTGAAGATCTTTCATTATCTATCATATCCCGAGGCATAAGGTGTCGTCTATTAGAGGTAACATATAAAACAATATTGGTAGGCTGATTTTGTATACTCCCATCTAAAGTAGATTTAATAATCTTGTAGTCACTATCAATTTTTTCAAATGAGAGATCATCTATAAATATTATAAATCGCATTCCACTAAAACTTCCTAGTATAGGATAGATTTTTTCTATATCAAAAATGTCATTTTTATTTAATTGAATTAACTTAAGATTTTTATATTCTGCTGAAAGTGATAAAAAAATAGATTTTACTAATGAACTTTTCCCATTTCCACGAGCACCCCATAATAAAACATTATTTGTAAAATTCCCTAATGCAAAATTTTTAGTATTTTCTAAAATTGTTTTTTTTTGTCTTTCCACGCAAACTATAAGATTTAAATCAATGGCATTAATCTTTGATATAGATTGGAATCTTTTTATTTGCGGGCTCCAAACAAAAGCATTGCTTTTATTTAAAAGATTTTTATTTAAAAAATGACTAAAAAAACCCATTAATTTTCCTTTTTAACTATAATTGCAATTTTCTTTTACACAGTATAAGAAAATCCTCAAATTAAATTAAATAGGATATTTATGGACGGAATTGGAGCATTTTTACCCCTTATTTTAATATTTGGGGTTTTTTATATTTTGTTGATAAGACCTCAACAAAAAAAAGTTAAACAACATAGAGAATTGTTAAATAATCTTAAAAGAGGTGACAAAATTATTACATCAGGAGGTATAATTGCTAAAATTAGTAAAGTTAATGATAATAAAGAATTGCAGGTAGAAATTTCAGAAGGAGTAGAAATCAAAATTGCCCCGGGTATGGTTGCTGATTTATATACTATACCTGAGCTAATAAAATCAAAGACATCATCTAGTAAAGAAAATAAAGGAAGTTTTCTCTCTGGAATTTTTGGGAACAAAAAATAAATTTAATGAAAAATTATCCATTATGGAAAACAACTCTTGTAATTATTGTAGTTCTTTCAGGAATAATTTTTTCTATTCCTTCTATTGTATATAAGGAAGAATCAGGCAATTGGTTTTTTGATAATAAAGTTAATTTAGGACTAGATCTCCAAGGAGGGTCTTATTTACTACTGGAAGTAAAAACAGAAGTTTTATTTAAAGAAGAGCTGGATAATATTAGTGATTCTTTAAGGCTTATTGCTAGAAATTTTCAAACTAATATATCTGATATTAAAGCAGAAAAAGATCAAATTCAAATACGAGTTACTCATACAGACAACATAGAGCAAATTCGTAAAGAGTTTCTAAATAATTATAGAAATGTAAGTGTAGTAATTAATAATAATACTATTAAAATTATTATTAACGACCTATTTAAAAAATCTATTCAAGAATCAGCAATAAAACAATCTCTCGAAATAGTTAGAAAAAGAATTGATGAGTCAGGTACAAAAGAGCCTTTGATACAAAGAGCTGGTAAGAATAGAATTCTTCTTCAACTACCTGGCATAAAGGATCCTGAAAGAATAAAAGAATTGTTAGGAACAACAGCCAAACTTACTTTTCATATGGTTGATGACGATGATAATATCTCTTTAAAGGCAAATAGAGCTCCTTTTGGTAAGTTGATAGTTTCAGATTATTATGATGCTAATATTAAATATATTGTTGAAAAAAAAGCTCGAGTAGGGGGTGAAAATTTAATAGATGCCAAGGCCTCTTTTGACCCTCAACAAGGTAATGCTGTTTCTTTTCGTTTTGATACAACAGGTGCTCAAAAATTTGGAAAAGCTACGTCATCGAATGTTGGCAAAAGATTTGCTGTAATTTTGGATGGGGTTGTTATTACTGCTCCAGTAATTAATTCTGCAATAACAGGTGGTTCTGGAATAATAACAGGAAATTTTACAAGCCAAGAAGCAACAGATCTCGCAGTTCTTCTTAGAGCTGGTGCTCTACCAGCTCCTTTAGAAATTGTTGAAGAAAGATCAGTTGGTCCAGGATTAGGGGCAGATTCAATTAAAGCTGGGAAGATTGCCGCAATCTTAGGAATGTTAGGTGTATGTATTTTTATGATATTAATTTATGGCCCTTTTGGATTTATTGCGAACATGTCGCTTATAGTCAATTTATTTATTATTATTGCTTTATTAGGGACTATAGGAGCCACTTTAACACTTCCTGGTATTGCAGGAATAGTTTTAACAATTGGTATGGCTGTTGATGCTAATGTTTTAATCTTTGAAAGAATAAAAGAAGAATTTAATAAAAATGTAAAAATATTTGCTGGTGTAAAAAATGGATTTGATAAAGCATTATCTACAATTCTTGATGCTAATATTACAACATTAATAGCAGCTTTACTTTTATTTGTTTTTGGTTCTGGTCCCATAAAAGGATTTGCTATAACTTTATCGTTAGGGATTATAGCCTCTATGTTTACTGCTATAGTTTTTACAAATTTTCTTATTTATTTTTGGTTATCTATATCAAATAAAAAGGAGATTAACCTGTAATGTTTGGTATTAATAGAATTATTCGATTCGAATCTAATTATTCTTTTATGGACTATAGAAAGCTATTTTTTGTTGTTTCATTAATATTCATTTTAATATCAATTTTTTTATTATCTTTTAGAGGTTTAAACTTAGGAATTGATTTTAAAGGAGGCACTCTTATTGAAGTGAATACAATAAATTCTGATATAGGTGAGTTGAGATCAATTCTTTCTCCAAAATTTAATGATGTTACTCTCCAAGAGTTTGGTGATTCCAATACAATTATAATAAGATTACAAAATGAATCTAATAACGAAAGTATTCAAACTATTAATAAAGTTAAACTTTTGATCTCTGATAAAGTAAGTGAATTTAGACGATCTGAATTTGTAGGACCAACAATTAGTTCTGAATTATTATGGAAAGGCCTTCAGGCTATTATCTTCGCTTTAATTGCTATTTTAATTTATATTTGGTTAAGATTTGAATGGCAATTTGGTTTTGGAGCTGTAGTGGCCCTTGCACATGATGTAATTTTTACACTAGGTGTTTTATCTTTATTCAGTATTGATTTCTCATTATCGAGTATCGCTGCTGTTCTTACAATAGCAGGTTATAGCATAAATGACAGTGTTGTTATTTTTGATAGGATTCGTGAAAATTTAAGAAAATATAAAAAGTTAGAATTACCTGATTTATTTAATATATCTATTAATAATACTCTTTCAAGAACTGTAATGACAAGTTTAACAACACTTATCGCCTTAATATGTCTTTATTTTTTTGGAGGAGAAGTTATTAAACCTTTTGCTTTTGCTATGATAATAGGAGTTTTGATAGGAACTTATTCCTCAATATTTATTGCGGTCCCAACTTTACTTTTATTTAAGTTCAGACCGCAAGAAGAAGATAACAAATTAATATAAATTTTGTGCGCTAACCATTGTTAATAGCATGGGTATTGATAACAAAGTGTTTGCTCGTGAAAATAGCATTGCAGTTCTTGCACTTTTAGCTTTTTCATCAGCTGTTGCCTCAATAATCCCTAATGCTTTCTTTTGATTAGGCCAAATAACCATCCATACATTGTATGCCATTATAATACCTAACCACATACCAATACCAATAGCTATACTTTTAGATGCAGCACCATTAGTTGCTATGCCAAAAGTCATTGCTTCAATCATATAGTTATTTAAATAAGATACGATTAATCCTGTAATAATTGTAGATAAAGCTGCCCAACGAAACCAAAATAAAGCTGCTGGTGCGATAACTTTTCCAATAGCAGGTTTCTGCTCATCAGGAATTTTAGGCATATTAGGAATTTGTATAAAATTAAAGTACCATAATAAACCTATCCACATAATCCCTGACAAAACATGAAGATAACGAAAAGCAGCACTCCAAAAATTCTGATCATAAGAAAAACCTTCATTTGATAATGACATAATAAGGAAAACAATTATCGCTAAAATAATTCCTGCAATAATAGTCCTATTTAGTGATTGTAAAATATTAGCCATTTAAACCTCCAGTTATTTAGTTAAATAACCTTTTAAATACTTTCCTGTAAAGCTTTTTCTTTCTTTTATTATATTTTCTGGCGTTCCTTCAAATATTATTTTACCTCCTTTTTCTCCACCAAGAGGTCCTAAATCAATAATATGATCTGCAGTTTTAATTACATCTAAATTATGCTCTATTACAATTACTGTATTTCCCTCATTAACAAGAGAGTGTAATATTTTTAATAATTTATTTACATCCTCAAAATGTAGCCCTGTAGTTGGTTCATCTAATATATACAAAGTTTTTCCAGTAGATCTTTTAGATAATTCTTTAGATAATTTTATTCTTTGAGCTTCTCCACCAGATAATGTAGTCGCTGATTGCCCTATTTTGATATAATCCAATCCAACATCCATCAATGTTTGAAGTTTTTGCTTAATTGCAGGTATTTTATAAAAAAATTTATATCCTTCTTCAACAGTCATATTTAAAACATCAGAAATTGATTTATCTTTATATTTTACTTCTAAAGTTTCTCGATTATATCTTTTGCCTCTACAAATATTGCATTCAACATATACATCAGCTAAAAAATGCATTTCTATTTTTTTTACACCATCGCCTTCACAGCTTTCACATCTCCCACCTTTTACATTAAAAGAAAATCTTCCTGGTTTGTAACCTCTTCCTGTAGATTCATTTAATCCTGAAAACCATTCCCTTATAGGAGTAAAACAACCAGTATATGTTGCTGGATTAGATCGTGGAGTTCTTCCAATGGGGGATTGATCAATATCTATAATTTTATCTATATTATTAATACCACTTACATTAAAATTTTTTTCATCCTTGTTTAAAGATTTATTAAAAAATTCATCTAGACGATAAAACAAAGAATCTATTATCAAAGAAGATTTTCCACTTCCTGATACTCCTGTAATACAAGTAAATGTCCCTAGAGGAAAAGTGACATTTAAATTATCTAAATTATTTAAATTAGCCTTTGTTATTTTTAAGCTTTTGTTTTTGTTAATTTTTCTTCTTTTATTAGGAATAAAAATACTTTTTTCTTTATTAAGATATTTAGCAGTTAAGCTTTTTTTATTTTTTTTAATATCTTTTAAACTTCCTTCAGCTACTATTTCTCCTCCGTGTATGCCTGCATTAATTCCCATATCAATTATATGATCGGCTTTATTAATTGCATCTTCATCATGTTCAACAACAATAACTGTGTTTCCTAAATCTCTAAGCCTGAATAAAGTTTCAATTAGTTGATGATTGTCTTTTTGATGTAAACCTATAGACGGTTCGTCTAATACATAAAGTACTCCAGTTAAGCCCGATCCTATTTGACTAGCTAGTCTTATTCTTTGACTTTCACCTCCGGACAATGTTTTACTAGCTCTTGATAAAGATAAATAATCTAGACCAACTTTATTTAAAAAATTTAATCTTTCGTAAATTTCTTTAATTATACTTTCAGCAATTTTAGATTGATTTTTATCCAATTTTTTTAATAAAGTTTCAAACCATTTTAGGCATTTGTCTATAGATTTTTTTGTAACAGTTCCAATGTGTTCATTATCAATTTTTACTGATAAAGCTTTTTGATTTAAACGAAAACCTTGGCAAATCTCACAATCTCTTTCAGACAAATATTTTTCTAATTCATATTGGACCCACCATCTTTCTGTTTCATTATATTTTCTATCAATGAAATTAATAATGCCTTCAAAATTATTCAAATTTTTCACTATATTATTTTCATCTCCGTATAAAATAATATTTCTAATATTATCAGGTATATTATTCCATGAAGTTTTATTGGATATTTTAAATTGTATTAAAATTTTATTTATTGTTTCAACAAATAATTTTTTTTGATATCCAAAGACTTTTGTTTCCCATGGCTTTATTGCACCTTCAGCTATAGAGCGTGTATCATCTGGTATAACTTTTTTATCATCAAAATATTTTTTTATTCCCAATCCATCACATTCATCACAAGCTCCTTGCGGTGCATTAAAACTAAACAACCTAGGCTCAATTTCTTCAATTGAAAATCCAGAAACAGGACATGAAAATTTTGATGAATATACATCAATATGATTATTATCTAAATTTTCAATATAAATTATACCGTCTGATAAGTTTAAAGATGTTTCGATGCTTTCAGCTAATCTCTGCTGTATTTCTTTAGTTATATATAACCTATCAACAACAACTTCAATATTATGTTTATAATTTTTTTTTAAATTTGGAACCTCATCAATATCATAAATTTTTTTATCAATTTTTATTCTTTGATAACCTTTTCTTTTAATGTCCTCTATTTCTTTTTTATATTCACCTTTTCGATCTCTAACAAGAGGAGAAAGAATGTATATTTTATCTTTACTATTTTTCTTTATTATAAGATCAGTAATTTCACTTACTGTTTGTGATTTTATTGGAAGACCAGTAGATGGAGAATAGGGTACGCCTACTCTTGCGAACAAAACTCTTAAATAATCATATATTTCGGTAACAGTACCTACTGTACTTCTTGGATTTTTCTGAGTTGTTTTTTGTTCAATAGATATTGCAGGTGATAAACCATCTATACTATCTACATCAGGTTTATTCATCATTTGAAGAAATTGTCTTGCATAAGCAGACAAACTTTCAACATATTTTCTTTGTCCTTCTGAATAAATTGTATCAAAAGCTAGTGTTGATTTACCTGATCCGCTGACACCAGTAATTACTACTAATTTATTTTTCGGTATTTCTAAGTTAATATTTTTTAGATTATGCTCACGTGCACCCTTGATAATAATTTTGTCCAGATTCATTGATAATTAAAATTACTGAAATTGTTATGTTAATATATATAAAAAATTAGAAGTTGGTAGTATGACAAACTTATTTTTTATTAAAGATACAGATAAATTTTGAGGAATATTTGCCTTTTGACTCTTTATTAAGACCCTTTCTATGTTTTTTCCTTTTTTATTTGTATATAATTCAAATTTAAAGATTTTAATTTACTTTAAAAGCTTTATTTATTGCCAAAAAATGAATATTCATTATGTCTAATTTTTTCTTTTATTATATACTAATTTATAATTTTAAGCATGAAAGTATTTTATGAATTTTGATTTTCATGACGCTAAATATGGGCCTTTGAAAAAATGTCAAATTAGCAATGCTGATGACTTAGAAATGGTAATAGATCTTGGCCATCAACCCCTATGTGATTCATTGCTAGAAGTTGATCAACTAGATTTACCTGAAAAAAATTATCCTTTAAGATTATTAAGAAGCAAATCTCTTGGTCATGGTCAAATAGATTATGTAGTTCCATCTGATGAGGTTTATTTTCCTGAATATCCTTATAGACCTGGAATAACAAGAGAAGTTCTAATTCATCACGGAGAAAGAGTAGAAGAGGCAATTAAAAAACTGAATATAAACAAAGGGTCACTAGTTGTTGATATAGGATCAAATGATGGAACTTTACTCTTAGAATATAAAAAAAAAGGGATGAAAGTTTTAGGTGTAGAGCCTACTAATATGGCTCAATATGCACAAAGTGTCGGAATAGATTCAATTCAAGAGTTTTTTGATGAGAGTTCTGCTGAAAAAATTTTATCTAAACATGGAAATCCTAAAATTATTACAGCCACTAATGTCTTTGCACACATGTCGACTTTAGGGAAGGTAATGAGAGGAATAGACTTGTTAATGAATAACGATTCTTATTTTGTTTTTGAAAACCATTATATTATGAATATTTTAAATGAAAATCAATATGATAGTATTTATCACGAACATATCAGATCTTATTCTCTTAAATCAATTGTCTATCTTTTTGAATTGTATCAAATGAAAGTTATAGATGCAGAAGTAGTAGATAGATATGGAGGCACTTTAAGAGTAGTAGTTAGTAAAAACATGAATCTAGAATCATCACAAAATGTAAAAAATTATTTAATATTGGAAAATGAAAGAGGATTATTAAATAAACCAATTTGGTCAAGTTTTGCAAAAAATGTAATAAAAACTAAGAATCAATTAATGGAACTTGCGTTAGATGCAGCTAATAAAAACCTAAGATTCGTAGGTAAATCTTGTCCAGGAAGATCAAGTACCTTAATTAATTATGTAGGACTTAATAAAGCATTAATGCCATATATTACTGAACAATCAACTTCTTTAAAATTAGGTAAATTTTTACCAGGTAAACATATACCCATTGTTGATGATGAAGTATTGTTTCGTGAACAGCCTGATTACGTTATTATATTTGCATGGCACTATGGAAATGAGATTATAAAAATTTTAAAAAACAAAGGTTTAAAATCTAAATTTGTATTACCTTTACCTTTTTTAAAAATTATTGATTAATTTATAGGTATGAAAAAATTAATTACAATCATTACTCCATGTTTCAATGAAGAAAAGTGTATTGAAAAATGTTATTTAGAAATTAAAAATTTATTTAAAAATAAACTTTCTAATTATGATTATGAACATATTTTTGCAGATAATAATTCTTCTGATAATACAATTGCAATTTTAAAGAAAATTTGTACAATTGATGATAAAGTTAAGTTGATAATTAATAGTAGAAACTTCGGTGTATTTAAATCAACCTTTAATGCAATTTCTTATTCCAAAGGTAATGCTGTTATACCTATGTATGATGCAGATCTTCAAGATCCAGCTGAATTAATAATTGATTTTATTAAATATTGGGAAAAAGGTTTTAAAGTTGTTGCTGGGAGTAGAAGTGATCGTTTTGAAAATTTCTTTATGAAAAATATTAGAAGAATTTATTATAGAATAATTAAAATATTTTCTACAATTGATATTTACAATGATGTAGGAGAATATCAATTAGTGGACAGGGAAATTATTAACTCATTGTTAAAGTTTAATGATCACAATCCTTATATTAGAGGAATGATAGCAAGCATTGGTTTTGATACAAAAATTATTAAATACAAACATCAAAAAAGAATTGCCGGGAAATCTAAATTTAATATATTTCAATATTTTGATATTTTTTTAAACGGTTTAATTTCTTTTTCTCATCTACCTATGAGAGTATCAATATATATTGGATTTTTAATTTCTTTAACAAGTATTGGCTATTCAATCTATTTATTTTGTTCTTCCCTTTTTTATGGCAATATCCCAGATAGCCCGGGAATTATGACACTTTTAGTAGGTTCCTTTTTTCTATTAGGAATAATTTTGTTTTTTCTTGGAATTCTTGGTGAATATATGAGTGCCATACATTCTCAAGTTAGAAAAGGTCCAATGGTAATTGAAAAGGAAAAAATTAATTTTTAAATTAATATTTTTATGATTGAATTTTATGATTTACCTAAAACTAATAAAATTTATAGTGCAGAAATTTTAAAAAAACTTAAAAAAATCATTAAATCAGGAAGATATATTATTGGTCGAGAAACTGAGTTGTTTGAAAAAAATTTTGCAAAATTTTGTAAAACTAAATATTGTGTAGCTGTTGGAAGTGGTTTGGATGCATTAATTCTATCTTTAAGGGCTTTTATAGAAATTGGTAAAATTAAAGTAAATGATGAAGTGATTGTTGCATCTAATGCATATATTGCAACAGTTTTGTCTATCACAGAGAATAATTTAAAGCCAGTTTTTGTAGATATAAATCCTAAAACTTATAACATTGATGTTAATTTGATTGAAAAATCTATTACTAAAAAAACAAAAGCAATAATTGCTTTGCATTTATATGGTCAGCCTGCGAATATGAAAAAGATTTTATATATAGCTAAAAAATATAGACTAGCAATAATTGAAGATGCAGCTCAAGCACATGGAGCTTTACATTATAAAAATCCGGTTGGTGGAATTGGAGACATCGGTTGCTTTAGTTTTTTTCCTGGTAAAAATTTAGGCTCTTTAGGTGATGCTGGAGCCATCACTACTAATAATGTTAAATTAGCAAATATTATAAAGTCACTAAGAAATTATGGTGAAAAAAATTATACAAACACATCAGACAGAGAATATATTAATTTATTTAAAGGTATAAATTCTAGAATGGATGAAATTCAAGCTTCTATATTAAATTTAAAACTTAAAAATCTAAAATCAGATAATGCAAAAAGAACAATTATTGCTAATTATTATCTAGATAATATTAAAAATAAAAAAATATCACTACCTTACGTACCTTCTAATTTAATTCCAGTATGGCATCTTTTTGTGATAGAAATATCTGCTAGAAAAGAATTTTTACAATATTTATTAGATCATTCCATTAAATATATGATACATTACCCTATACCTCCGTATAAACAAATTGCCTTTAAAGAATTTAATGGTTTAAAATTTGCTGTAACTGAAAATATTTACAATAAAATAGTAAGCATACCACTCAACTTAAATCTTTCTCAAAAATCATTATTTAAAATTGTTAACATTATAAATAAATTTTAATTTGTATAATTTCTTCTCTGTCTATATAGTCATATTATGAGTGGAAGTGTTAATAAGGTAATATTACTAGGTAATCTTGGAAGAGATCCTGAAATTCGTTCTATGCAATCTGGAAAAAAAATGGCATCTTTTTCTATTGCAACATCTAAACGTTGGAAAGATCGCACTACGCAAGAACAAAAAGAAAATACTTCATGGCATAACATTGTAGTTTTTAATGAAGGATTAGTCGAAGTAATTGAAAAATATATAAAAAAAGGTTCTAAAATATATATAGAAGGCGAACTTACTACTCGTAAATATCAAGATAAAGATGGAAATGATAGATATACAACGGAAGTTATTTTACAGGGTTATAACTCTAATTTAACAATGTTGGGATCAGGCAATTCTGGGTCTCCTGCATCAGAAAATCAACAAATTTCTAGTTCAAATGATTATAGTCAATCTGACGAAACATTTAATAGTGAAACTAAAGATTCTTCTAATTTAGATGATGATATTCCTTTTTAATATAGTTTATTAAATTTAATAAGTAAGTATATGAATATTTACAATATTTTAATCTATTTTTAATATTTATAATCATTGTTACTATAATGCATTTTTGATATAAAAACATTTAAATTTTACCAGAAAATAAGGTTTTATTGCTTTGACTGACGATATTATTACGCCTGAAAAACATCCTTTAGAAGATAATATTACAAGTATTTCTCTTGTTGATGAAATGAAGAAATCTTACTTAGATTATGCTATGTCGGTGATAGTTTCAAGAGCTCTTCCGGACTGTAGAGATGGTCTAAAACCTGTTCATAGGAGGATACTATATGCAATGAGTGAATCAGGTTATAGCTATAACAAAGCATATAAAAAATCTGCAAGAATAGTAGGCGATGTAATGGGTAAATATCACCCACACGGAGATGCGGCAATTTATGACTCAATGGTTAGGATGGCCCAAGACTTCTCAATGCGTTTAGAATTAATTGATGGGCAGGGAAATTTTGGTTCTCTTGATGGTGATCCACCTGCTGCGATGAGATATACCGAAGCTAGATTGGCAAAAATATCAGAAAAAATAGTGACAGATTTAGATAAAGAAACAATTGTTTTTCAGCCTAATTATGATGACTCAACTAGAGAACCTACAGTTTTACCAGCACAATATCCAAATCTTTTAGTAAATGGAGCTTCTGGTATAGCTGTAGGGATGGCTACAAATATTGCTCCTCATAATTTAGGTGAAGTTATTGATGCTACTTTACACTGCATAGATAATCCCAACTCTACAGTTGAAGAATTAAACAATTTTGTTCTTGGTCCTGATTTTCCAACAGGAGGTCAAATTATCGGTAATAAAGGTATAAAAGAAGCTTTTAAGACAGGAAAAGGAGCATGTGTTTTACGTTCTAAAACTTCAATTGAAACATTTAAAAAAGAGCGAGAAGCAATAATTATTCATGAAGTGCCTTATCAAGTTAACAAATCAAAATTGATAGAAAAAATTGCTGAAAATGTAAAAAATGACGTTATTGAAGGTATTTCTGATTTAAGAGATGAATCTGATAGAAATGGTGTTCGAGTAGTTATTGAATTAAAAAAAGATATTGATCCTAATATAATTTTAAACCAATTATATAAACACACTCTTTTACAAACTACATTTAATTCTAATATGCTCGCACTAAATAAAGGCAAGCCTGAACAAATGAATCTTAAAGAAATAATATTTTCTTTCATTGATTTTAGGGAAGAAGTAGTAACTAAAAGAACAGTATTTGATTTGAACAAAGCAAGAAATAAAGCCCATATTTTAATAGGCTTAGTAGTTGCAAACGATAATATTGATGAAATTATTAGTTTAATTAAATCCTCTAAAGATTCAAAAGATGCTAAAAAAAAATTAGTTAAATCTAGATGGAAATTATCAAAATATAACTTTAATTTTATAAATTTAATTGAAGATCAAACTAATCATTTAATAAAAGACTCTTATTCTTTAACAGACACTCAAGCTAAAGCAATTTTAGATTTAAGGTTACATCGTTTAACAAGTTTAGAAAGAGATGATATAAAAAAAGATTTGGCAAATTTAGTTTTAGAAATTAAAGATTATTTAGAAATTCTTAATTCGCGTGAAAAATTATTTTCTGTTATTAAAAATGAGCTTAAAGAAATAAAAAAAGAATTTGCAACACCTAGGAAAAGTGAAATTTTTGATAGGGAGTATGAACAAATTGATGATATAAATTATATACTACAAGAAGATATAATAATAACTATATCTAATAATGGTTACATTAAGCGTTCTTTATTAGATAATTATAGGGCTCAGAATAGAGGAGGCAAAGGGAAGACTGGGATGTCCACTAGAGAAGAAGATTTCGTAAAAGAGATACATTTAGCTACAACTCATACTAAGCTTTTAGTTTTTTCTTCTTTGGGTAAAGTTTATTCTTTAAAATCTCATGATATACCCGAGGCAAGTTTAAAAGCTAGAGGTAAGCCAATAATCAATCTTTTACCTTTTGTAGCAGATGAAAAAATTGCAACCTTTCTTCCTCTTCCAATAAATGAAAAAGATTGGTCAAATTTATTAATAGTTTTTGCAACTAAACAAGGTATGGTTCGTAAAAATAACTTGCTAGATGTTGCAAAGAGTGGAAAAAGAGATTTAAGAGAAACTGGAAAATTAAGCATAAAATTAAATGATAAAGACAAACTTATAAGTGTTAAGATTGCTTCAAATAATCAAGATATTCTACTTTCAACAAATGATGGCAAATGTTTGCGTTTTCCTCTTGAAAAATTAAGGTTATTTAGTGGATTAAATTCATCAGGAGTTAGAGGAATTAAAATGGAAAAAAATAATTTTGTAATATCGCAGGCTATTTTAAAACATTCTTTCATTGAGATGAATATACGTTCTGGATATTTAAGATTCGCTTCTGAAAATCGAAAAATTATTACATCTACAAATTCTCAATTTCAGGATTTGCAAAAAAATGAAGAATTCTTATTATGTGTTACAACAAAAGGTTTTGGTAAAAGATCTTCAGCTTATGAATATCGTATATCTAATAGAGGAGGTAAGGGAATTACAGGTATTTTATTAACAAAAAAGAACGGCAAAGTAATTGATTGTTTTGTAGTTAAAGAAAATGATCAAATTATTTTGGTTAGTGATAAAGGTCAAATTATACGAGTTAATATTAGACAAGTTAGAATTGCAGGCAGGGCTACGCAAGGAGTTTCTATTTTCAAAATACCTGATACAGATAGAATTGTTAACGTTTCTAGAGTACAAGAATTTGAAGAAAATAATGAAGAAAATAATTAATAAAATAGGCGTATATCCAGGCGCTTTTGATCCACTAACCTTCGGACATCTTGGTTTGATTAGAAGATCATTAAAGATAGTGGACAAATTAATAATTGGTGTTGCTAATAATAATAATAAAATTCCCTTACTATCAATGCAAGATAGAAAGCTAATTATTGAAACTGACCTAAAGAATACATTTGATAATATAAATAATATTTCCATTATGATTGTAAATGGTTTGTTAACAGATTTCGCTAAGATTCATAAAGCAACATGTATTATTAGAGGATTAAGGGCAGTATCAGATTTTGAATATGAATTTCAAATGACAGGTATGAATTCACAACTTAATCCTGAAATTGAAACTATATTTTTAATGTCTTCTGATAAAAACTCATTTATCTCTTCTAATTTTGTTAAAGAAGTTCATAGACTAGGTGGCGATGTCTCAAATTTTGTATCCAAAAATACAATTAAGTTTTTAGATTTAAAGAATACATCCTCATAAGTTCTTGCCTTAAGATTATTTGAACTATATAGACATTATCCTTGTATGGGCCCTTAGCTCAGTAGGTAGAGCAATTCCCTTTTAAGGAATGGGTCGCAGGTTCGAATCCTGCAGGGCTCACCATTTATATCTACCCATGCAAAAAACTCAAATAAAGAACTTAGAGACTGGTATTTCAAAAAAATGTGATATTTTAAAAAAAAATGATCGTTTTTTAGAAGTAGTTTTAGAAGGAACTACTATTAAGATTCTCTTAAAAAAATATAATAATCAATACATAGGAAAATTTAAGGATATGGAATTTATCTCTTCAGGAAATTAGATTAAGCGCTATCTTTTAATATATTTTTTTCATTATTTTCCTCCTCTTTAATTTGTTTTTGTATTTCAATTTTTGTGATAATTTTTCCTTTTCCAATACCAGGGCAAAATTTAGTTATATTCTCTTTCCAATTTTTTGACTTAATATTTTCAGGCCAAAATGGCCAAGTTCTACATTGTGTTGGTCTTGCATTATAAACAGAGCAACTATTATTGTCTAAAAATAGACAATTCCCTAGTTTATTTTTTTCTTTTAGATGAGTAAAACCTTCAGTCTTATCACAGTATAAATTTATAAATTCATAAATTTTTAAACTTGTATAATCTGATAATCTTTTTATATCTTTTTTACTTAAATATACAAAACCATATGAACCTCTAGAAACACAGCATTTGGCAGAACCTTGACACTTAAAACGAATACCTTTTTTATAATCTATGTTTTTCATTATCCAGCTATCAACGTCTTTATTGCTATGTCTCTTTCAAATAGATATAATAAGTTTTTCAAATTTTCACCATTTTCATTTTCTAATCTTGGGTTATTTTCAACAATTTTTAATACACTATTTCTAGCATCTTCTAATAAATCTGAATCATAAGTTAAGTCTGCCACCTTAAAAGAAGGTAGGCCTGATTGTTTACGACCTAAAACTTCTCCAGCACCCCTTATAATTAAATCTTCTTCTGCTATTTCAAATCCATCATTAGTTTTTTTCATTTTATCTATTCTTTTTTTTGCATTTTCACCTAAATTATCTTTATGTAATAAAACACATGATGATTGTAAGTCGTTTCTACCTACACGTCCTCTTAATTGATGTAATTGAGCTAAACCAAATCTTTCCGCATGTTCTATTATAATAGTAATTGCATCTTTTATATCAATACCAACTTCTATAACCGTAGTAGAAACTAAAATTTTATAATCCTCTTTTTGAAATCTCTCCATTATTTCTTCTTTGTCCTTTTCTTTTAATCTTCCGTGTATTAGCAAAACTTTGTTTTTAAATATTTTATCCAAATGTTTATGCCGAATAGTTGCTGCTTTTAAATCTAATTCTTCTGATTCTTCTACTAGAGGACAAATCCAATAAGCTTTATGATTTGATTTTAACTTTTCTTTTAATCTTTCTATTAATATTTTTTCTTTTGACAAATTTAAAGATGTTGTTTTTATAGGCAATCTTCCTAAAGGTTTTTCAGTAATTCTGCTTTCATCCATATCTCCATATGCTGCCAAAGAAAGAGTTCTAGGTATTGGGGTTGCACTCATTACCAAAATTGAAGGTTTAATTCCTTTATTTGTGAATGCCATTCTTTGAAAAACACCAAAACGGTGCTGTTCATCAATTACGATTAATCCTATTGATTTAAACGAAACATCATCTTGAATTAAAGCATGAGTACCTATAATTATTTGAGCTTCACCTTTTAATATTTGTAAATTTTTTTCTATCCTAATTTTACCTTTATCTTTTCCTGTTAATATTATTGTTTTAATAGAAAAACTTTCTAAAAGCGTTAATATATTTTGATAATGTTGATTAGCTAAAATACTTGTAGGAACCATTATTGCTGCTTGATAACCTGTTTCAATAGCTTGTAGTATTGCTAATAGAGCTACAATAGTTTTTCCTGAACCAACATCTCCTTGCAAAAGTCTTACCATTTGATTTTTAGAAGATAGATCGTCTTGAATCTCTTCCCAAACACTAATTTGTGATTTTGTTAATTTAAAAGGAAGATCTTTAATAAATTCATCAATTAATTTTGATTTTTTTGTAAAACTTAAACCTTTTCTTTTTTGATTTGAATTTCTTATAATTGAGATAGCTAACTGATGGGCAAATAGTTCATCAAAAGCTAATCTTCGCCTAAAAATATTTAAATTAGAAAAATTTTCTATATTTTTAGGGTTATGAATTGACTTAATTGATTCATTCCAATTATTAAAAGAATATTTATTAATCAATTCTTTATCAATCCATTCTTTAAAATTTGGTAAGGATTTAAGAATTTTCTGTATATGTTTTATAACAATTCTTTGTGATAGTCCTGCTGTTAATCCATAAATAGGTTCTATATCTTTTAATTCGTTTAAATTCTCTATCTCGACAATATGTGAAGGATGTGTAATCTGAAAAGAATTTCTAAAATATTCTAATTTCCCAGAAATATACTTTTCTTTTCCAATAGGTAAACTTGACTTTATTACAGGATGTCTTGCATAAAAATATATTATATCGATTGGAGTATCTCCACATAAACAGTTTATCTTATATGGTTGTCTTTTAAACCTAGAAGGTTTATGTGCTATAATCTTAATTCTTAAAGTTACTAAAGAATTTATTTTAGCTTCATGAATGTTTGTGTGTTTTTGTCTTTTAATTACATTATATGGAATGTGCCATAAAAAATGAATATTTCTGTATATGCCCATTCTATTAAATAGACTTTCTATTTTAGGTCCTATACCTGGTAGATTTGTAATTAAAGAATATATAGAATTAATCTTCTCTGGCCTCATAAGATGCTTTAATTTAGTAAAAAACAAACTTACACTATTTTATATTTATAAAGTAGTAATTTAATGAACGAAGAAATTATTAATTTAAAAAAAAGTATAAAGTATAAATTATCTTATTCAGGAACTAAAGAAACTGATATCTTATATCAAAAATTAATATTAAAAAAGATAGATAAATTAGATAAGAAAAATCTTCTTTTATTAATAAGTTTATTTAAAGAATTTTCAGATATTGAAATATTTGCTATTTTAACTAATAATTCAGAAAAACCGCATAAATATAAAGACCTTATTAATAAAATAAAAAATGAATAAAGACATTAGGTTAGGTTCCGTTCTTCAAGGAGCCGAAGCATTTGCAATTGCTAAGAATTTTATAAATATAGATAAATCTATACTTTTCATAGCAAGTGATGATAGAGAAATTTTTGATATTCAATCAAAGTTAAAATGGCTATTGCCAAAAACTGAAATTCTTATTTATCGTTCTTGGGATCAAATACCATATGACAATGTTTCTCCTTCTAAAGAAATTCAATCAGAGAGAATAAAAACATTATACAAAATTAATAATAAAAATAAAAAGATAATTGTCACTTCTGTAAATGCCATTATTCAAAGAACAATTAATAAAGATTTTTTAAAAAAGAATTTTGTAGAAATTTTTATAAATCAGAAATTTAATTTTAATAATCTAATTTTTCAATTAACATCTTTAGGATATCAAAGAACTAATGTTGTAAGAGATAAAACTGAATTTGCGATAAGAGGATCTATTATTGATTTATTTATAGTTGATCATAGAAACCCTATTAGAATAGATTTCTTTGATAATACTATTGAATCTATTCATACATTTGATCAAATTACACAAAAAAGATTGAAAAAAATTGATAATAAAAAAATTTATATTTATTCGTCAAGTGAACTACTTTTGAATGAAGAATCTATAAAATTATTTCGTAAGAATTATAGAGAAATTTTTTCAAATTATAGATTAAGTCAAGTTTATCATTCCTTTAGTGAAGGCAACCTTCCTCCTGGAGGTGAGCAATTCATATCTTTATTTTTAGACAATATGGAAAATATATTTTCATATTTAAAAAATACGTATATTTATCTAAATAATCAATTTGACAATTTATTAGATTTAAGAATAGAAAATATTAAAGATTTTTATAACGCCAGAAAAAATTTAAAGGAAAATTTTTATCTTGAACCGTCAGAGCTCTATCTTTCTAAAGATGAAATTTTATCTTCTATCAAAAACTTTAATATTGTAAAATTAGAAGAATTTAATAGCGAATATAATATAGATTCTAACATTAAGAAAATATCAAATTTTTCTTCAATAAGAAAAGAAATTGATTTTAAATTTATAAAAAAATTTTTTGATATTCATAAAAAATCAAAAAAAATTATAATTTGTTGTAAATCTTTAGGTTCACTTAAAAGAGTTGATAAAATTATTTTAGATAATCTTAATATTAAACTTAATAATATTAAAAATTTAAACGAAACTTCAATTGATTTTGATTATTTTATTACAGTATTAAATATACATGATGCTTTAGATTTTGATAAATTTATTTTTCTTAATGAAAAATCTTTATTTGGTTATAATTTAATTACAAAAGAAAAATCAACTATTAATAAAGAATTATTTTTTGAAGAAATTAACAAGTTAAGCAAAGGGAACATATTAGTTCATTCAGATTACGGTTTTTGCAGGTTTCTTAACATAATTAAGATACCTATTGGTTTATCTAATCATGATTGTGTTGAACTAGAATTTTCTGATAATCAAAAATTATTTTTACCTGTTGAAAATCTCAATTATATATCAAAATATGGAAATGATGAAGATCAAAATATACAATTAGACAAATTAGGCTCTGCTTATTGGCAAAAAAGGAAAGCTGAAGTTAAAAAAAGAATTAAAGAAATTGCTAAAAAATTGATAACTTTAGCTGCAAAAAGGTTGCAATTAAATTCCTATAATTTTAATTTTGATACAGTTGATTATGATAAGTTTTCAAGTACCTTTCCTTTTATAGAAACTAATGATCAACTTAATGCAATTAATGATGTAATTAATGATTTCAAAAAGAATACTCCCTCAGATAGATTAATTGTAGGAGATGTAGCATTTGGTAAAACTGAAGTTATAATTAGAGCTATTTATCTAGCAGCAAAATCTAATTTACAAAGTATAGTTTTAGTACCAACAACATTATTATCACAGCAACATTTTGAAAATTTCTCAAAAAGATTTTTTCCATTTAATATATCAGTCTCTCAAATATCTAGATTTGTTAGTAATAAAGATAAATTAAAAATTCATAATGGAATCAAAGATGGAAGTATTAATATTATTGTAGGAACACATGCTTTACTTAATGATAAAATTTCTTTTAATAAATTAGGTTTAATTATCTATGATGAAGAACAAAAGTTAGGAACAAAACAAAAAGAAAAATTAAAAGAAATAGCTCCAAAAGCTCATGTCATATCCCTGTCAGCCACTCCTATACCGAGAACTTTGTCGTTATCATTATCTGGAATTAGAGATTTAAGTCTAATTTTAACAGCTCCTTATGAAAGATTATCAGTTAGAACTTTTATTTCACCTTTTGATGAATTTACGATTATTGAAGCTATTAAGAGAGAAATTTTAGGAAGAAAAAATGGTGTTTTTTTTGTTACGCCTAGAAAAAAAGATATACCTTTTTTAGAAAAATTTATGAAAGAAAAACTTCCTGAAATTACATATGTTGTTACTCATGGTCAATTAAATTCAAAAATCTTACAAGAAAGAATTTCTAAATTTTATAATCAAGAAGTTTCTTTAATGATTTCTACTAATATAATTGAAAATGGATTAGATCTTCCTCATGTCAATACAATTATTATATATAGATCGAATATTTTTTCTCTATCTAGTTTATATCAGTTAAAAGGCAGAGTAGGTCGTTCTGGTAAAAGAGGTTATGCTTATTTAACATACAAAGAAAATCAAATTACGGATAATGGTAGAAAACGTCTAAATATAATTAATTCTTTAGATCAGTTAGGTTCCGGTTTCAATATTGCTTCTCAAGATTTGGATATTAGAGGTGGTGGATCTATCATTGGTGAGGAGCAAAGTGGTTTTATTAGGGAAATAGGAACGGAATTGTATCATCAGATGCTTGAAGAAGAAATTTTAAAACAAAAAAAACAAATTACAAATGATAAGATTTTTTCTCACAAGTATTCTTTTCAACCAATAATTAAAATTCCAGAAGAAATTTTTATACCAAAAGATTATATTGATGACATAGATTTAAGAATGTCTATTTATAAACGTATTTCTTCATTACAGAATTATGAGGAAACTAATGAGTTAATGATTGAAATGATAGATAGATTTGGAAATTTGCCAAAGGAAGTACATAATTTATTTAAATTAATTGAAATCAAAATTTTATCTTGGATAAATAATATTGAATTAATTGAATTTAGTCAAAAGGGAATTGTTTTTGGTTTCTTTCAGAATGAACCACTAAATCCTGAAAAAATAATGAAATTAGGATTCTCTCATAAAAATCAAATAAGCATTAGATCAGATCAGAAAATTTTTTATGATTTCTTTGGTGAATTAAAAGAAGATAGATTTGATTTAATTAAAAAAATAATTAATTTATTTAATTTATAGTGGCGGAGAGACAGAGATTCGAACTCTGGAAGGTGTTGCCACCTTGCCGGTTTTCAAGACCGGTGCTTTCAACCGCTCAGCCATCTCTCCTTTAAACGATGGGTTTATTACCTATTACCTAAAAAAAGTCAAAATATATTAATATTTAATTAATATTTCCATATTATTAATACTTTTGATATGCATGTAATATGAAGATAGTAATTTATTCTTTTATTTTTGTATTTTATATTTTAATTTCTTTTGAATTGAATGCTACTAATTGTACGAAACCAATTATGCCAACTGCTGAAGAATGGCAAGTTTGGTTAAAGGATGTAAAATTAGAAGCTCTTAAATTAGGCATATCAATAAAAACAATTAAAAAAGAACTTAATAATATTCAACCTCAAAAAAAAATCATTATGAGAGATAGATGTCAGCCTGAATCTACGATTACTTTAAATGAATATATTTATTATAGAGTCGATAAGGCAAGAGTTATTGCCGGTAAAAACATGCTTAAAAAATACAGCAAAGAATTAAAATTAATTAGCGATCATTTTGGTATTCAGCCAAGATTTATTGTTTCAATATTGGGCATGGAAAGTTATTTTGGTAGAAATCAGGGCAAAGTTAGAACAATGGAAGCAATTACAACTTTAGCTTTTGATAGACGTCGCAGTTCTTTCTATAGAAAACAATTATTTGCAGCTTTACAAATAATTGATCAAAATTTAGTTCCTAGTGAATTATTGATAGGTAGTTGGGGAGGAGCAGTAGGTATGACACAAATGATCCCAACTACATTCCTAGAAAGCGGTTATGATTGGGATGGTCAAGGTGTAGATATATGGAATAGTTTCCAAGATTCTTTTGCTAGTGTTGCAAATTATTTAACTTCTTTAGATAAAAATCCTTGGTTTAAAGATAGTACTTGGGGAAGAGAAGTAAAGCCTCCAAAAAATATCAATTCTTTTTTTGATCAATTAAAACAAAAAAATCCTAAAGGGTGTGGTGCAGTAAAATCTAGAACAATTCCTAAAAGTTTAAGTGAGTGGAGTAATTTAGGTTTTAAGAAAATAGATGGCACACCCTTACCACAGCGTAATGATTTAGAAGCTCGCCTAATAGCGCCAGATGGAATAAATGGGAAAATATTTTTAGTCTATCCAAATTATAAAAATATTTTATATTATAATTGTAGTTCATATTATGCAATTTCTATAGGTTTATTGAGTGATAAGATTATTAATTAGTATAATTATCCTTTTTATTCTTTTATCTTGTCAAATAAAAGATTCAAATAAGGTTAATGAAATAATAATTGAAGAAAAAGTTTCTATAAATGAAATTATCAAACCAAAAAAAATAAATAATAATCAAAATAAAAAAAAAATAGAAATAAAAATTGATAATTCGACTATAAAATATGTTATTGGAGAACCTTATTACATTGATGGTGTAAAATATATTCCAATAGAAGATTATAATTATGAAGAAGTCGGTCTTGCAAATTTTTATGGCAAAGATTTTCATAATAAAAAAACCGCTAATAATGATTTTAATAAAGTAACTGAACTTTTAGGCAGACACAAAACACTACCATTGCCTAGTATTGTAAAAATAACTAATCTGGAAAATGGCTTATCTTTAACTATAAAGATCAATGATAGACACCTTGATAATTCATCACTGATTCAAGTATCACGTAAAACAGCTCAAATATTGAAATTTTATAAAAAAAAAATAGCAAGAGTGAAAGTTCAAATTTTATCTGATCCTAGTAAGCAGTGGAAAGTAGTAACTCAATCTATGAATGAACCAGCTTATACTGAAACAATTGATTCTGCTCCAACGGAGGAAGTCTCTATTTCTAATTTAGATGATAATTTATATATTTTAGAAAATGATACAAATTCTATTTATCAGCCTATTGAACTTGGATTTGAAGATATTGCAGAAAAAAATTTATATTTAAAAATATATGGTTTTGGTTCTTATAAAGATATAAGAGATTCTATTTCTGATCTTGAATTAACTCATAAATTTATAACACAGAAAGATAAAAGTACTTACAGTGTAATTTTTGGCCCACTAGAAAATCTAGAGGCTAATAATTTAGTTTTATCTTTTATTAGTAAGGGGTATAAGAAAACTGAAATTATTTTAGAATAATCTAAGTTTAGTCATATTTAAAAATTATAATATATAAATGCGTTTAATTTCTTTTTTTCTCATCTTAGTTTTTTTTTCTTTTGATATTTATGCTGTTGATACTAAAGCTGAACAAGCAATTGTTATAGATTTTGACACAAATGAAATTTTATACGAAAAAAACATTTATGAAAAAATCCCTCCAGGATCAATGACGAAAATAATGACTGTGTATGCAGCATTTGATAGGATAGAAAAAACAGATCTGTCTATTAATGATCTTTGTATAATATCGCCTAAGTCTTACAAGATGGGAGGATCCAGAACCTTTTTAGAAATTGACGATAAAGTTACAATAGATGATCTCTTGAAAGGTATTATTGTACAATCTGGAAATGATGCTTCTGTTGCATTAGCTGAATGTTTAGGAGGTACTGAGTCAGATTTTTCCAAATTAATGAATTTCTATGCAGAAACACTTGGTATGAAAAATACAAATTTTATCAATACTTCAGGTTGGCCTAATGACAATCATTATTCCACAGTTTATGATTTGGGAATATTATCTAATGCAATAATAAGAGATTTTCCAAATTTATATAATTACTTTAAATATGAAGAATTTATTTATAATGATATAAAACAACCTAATAGAAATAAATTATTAAAAAATGTTTTAGGTGCTGATGGTTTAAAAACTGGCTATACTAAAAAATCTGGTTGGGGAATTGCGGGTTCAGCTATTAGGAATAATAGAAGAATAACTGTAGTAATTAATGGAACAAATAGTTCTAGATCTAGATTAAATGAATCAACATACTTAATTAATTGGGCCTTTAATCAAACCTCTCAACAAAAATTATTATCCCAAGGTCAAATAATTAAATATGTTGATGTCTGGCTAGGGAATCAACCAACAATAAATCTTATTTCAAATCAAGATATAATGTCTATTTTGTCTTTTGATCAATTAAAATTAATAAAATCAAATATTATTTATAACAGTCCTATATCTGCTCCAATAAAAAAAGGAGATATATTGGGAAAAATAGAAATTAATATTCCAGGAAAGAAAAAAATTACTGTCCCTTTAATCGCAGAAAAAAGTGTTAATGAAATTAATCCATTGTTAAGAATATTCGCTGCATTAAAATATTTAATTTTTGGCACTAGTTTAGATGAAATTTAAAAAGAAATATTTTATTTCTTTTGAAGGTCCTGAAGCTAGCGGAAAATCTTCTCAAATAAAATTACTTTCTAAATATTTTAAAAAAAATAAAATACCTCATATAATTACTAGAGAACCTGGGGGAACAAAAAATTCAGAAGCATTAAGAAAGATTATTTTGAATAAAAAAGAAAATATTTCTCCAACAGAAGAAATATTATTGTTAATGGCAGCTCGACTAAATCATATAAATAAAATCATTAAACCAGCAATTAAAGAAGGTAAGATAGTAATTTCTGATCGATTTGCTGATTCAACTTTTGTTTATCAAGGATATGTTAATAATTATGGTATGAAAAAAACAATAAATCTTCATGAGAATTTATTAAATAATTTCCTTCCTTCAAAGACTTTTTTATTTTTATTATCCCCAAATCTTATTAATCAAAGATTGAAAAAAAGAAAACTAACTAACAAATATGATAAAATTAATCTTAATTTTCATTCAAAAGTTATCAAAGGTTATAAGGTTTTATCAAAAAACAACAAAAGATTTTATCTATTAAATGCTAACAAATCTCTTGAAAACATACATAATGAAATAATAAATAACATTTTTATTTAATAATATATGCATAACACATCCCAAGAATTGTTAGGTAATAATATTTTAATTAATAATTTAATAAGAAACTTTAAAAATAAATCTCTACATAATTCTTTAATATTTTCTGGATCTAAGGGAATTGGTAAAAAAACTACTGCACTTTTTTTAATAAAAAATATTTATAAATATTTACTAAAAAATAACTATAATCACCATATAAATCTAATTTATAATAATGCACATCCAAATATCAAATATATATATAAAGAATTTGATGAAAAAAATAATAAATACAAGAATTCAATAAATATTGAACAAATTAGAAATTTAGAAAATTTTATATATCAATCACCTTTTAATAATTTACCTAAATTTATTTTGATTGATTCTGCTGATGATTTAAATAAAAATTCTTCTAATGCATTATTAAAGATTCTTGAAGAACCTAAAAAAAATACATATTTTATTTTGATCACACATCATATTTCAACTTTATTACCTACTTTACGCTCAAGATGTATTAAATTCTTTTTTAAAAGCCCAAGTTTTGATTATTTTAAAAAAATAATTATTAATAATAAATCAGATTTTAATAATGATGAAATTCAATTTCTTTATGATCTCTCCAATTCATCCCCTGGAATAGCTTTAGAATTGTTATCAGAAAACCTAAAAGATGATTATTTGCAGATCATAAATATATTAGATGATAATTATTACATTTCTTCAGAAATTATTGGTCTTTCAAATAGAGTTAAAGATTATTCCAATCAAGAATATAGAATATTTTTGATGATATTGAGATTTGTATTATTAACTATTATTAAAATCTATTTAGGTGTTAATTTAAAAAATCAATTGTCATCAAATTTACATAAAAAATTGAAAATTACCACTTCTAAAATAACTAATAACAGCTGCATAACAATACTAGATTACTTGAATAATAATGAGAATGATTTATTTGTATATAACCTTGATAAAAAAATATTTTGTTTAAATATTTTTACATCATTAAGTCATAATTAATGAGCAACTTTTATATAACAACTCCAATTTATTATGTTAACGATAAGCCACATATTGGAACTGCATATACTACTATAGCTTGTGATATTCTGGCGAGATATAATAAATTAAATAATAATGATGTCTTCTTCTTAACTGGAACCGATGAACATGGACAAAAAGTAGAAAAAGCATCTCTAGAATCTAATTTAAAACCTCAAGATTTTGTTAATAAAATGTCTCAAAATTTTAAAGATTTAATACCTGCATTAGGCTGCGAAATTAATGATTTTATTCGAACAACAGAAGAAAGACATAGAATAGCTACTCAATATTTGTGGAAAAAATTAGAAGAAAACAATCAAATATATTTATCAAATTATGAAGGATGGTATTCAGTTAGAGATGAGGCTTTTTATACTGAAAGTGAACTAATTAAAAAGAATGATTCTCTTGTAGCACCTACTGGTGCACCAGTAGAATGGGTTAAGGAAGAGAGTTATTTTTTTAGATTATCAGAATGGCAAGAAAAATTAATTTCTTTTTACACTGATAACCCAGATGCAATTAAACCTAAAACTAGATATAATGAAGTTTTAAGCTTTATAAAAAATGGTTTAAAAGATTTATCAATTTCTCGAACAACTTTTAAATGGGGCATCCAAGTTCCAAACAATAAAGATCATATAATGTACGTTTGGATTGATGCGCTTTGTAACTACATTACAGCAATTGGTTATCCAGACAAAAAATCTGAAAATTTTAAAAAATTTTGGCCAGGTATACATATAGTTGGTAAGGATATTTTAAGATTCCATTCTGTATATTGGCCAGCTATCTTGATGGCCGTAAATATAGAACCGCCAATAAAAGTTTTTGCTCATGGATGGTTAACAAACGAAGGTAAAAAAATTTCAAAGTCATTAGGTAATGCTATTAATCCTTATGACGTAATTTCTGAATATGGATTAGATCAATTTAGATTTTTTTTATTTAGAGAAGTTCCTTTTGGAAATGATGGTGATTTTTCTAAAAAATCAATTGCAATAAGAGTTAATTCAGATTTATCCAATAACTATGGTAATTTAATACAAAGAATATCTTCTTTTATAAATAAAAATTGTAATCAAATTGTTGAAAATAAATTTAAATTAACTAACGATGATCAAAAACTGTTAGATTTTTCATTAGAAAAATTAAATCATTATCAAACATTTATGAATAATCAAGAAATTGATAAATCAATAAAAGAAATTTTTGAATTATTAACTGAAACAAACATTTATGTAGACAGACAGGCTCCTTGGAAACTAATTAAATATGATATTAATCGTATGAATGTAGTTCTTTCAATTTCCATAGAATTAATAAAAAGAGCTACATTGATGTTATATCCAATAATTCCTAATAGTTCCATTAAGGTATTTAATTTATTAAACATTGAATATTCAAAATTAAATTTTGAAAATATTATTTTATTACAAAAACAATCAGTAAAAATAAATCATTCAGTACCAATTTTTCCCCGTATTGAAATTAATGATTGATTCTCATTGTCATTTAAATTTTGAATCATTAAAAAATAATTTTTCTACAATTATTAATAATGCTAAAAATAATGATATTACATCAATTTTATCTGTTAATACTGATCCAGATAATTTTTTAAGTCACTATAAATTAATTCAAGATTATAAATCTCTTTTTATAAGTTATGGTTTACATCCAGAACATGTTTCAAAAATAAAATCAATATCTAAAAATATTATTCTCAATAATGTAAATAAGGATAAAGTAATCGCTATAGGGGAAACAGGATTGGATTTCTATCACACTATAGAATATAAAAAAGAACAATACAAAAATTTTGAAGCACATATTGAAGCATCTATTGATAGTAATTTACCTTTGATAATTCATCAAAGAAATTCTGAGAATGAAATAATAGATGTTTTAAAGAATTATCAAAAGAATTATAATTTAAATTTAGTTTTTCATTGTTTTACTGGATCAAATAAACTTAAGAATTTTTGTATAGAAAATAATTATTTTTTATCTTTATCAGGAATTGTTACTTTTAAAAATGCCAATGATTTAAGAAATATTATTAGAGATGTGCCTCTTTCTTCAATTTTAATTGAAACTGACAGTCCTTTTTTAGCCCCCGTTCCTTTTAGAGGCAAACCAAATGAACCCTCTTATGTTAGACATACTGCTGAATTTTTAGCAAATTTTTTTAATATTTCTTTAAATGTTTTTATAAATCATACAGATGATAATTTTTATAAATTGTTTTCTAAAGCAATAAGATATAATAAAATATCTTAATGAAAATAAGAATTTTGGGTTGTGGAGGATCATTTGGTTCCCCACTAGCGTGGGAAAAAAATGGAAATATTGATATTAAAAACAAAAGAAATTTTAGAACACGCTCATCTATTTTAATTTTTGATAAAAAAACAACCTTATTAATTGATACTAGTCCTGACTTAAGGCAGCAACTTTATGATGCTAAATGCACTAACATTGATGCTGTTCTATACACCCACATTCACTCAGATCATACTTCGGGACTACCTGATATGAGATCGATGTCTTTAATTAATAATAAAATTATTCCTGCTTATATGCCCTCTGAAATGAAAAATGAAATACTTAAAAATTACAAATATATTTTTTTTGGCGATAAAGATTATAGACCTTTTATGGAAATTAAAACATTAGAAAAAAACTTTTTAATTAATGATACTAAAATTAATACTTTTAAACATAATCATGGAGCTATTGATGCACAAACTTTTAGAATTGGAAATTTTGCATATTCCACTGATATCAAAAAATTTTATAATAATGATATAGATAAATTAAAAAATTTAGATTTATGGATTGTTGGTCTATTAAAAAATGAAACTCATCCTTCTCATGGAGGTTTTTATGAAATTATGGAATATATAAATTACCTTAAGCCAAAAAAAACAATTTTTACTCATATGACAGCTTTAATTGATGAAAAAAAAATTAATAAACTTTGTCCATCTAATGTTGTAGTTGGATATGATGGAATGGAAATTTATTTATGATTAAAGATATAAATATTGGTTTCATTGGACTTGGAAATGTAGGTTCAAAATTAGCAAATAGTATTTTGATTGGTGGTTACAATTTATTTATTCATGATTTGAATAAAAAAAAAGGAAAAAAACTTATTTTACAAGGAGCTAATTGGTGCGGAACTTTAGAAGAAATTGCAATTAAATCTTCTATAATTATTACCTGTCTTCCCTCCCCGAAGTCCGTTGTAGATACTATAGAAGGAGCAAAAGGTTTGTTAAAATATACTAATAAAAATCATTTATGGATTGAAATGAGCACTACTGATGAAAATGAAATGATAAGATTATCGAAAAAATTTAAAGAAAAAGGTGGAGAAACTCTTGAGGCCCCCGTAAGTGGAGGGCAACATAGAGCTGAATCTGGAAATATATCTATTCTGGTAGCGGGAAAGAGAAAAACTTTTGAACGTGCATTTCCAATTTTGTCTGAAATAGGATATAAAATTATTTTTTGTGGTAAATTAGGAAATGCATCTACATTAAAAGTTGTAACTAACTATTTAGCATCAATTAATCTTCTTTCTCTTGGAGAAGCTTTTATGGTTTGTAAAAAATACGGAATGAATTTAAAAACAGTCTATCATGGAATAAAAATTAGTTCTGGTAATAGTTTTGTTCATGAAACTGAATCTCAAGTAATTCTTAATGGATCGTATGATGTTGGTTTTACTATGGATTTAGTCTGTAAGGATATTGGTTTATTTGATAAATTAGTAAATAAATATTCTATTAAGTCTGATCTTAGTCCTTTAATATTAAATATTTTTCAAGAAGGAAAACATTTGTATGGAGACAGGTCTTTAAGTACAAGCATAATTAAAAGATTAGAAAAAATTTGTAATGAAAATCTAAGAGCATCAGGATTTCCAAAACAATTAAAAGATAATCAAATAAGAAAAAAGGGTATTGAAATAAAATTTTAACATATGATAAAGAGAAAAAATTCCCATCCAGCAGTGAATCAATTTAAAAACATTTTAATGGACAATGTAGAGAATTCAGATTTGTTTAAAAGTTACTTAAAATCAAAAAATATTAATAAAATTTATCAAGGCACTCTATGGGCAGAAGGCCCTTGTTATATTCCTCATAAAAAAATGCTAGTATGGAGTGATAATCCTAATAATAGAATGTTAAAATTTACAAATGGAAAAATTAGTGAATTTCGAAATCCTTCTAATTTTTGTAATGGAAATACGTTAGATAACTTTGGAAATCTAATCTCATGTTCACATGGTGGAAGATGTATATATAAAACTGATGACAACCTCATAGTTACAACTATTGTTGATAAGTTTGATGGAAAAAAATTTAATTCACCAAATGATGTTTGTGTCAAATCAGATAATACAATTTGGTTTACAGATCCCCCATATGGTATTTTATCTGACTATGAAGGTTATTTAGGTGAACAAGAATATGGAGGTTGTTATGTTTTTAAATTTGATCCCAAACATGAAAAATTAGAAGTAATGACAAAAAATTTGAATCGACCTAATGGAATTGCATTTTCTCATGATGAAAAAAAAATATATATAGCTGATACAGGTGAGGGAATTCAGTCTTTATATTCTTTTGATATTTATGAAGATTTTATATCTAATCAACAATTAGTATATGATTTCAAACCTTTCTTTTCCGATGGATTTAGATGTGATATTGATGGAAATATATGGTCAAGTGCAGGCAAAGGTATTAAATGTTTCAATCCTGCAAACGAACTTATTGGGCAAATATTATTACCAGAACTAGTGTCTAATTTAGAATTTGGAGGTGAAGAAGGCAATATTTTATATATAACAGCAACAACCTCTTTATATTCAATAGAATTAAATCAAATTGGAGTAAAATTTAAAAAATGAATAATAATTTGTTACAAGATTTGAAATGTACTTCATGTAATAATTTAACCCCAAAACTTTCAAAAAATGAAATTAAAAAAAATTTAAAACAATTGATTAATTGGAGTATTAACGATGAAAATGAAATGATTTTTAAAAAATATAAATTTAAAAATTTTAAAAAAGCTATTGATTTTGCTAATTCTGTAGGTCAAATATCTGATGAAGAACGACATCATCCAGATTTATCAATCGGATTTGGTTATTGTATCGTAATGATACATACTCATGCAATCAAAGCTTTATCAATTAATGATTTCATTTTAGCATCTAAAATTGATTCATTATCTATTTAATGACAGTGAAATTAATTATATTATAATTGAATAACCAATGAATAGTCCAATACCAAAAATAAAATGTGCCATTAAATTTTGTACTAAAATTTTTTTTTGCTCTTTTTCTTTTGATGCAAAAAAACCTAGATTGAATGCTAAGGGCATCATTATACACCAACCTCCTAAAACTGTCATAAAACCAATAATTAATGCTAATAATATAGAGGGGCTTGAAAAAAAAATCATATTTAAGATTATATAAAAAATACCATAAATTATTCCTATTAAATAATGTATTAAATATCCTAATAATAATTCATTCTTAACATTCCGTTCATTAAATAAATCTTTTTGAAAAAATTTACCATCTTTTAGTCCAACAAAATATCTACCTACAAAATTCCAGCGAGTTTTATCTATGTTATATGAATAAAATAAACAAATTTGATATAAATCAAATAACGCTGTAGCAATTACACCTGTAATTATTCCTTCAATTATAAACATATAATATTGATATTATAAACAAAAATAAATTTAAGTTAAATTATAAATTTAGTTATTTTTTATAGATCTATTCAGACAAATAAATAAAAAATAAAAACTAGAAATAATCCATATTGACATTACAATTTTTTCATTATTAAAAAGATCTATTTTACCCTTTGTCGTGACTAATTTAAGTGTTGTAGCAGACCATATAATTGTTGTAAAAATAGTAACATGACGTAATTTTTTTACTCTTAAAGGGTGAACAAATTTAATAGGTATGAAAGTTAATATATATAAAAAAATAATAATTCCTGCATTTATCCATACATTAGTGTCTAAAATATAAAAATATAAAATAAGTATATTCCAAAGAGCAGGCCAACCCGAAAAATAATAATCAGAAGTTTTCTGATTCATATTAGCAAAAGTATAAAGAGATACCGCAAACATTCCTGCAGGTAAAATTATTTCCCACCCTACAGGCACTAATTGAAACCAGTAAACCATTAAGGCAGGTATGATGACATAATTCAAATAATCAATAACGCTATCTAAAATTAACCCGTTAATATTAGGAGTTTTGTCTGTTACACCGATTCTTCTTGCTAAAGTTCCATCAATTCCATCTATTAAAAGAGCTAAACCTAACCATAAAAAAGCTCCTACTAAATCGCTATTGAAAATAGAAATTATTGCCAAAAAGCCTAAAACAGCTCCAGAAGCAGTAAATCCATGAACTGCCCAAGCTGCTATTTTATTTTTGTCAATATTATGAATATTCATATATTTGAATAATATAATAATTTTTCTATAGTTAACACTATTCTTTAAAATTTGTTTATAAAATAACTAGAATCTAATGCTAATAAAAGAAATGGGATTAATTTCTGATCTATTTTTACCTCTGGCCCTGGCTTTTATTATGTTCTCTCTTGGCCTTGCTTTAACTATTTCAGATTTTTCTAGAGTAATCAAGCAACCTAAAGATTTTTTCATAGGAGCTATTTCACAAATTATTATACTACCTATTGTTGCTTTGCTTCTTGTATTAATTTGGCCAATATCCCCAGAGCTGGCAGTTGGAGTAATGCTTATTGCTGCAGCCCCAGGAGGAGCTACCTCTAATATAATTACTTCATTTGCAAAGGGTGATGTGGCTCTTTCAGTATCTTTGACTGCTATTATTAGTTTACTTTGTGTAATTACTATTCCTATAATAGTTTTGATATCATTAAAACTTTTAATGGGCGCTTCTCTTTCAACCACAATATCTATTACCGATATTGCTATAAAGATGTTTATAATAGTAACTATTCCAGTTTTATTAGGAATGACATGTAGGAAATTAATAACTAATTTCTCTATTTCTTTTGAACCACTTGCTAAAAAAATTTCAGCCTTTCTTTTTATTATTGTTCTTATCGGAGCTGTTATTTCAGAAAAAGATAATATAATTACTTATTTTTCTCAAGCAGGATTAATTACTTTAATTTTAAATTTATTAATGATGATTATAGCTTTTTATATAGCTAAGACATTTGGATCTGGAGAAGCACAACAAAAATCAATAACTATTGAATGTGGCTTGCAAAATGGTACGTTAGCTATTGTTGTAGCTTCAACAGTTTTTGGCGGAGGCGTATATCTAATTCCAGCAGCCACATATAGTTTAATTATGTTTGCAACCTCTTTGATTTATATTTATTTTGTTAGACGTTCTGTTTAGGTATTTAAAGGAATAATAGGGAAACTATCACAGTCTAATTTATCTCCATTGTTAAGTATAACTTCAGGAAAAGGAGGGGACATTTCACCTTTTCTTTTTATATATCTTGCATCATCTCCTGTAAATCTTGCAGAAAATGCCCTTCTCGTAATTTTACTTTTATTTCCCGGTGCTCCATGAACAGTAGCAAAATTAAATGCTATCACATCTCCTGGATTTAATTCGTAAGATAAAATATTATAATTACTTCTGTTATTTTCAATATCTGGAATTTTCTCAAACTTTTTATCAATATGTTTATAGTTTCTTCCAAAAAATTTTGTAGGTAAAAATTTTTGAGTCCACATATGTGATTTTGCAATAAACTCAGGACAAGTGTTTTTTGAAATTTTATCTAAAGGACACCAAAAGCTGACATTTTGTTTACCTTCAACACAGTAATAGGATTGATCTTGATGCCAAGGTGTTTTTTTTTCTGCACCTGGTTCTTTTATTAGAACATGTTCATGAAAAAGATTTACCTTTTTAGAATTCATTAACTGTGAGGCCATAGATGAAATTTTTGAATTAAATAGAAATTCCTTGTATTCAAATATACGTTGCCAATTGCAATAATCATCATAAAATAGCTCTATACCTTGAGATTCTTCATACACACATTTATATTTACTCGGATTTTTAAAATTTTTTTTGATACCTTCTTTAAGTTTAATAATCCAATTTTTTGATACAACATTCTTTAAAAGAACAACTCCTTGTCTTTGATAAAAATCAATAATTTTTTTATCTAATAACATTTAATTCTTAATTTTATATCCTTTAGCAAAACTAACAGAAATTATAATTATAGAAGAAACTAACATAAATAAAATAGTGCTTAAACTTGTAATAATACTTACATCTGCTATTTCATAGAAACTCCATCTAAAACCACTAACCAAATATAATACAGGGTTAAAAAGAGAAACATTTTGCCAAAAATCTGGTAACATATTGATTGAATAAAAGCTTCCACCTAAAAAAACTAATGGAGTAATTACTAATATCGGGATTAATTGAAGCTTTTCAAAGTTATCTGCCCAAAAGCCTATTATAAATCCAAATAAACTAAAAGTAATAGCAGTTAAAACTAAAAAAAATATCATAATAAAAGGATGGGCAATACTTAAATCAACAAATATTCCTGCAGTTGCAATAATAACACAACCAATAATTAATGATTTTGAAGCTGCTGCTCCTACGAATCCTAGAATAATTTCAAAACTTGATATAGGAGCTGATAGTAGCTCATATATAGTTCCTGTAAACTTAGGAAAAAAAATACCAAAGGAAGCATTTGAAATAGATTGTGTTAAAAGGGTTAACATTATCATGCCAGGAACTATAAATGATCCATATGGAACTCCATCTACTTCAGTTATTCTTGAACCTATTGCTGATCCAAAAACAACAAAATAAAGTGAAGTTGAAATAAGAGGAGATATTAAGCTTTGAAATAAAGTTCTTCTCATTCTATCCATCTCATGAAGATAAATTGCTTTAACTCCGTAATAGTTCATTATTAGCTCCTTTCACAAGATTAATAAAAATACTTTCAAGAGAACTTTTTTTTGTATTTATGTCTTTTAAATTAAGACCCTCTTCTCTTAGATGATTTAACAAAGATGTAATTCCGGTTTTGTTATTTTTCGTATCATAGGTGTATGTCAGTTGAGTGCCTTCATTATTTAATATTAAATCATACGTATTTAAAGATTTAGGAATATTTTGTATTTTTTCATGAAGATCAATAATTAAAATTTTTTGACCAAGTTTTTTTATTAAATCATCTTTTTTATCAACTAATATTATTTTACCATTATTGATAATACCAACTCTATCTGCAATTTCTTCCGCTTCTTCAATGTAATGTGTTGTTAAAATAATCGTTACACCTTTGTCCCTTAATCTTTTAACTATTTCCCACATGTCTTTTCTAAGTTCAACATCAACACTAGCAGAAGGTTCGTCCAAAAATAGAACTGAAGGTTCGTGAGATAAAGCCTTTGCAATTAAAACTCTTCTTTTCATTCCTCCTGATAATTCTCTAAGCTTATTGTCCTTTTTATCATATAAAGAAAGTTCCTTAAGTAAGATTTTTATATATTTGAAATTATTAGATTTTCCATATAAACCTCTTGAATAACATACATTATTCCAAACTGTTTCAAAGGCCTCTAAATGTAATTCTTGCGGTACAACACCTATTATTGATCTTGTTTTTCGAAAATCTCTAATGATGTCAAAATTATTTACTAAAATTTTTCCAGATGAACTATTAACAATACCGCATATAATATTGATTAAAGTTGATTTACCTGCACCATTTGGTCCTAAAAGGGCAAATATTTCCCCTTTTTTTATTTCAAGGGAAAGATCATCAAGAGCTTTAAAGTTATTATCATAAGTTTTACATACATTTTTAATTGAAACAATATTAGTCATGAAGGCTACATATATATTCTAAGTAATTGTACAAGTATCATTGTTGTGACTAGTATTTAAAATTAAAAACTAGATACCTAAATTATCAAGGATTTTATTTTCATGAAAGCCATTATCAATATTCGGAATATAGATTTCAAAGGATTCTTTTACTAATCTTTCAGAGAGTTTTGAATGAAAGAAAAGTTCTCCGTCTTTAATAACATAATTTAATATAAAAAATCTGTACATTTCTTTAAACATTAAAATTTCATTTTTATTTAGAGGATAAACTTTATGGTATGCTTTTAAAAAAATAATGAATCTATCTTCATTTAGAGTATTTGGAAAGTAACTAAAGTGAGTTTTATCTCCTTTAGATGAGCATACTCTGCTAAAAAAATAAAAATCTAATATTCTAGTTCCTATTCTAAACCAATCATAATCCCATCTGCTAAAGAATTTGTAATCTTTTGTAAGTGAAAAATTACCAATATTCCAATCAATAAAAACAGGTATTGAAGGTTCGGCTTTTTTTTTCAATGCTAAATAATTTTGTAAATAAATATCACATTGTTTTAAAATTAAACTATTTTGATTTTTTGAAAATTTTTGTGTATTCATATTTTTTATTTTTTGTTGTAAGTTTTTAATATCATCTCTTGTTTTTTTAAAATTTTGAGGAAGTGTTTTGCTCACATCTTTACAAGCTAAATGGAACTTTGCAAGTTCACTGCCCAATATTTTGATATTATTTTTTGATTGAATTTTATGAGGTTTTTTCATAATTTTTATAGGATTATAAAATACAATCCATAATTTAAGATTTTTATTTTCATAATTAAAAGTAAATAAAGATCCATTTTTGGTTAATGATTTAGCTAAAAAATTCTCAAAAGGTTCTGAAAGATTTAATGATAATGAATTAATTATTATATGATCTTCTAAAAAATGATTAAAGTTTCCATAGTCAGAAATTTTTGCAATTATTTTTTTATTATTTTTTAATGTAATTACAAAAACATTATTAGTTGAAACATTTATACTTATATCTTTTATGCTAGAAATAGAACTTAGATGTCCATATTCATACCAAGCTTTTTGAATAATTTTTTTGTAATTTATTTTTAAAGCCATAACTTAATATTAGACTAAAGAATCCTTGATTGCTAATATTTTATTAGTTAAATTATTTTTTAAATTGATTATAATTTTTTATTAAAAATAAAAAAGCTAATACTCCATAATCTTTAAAAGAACATTGATAGAGGATTGGTAATTTTAATAATTTTGAAAAAATTTGATATTGCGGTAATTTTGACAAAATATAAATAGAAGTATCTAAACAAATTAATATCTACGAACAGAGTATTTATTGTTAAAATAATCTTTTGGCTTCATTTAAATTATTTAGATTAATTATATTCAAATTCAACGACTCCTAGTTTTCCAAAAAATGCTTTGATAAAACTATTTTTTTTAGCAGCAATAGCTTTAGTGCAGGTCCCAGTTGTAATAAATTGTCCTTTAAGCATTGGTTCACCTATATTTGCTAATTTATTAATCAACCATATTGCTGAATTTAAAGGATTTTTTAATACCATGTTTGTATTACCTTCTTCTATAAGTTCATCATTAACAAATAATTCTATCTTTTGATTTTCTAGATTTATTTCATCTAATGAATAAATTTTATCGCCAAAAATATAAAATTCAGAAGCTCCATTTGAGATTATTAAATTATAAATACCAACTTCTTTAATATTTTCACCAAATCTAAAATCAACTAATTCAATTGACGGAAACATACCATCAAACAAATCATATGAATTTTTAATAGAAAAGGGGGCTTCATTAATATTTATATCCTCTTTTATCCGAAATGAAATTTCTGGTTCTATATAGGGTTTATAAAATTTATTTGATTTTAATTTACACCTATTTTTATCTGAAAATTTAGAAAATAAATTTCCATAAAACGGTTCAAAAACATTGAGTTGAGATTGTGCAAAAAAATTAGTACATCCAATTTTTTTTCCTATAGTGAAATTTTTATTTAAAGTAAGATATAAAATTTTTAATTCATTTTGAATAGCATAAGCTTCTTTAATATTTGAAGGTATTAATTTTTTCGGTAAACTTTTTAACCCTTTTTTATTTAATCTATGATCAAAAAGAATGTTTGCAGCTAAAACTATATTTTTATCTTCCATTCAAAATATTATAAGAATTTAGTTCGTTATATATTTTTAGGGAGTCTTCGTAAATTTTTATATATTTTTTTTTAATTTCTAAATCATTTTTTTTTAATTTTTCAAAACCTGTTGATGTTTTGACATTTTTGTACCATATCTTCTCCCAAATGCCATCAGTTTTTCTTTCTCCTTTTGGCCATTTTAACATTTTTTCACTAAAAGGAATTTTAATTATATTGCATAAAATTGATAAAACCTTTCTTGGATTTGCAGATAAATCATCAGCATTAATGATTATCGGAGTTAATCCTAATTCTTTGACAAATTTAAATAATTTTATTTGCATTGGAAAGCCAATATCATTTGCATCACTAAGTGTATTTTTTTTAGCATATGATAATAAAACATCTTTAGGATCTCTGATTAAAAAACAATTAATTCCATTTTTGATCCATTTTAATGGTGTTTTATCAATAATGTGATGAGTCATATGTTTTTGATAAAAAATTTCTTCATTATTTTGTTGTTCAGATATCGAATAGATCAATTTATCAATATTAGTTTCATATAAATCTATTATTTCTTGATTTAATGGATGATTTTTTTTAGTCTCATTTAAATAATACGCATATAATGGCTCATCCCAAACTTTCGTATCATTTCTATTTTCAAATGATCTCATAAGAGCAGTACTTAGATTTCTTGGTCCTGACCACATATAAATATTCATCAATTTATTATTTAGTGATACTTTCAATTTTAGATGTAAATAATTCTCGAATTTTATATGAAATATTTGATTGATCAATTTTAAACTTTTTAGAATTTATTTGTCTGACAGGAATAATATTAGCAAAAGTCCCTGTTACGAAAGCTTCATCAGCTTTCATTACTTCTTTTAATTTAAAGTTTTTTTGAATAATTTGAATATTATTTTCTTTACAAATATCTATTACATTTTTTCTTGTAATTCCCTTAACACAATATTCTCCGGTGGAAGTAAAAACAGTTTTATTTTTAATATAAAAAAAATGAGTACTATTATTTGTTGCTATATTTCCATTTATATCAAACATTAGTGCTTCATCAGCGTTTTTCTTTTTAGCTTCAATGCAAGCAAGAATACAATTTAATTTGCTTAGAGAATTTATAACTGGATCTTGTACCTTTTTATGTCCTCGCAATATACTAACTGTTTTTAGAATTAATCCTTTTTTATATAAATTCTTATCTGGTATTTTATATTCAGGTATAATAATTAATGTTGGTTGAGAGATAGTAAAAGCAGGATCTTGATAGGGGGTTGATTTAATGCCTCTAGAGACAACTATACGTATATGAACATTAGAAGTCATTTTATTATTTTTTATAGTTTTATATAATATTTTAGTTAATTCTTTTTTATTTACGGGCATTTTCAAGCTAATTGCCTTAGCATCATCGTACAATCTATTAAGATGATCCACCAAAAATAATAACTTGTTATTATGAAGTCTTATGCTATCCCAACATCCATCTCCTAAAAGAACAGATGAATCAAAAACTGATATTTTGGCTTTATCTCGAGAATAAAATTTACCATTAATATAAATTTTAATCTTTTGATTTCTTTTATCTTTTTTATGTTCGTGGCTTGATCTCATATTGCAATTAATTAAATTTTTCTATTTAATAATGATAATTTTTTAAATTACAATTCCTAATAACAAAGCAGGTAGTTTATATACCTGCTTTGTTTATATAAAAACATAGCTTATAATTAATGAGGAAAAACTTTCATGCTACATTCTTAACTGATTAATTAGATGCTGATAAAGCTTGGTCAATATCTAATAAAATATCTTCAATATTTTCAATTCCAATGGATAGTCGAACATATCCAGGAGATACTCCTGATCTTAGTTGATCTTCTATAGATAATTGAGAATGAGTAGTAGAAGCAGGATGTATAGCGAGAGTTCTTGCATCCCCAATATTAGCAACATGATATACTAACTTTAAACTATCTATAAATTTTTTTCCAGCTTCTAAACCCCCTTTAAGTTCAAATCCAACAAGAGGTCCGTTACCATTTTTTAAATATTTTTCCGCACGTCTTTTATTTTCACCGTCATGGAAACTTGGGTAAATTACTTTTGTTACACTTGCATGTTTCTTTAAAAAATTTGCTACTTCGTTTGCATTTTCTTGATGTTTTTTAAAACGTAATGGTAATGTTTCTAACCCTTGAATTAAATTAAACGCATTGGTTGGCGATAACGCTGATCCTAAATCTCTTAATAAAACAAATCTTGCTCTTACTGCATATGCGATATTAGCACCCAATACTTCAGGAACTACCTTGCCTAATACCCAGCCCCAGTAACTTGGTTCGGGTGTATTATATAAGGGCTGTCTTTCAGGAAATTTAGTCCAATCAAAATTACCACCATCCACAATTATTCCTCCTACAGATGTTCCGTGGCCACCTATCCATTTGGTCAATGAGTGAACAACTATTGCAGCTCCATGATCAAGAGGCTTACAAGTAATTGGTGCGGCAGTATTATCAACAATTAATGGTATACCATACTTTAGACCAATTTTTGCTACCTCTTCGATAGGAAAAACATTTAATTTAGGATTTGGTAGTGTTTCAGCATAGTACCCCCTAGTTTTATCGTCAGTTAATTTTTCAAAGCTAGTAGGGTCTTTTGGATCTGCAAATCGCACCTCGATACCTAGTTGTTTAAAAGTATTAGCAAATTGATTCCATGTACCACCATATAAGTCTGTAGATGAAATAATATTATCTCCAGATTTACACAAGTTTTGAACTGCAAATGCAGTTGCTGATTGCCCAGAAGAAACAGCAACTGCTGCTAATCCTCCTTCTAATTGTGCGATTCTTTCTTCAAGAACCGCAGTAGTAGGATTCATGATTCTTGTATAAATATTACCTAATTCTTTTAACGAAAATAAATTACTAGCATGTTCTTGGTTGTCAAATTGATAAGAAGTAGTTTGATAAATAGGTACAGCTACAGCATTAGTAGAAGCATCTTTTCTATAATTTCCACCGTGTACAGCTATAGTTTCAGGATGAAGTGAATTTGTTGTCATGATCGAATCCTTTCTCTTTTAGCACTTTAATATTTTAGTACTTTTGTTGAGGCAACGTACAATCTTAAAATTAAATACTGCCAATACTCTTACTTAATAAGAAAATATTTCTAAAAAAATAGTAAAAAAAGTATATTTTTCTAAATATTTCATATAATGTATAAAAAATAGAAAAATATTCTAATATATGGATCAAATAGATAAAGATATACTAATTATTTTGCAAAAGAACGCCACAATACCACTTAGTGAGCTTTCCAAAAGAGTTGGTATTTCTACTACACCTTGTTGGAACAGAGTAAAAAAAATGGAAGAACAAAAAATTATTCATTCCAAAATTACTGTTTTGAATAATCATAAAATTAATTTACCTTTAATTGCTTTTCTTTCTATTTCTATTTCTAATCATACTCAAGAATGGAAAAATAACTTTAATACTGTAATAAAAAAACATGATCAAATTATTGAAACTCATAGAATTACAGGTTCTAGTGATTATTTGTTAAAAATAGTATCACCTACAATTGAAGAATATGATAAATTTCAACAAATATTAATTAATGAAATAGAATGTACCAATATGATTACCAGTTTCTCTCAAAAGGAATTAAAGAAAAACTACTCTCTTCCTCTAGATTATATAAAATAAATAAATGTTTTAGTAATTTTTTAATATCACACGCATTAGAAATTATAAAATTATTTTGAAGGGTCAGCTATTTTTCTAAGATAAGGCTTAATTGTCGTCCAACCATTAGGAAACAATTTCTTTGCCTCATCTTCTTTAATAGAAGGCTTTATTATAACTTCTTGACCTTTTTCCCAATTCACTGGAGTGGCTACAGGGTGTGATGCTGTCAATTGCATTGAGTCAAGTACTCTGATTATTTCATTAAAATTTCTACCAGTTGTCATTGGATAAGTTAAAAAGAGTTTAATTTTTTTATCTGGACCAACAATAAAAACTGTTCTAACTGTTTGATTATCTACAGCCGTTCTTCCATCCGAATTACCTTCTTCAGATGTTGGTAACATGTTATACATTTTTGAAATTTTCATTTCAGTATCTGCAACTATAGGAAAGCTTGGTTTTGCACCTGAAATATCCATTATGTCATCTAACCAAGATGAAGTTTCATTTAATGTATCAACACTTAAACCTATAGTTTTAACATTTCTTTTTTTAAACTCATCTGATAATTTTTCAACTTCACCAAGTTCGGTAGAGCAAACTGGAGTTTTGTATCTTGGGTGAGAGAAAAGTACAGCCCATCCATCACCAATCCAATCATGAAAAGTAATTTCACCTTGTGTAGTTTTTGCAGTGAAATTTGGTGCAATATCATTAATTCTTAAGTCCATTTCTTCTCCTTTTTATGTTTTTTGCATAACAATATTTTGTTATATTGTATATGGGTATTATAAAATAAAATTCAAATATGCTTTTTAGACAATTTTTTGACCATTCATCTTCAACCTACACTTATTTGATTTCAAGTGGCATGGGTAGAGAAGCTCTAATTATTGATCCAGTATATGAAAAAACTGATCAATATATTCAATTATTAAACCAACTTGAATTAAAGTTGGTTAAAGTAATAGATACACATATTCATGCTGATCATATCTCAGGATTAGCTTCGTTAAGAAACAAAACCAAATGTATAACTTTAATGGGTGAACATGCTCCTGCAGATATTGTGTCAATGACAGTTAAAGATAATGAAAAAGTTACTATTGAAAATATTGAATTAACATCATTATATACGCCAGGTCACACAGATGACTCTTATAGTTTTTTAATGAATGATCGTGTTTTTACAGGAGATACTCTTTTAATAAGAGGAACTGGCAGAACAGATTTTCAAAATGGCAATCCTTATGAACAGTATAATTCGTTATTTGAAAGATTATTAAAATTACCTAATGAAACTTTTATATATCCTGCACATGATTATAAAGGAGAAAGTGTTAGTACTATAGGTGAGGAAAAAAATTTCAATCCTCGTCTTCAAGTTTCATCTGCACAAGAATATGCAAATATTATGAATAATTTAAAATTAAATAATCCAAAATTGATGGACATAGCCGTTCCAACTAATAAATCTATGGGCATGACTCTCGATACTCAAAAAAAATTACATGGTATCACTTATAAGAATTTAACAAATGTTTTAAAAAATGAAGAATGTTTTTTAATTGATTTAAGAGAAGAGTCAGAAATTTTAAAAAAACCATCGTTAAATAATTCTATAAACATTCCTTATTCTGAATTACAAGATTATATTAATAATAAAAAAGAATCTCTTAAATCAAAAAATATTATTTTTTATTGTGCAGTGGGTGAACGTTCAGCTTTAGCTATTCAAATTTGTCAATCGTATAAAATTAAACAAATTAAACATTTAATTGGTGGAATAAATAATATTTAAAGAATTTAATATTATACTTATTTGTAATTTTATATATTAATTCTTCGTGTTTAATCGCAATTTGATAGTTCTGTCAATATCACAAATTTTTTCGTTTACAGCAGCTCCTATAACAGTTTTTTTAAGTAGCATTATTGCATCTCGCATGACTGATTTGAAGTCTTTAGTAACTTTGCCTACTGCATTAATGATAGTTGGCACTTCTCTTGGAAGTATTATAGCTTCTTATATGATGAGTAGAACTGGTCGTAAATTTGGTTTTATGTTTTCAACCATTATTACTTCATCAGCTGCTTTATTAGCATCATATGCTGTTTCAAAAAATTTATTTTTCTATTATTGTTTATCTAATTTATTAATAGGTATAGGATTTGCTTTTACAGCACAATATAGATTTGCTGCAGCAGAAAGTGTTTCTAAAAAGTTAATACCAACTGCTATATCTATTATTCTTTTCTCTAGTATGATTGGGGCGCTAATAGGACCTTATGTTGCAACTTTAACAAAAAATTTTATATCAACTAGTGTATATTCAGGCTCATATATATTTTTGTCTTTGTTAACTATTATCCCATTTTTTCTTTTATTTTTTTACGTAAATGAAAATAATGAAATAGAAAAAAAAGTTATTTTAAATAACAATTCTAGAAGTTATTTCACATTAATATCTCAACCAAGATTTTCACAAGCTATTATTAGTTCAGCAATAGGCTATGTTACTATGTCATTTTTAATGACAGCAACTCCCATAAGTATGCATTTAATGGATCATATAAGTATTGGTAAAACAGGTTTTGTTATTCAAATGCATATATTTGGAATGTTTTTACCTTCTTTATTTACTGGAAATCTTATTAAAAAATATGGCCATAGTAAAATAATGTATTTTGGAGTTATAATTCTAATGCTTTGTATTTTAATAAATTATGTTAATCAAAGTTTTTACAATTATTTATTTGGATTAATATTTCTTGGCATAGGTTGGAATTTTTTATTTATTAGTGGAACCAGTTTGTTAATTATATCTTATAAACCTGAGGAGAAATTTAAAGCACAGGGTTTCAATGATTTTTTTGTTTTTAGTACACAAGCTACAGGGGCTTTATCAGCAGGTTTTTTATTAAATATTTTTGGGTGGCAATTTATTAATATTTTGTGCGTACCTTTACTAGTAATAGTTATTGTTACTGTTTACATTGCAGAAATAAAAGAAAAAAACATATAAAAGCTTTTAGTAAATGTTCGTTTATACATACTTTTTGTACTATTTTACTCGTTTTTTCTGTAATTTTTCTTTTTACTGATAACTTTTTTAAGGAGGACTATATTATGAAAAAACTTCTTGTTTTTTAAAGTTCTTAATTCTTCATTTGTTGGAACTGCCTATCAATATACATTAAACACACCTATTGGTAATTTGTATGTTGTTTCAACTGATACTTCAAATTTTAAAAAACTAAACGATGAAGTTTTTTTATCATTTAATATTGAAGCAATCACTTTATTAGAAGATTAGTTATAAATTATTTGTATTTTCTATTTTATTAAATATAATCATTACATGGACACAAATAATATAAAAATCGGTTTTATAGGAGCGGGTTATATGGGTTATGGGATGGCCCATAATTTATTAAAAAATAATTATCAACTTTCAGTTATTGCTCACAATAATAGAAAGCCAATCGAAAAATTAATTACTCAAGGTGCAACTGAAGTTAACTCACTCAATGAATTGGGAAAGTTTAATAATGTAATAATTATGTGTGTAACAAATACCCCAGTTGCATTAGAAATAATAAATAATATTTTACCTTTTTTAAAAGAAGATACTCTTGTTTTAGATATTACCACCCATCATTCTACTGGTTCAATAGAAATGAATACTTTATTAAATATAAAAAATATTAAATATGTAGAATCCCCTGTTATGGGCGGTCCAATTCAAGCTGAAGAAGGAGTTTTAGGTGCAATAGTAGGCGCCAATGATGAAGATTTTGATTATGCAAAAAAAATACTGTTAAGTTTTTGTAAAAATGTTTTTCATTTTGGTAAAATAGGAATGGGAGCTAAAGCAAAATTAATAAGTAATTTTTTATCTCTCGGTACAGCTACTTTTGTAATTGAAACATTTAAAGCTGCAAATCATTTAAATATTGATCTTCAAAATTTATATGATGTTGCTAAATTAGGAAGTGGAAATTCAGGAGCATTAAACCGAATTGCAGATAAAGCTATTGCAGGTGATTATAAAGGATATGTTTTTAGTGTTAATAATGTTTTAAAAGATTTAACTTATATAAATGAATTGTTAAAAGATCTTCCAAATGCTGAAAAACTTTCTTCTCTAACAAAATCTTTTTATAAAGAAGCAGTAGATAATGGCAAGGGAGATTTATTAATGAGTGAATTGATTAAAGATTATTAATATTGGATTTTTTAACAAACAAATTTGTATCCATTATATATTTAATAGGTGTTTTGATATTAATTTTACCTTCTTTTATAAAATCAAATTCAAATTTAAAAAATTTAATACAAAATATTTCTATATGGGTTGCAATTATATTAGTTTTACTATCTATGATGTTTTTACTTAACATCTTCTAATGAAAAAGATTTACCAAGATACAACTTTTTATTTAATAGTTTTTATTATTTCATATTTTCTTTATATTTATCCTTTTGAAATTCTTAATGAATTACTTTTGAATGAAACAACATCTAGACAAACATCTTTATATTATACTTTAATTATAAGTGTTTTGATTATCTTTTATTTTAAATCTCGCAATACATTTTTGCCACTAAAGTTATTTGTTTATGAAGGAATGGGAATTGGCTTTATTAGTTTTTGGATAATCAATATTGCTTTAGTTATAAATATTATGAATATTTATGATTCATATTCATTGGGAATTTCATCCTTAACTTTAATTATTTTAATTACTTTTTTTAGTATTATTAAAAGTCGAATGATCAAATTAAAAAATATAAAATTACAATCAAAAAAAATTTCTAAAAAATATAATTTTATATTTATTAGCGATATACATTTGGGCACTAATTCTATTAAGCATCTTCAGAAAATATTAGATAAAATTAGTGAACTTAAATATGATTTCATTTTAATCGGAGGTGATTTAATAGATTCAAATTCTTTTAATATTGAAAAATTAAAGCTTTTTAAATCAATTAATAATCCAATATATTTTGTTACAGGAAATCATGAATATTATTTGAGTAATTTTGAAGAAAATCTTCAGAATCTGAATAAATTTAATATTAAAATTCTTAATAATGAAAAAATTATATATGAAGAAATTAACATCATTGGAATTGATGACAAACAAACAAATAATTCAAAAAAAGATATTGTTAAACAATTACTTGAATCTTCTAAATATAATTTAGTACTTGCCCACAAACCATCTTTTTGGAATTCAATTCAAAAAAATAATGATTTAATGTTATCTGGTCATACTCATAATGGTCAAATTTTTCCATTTAATTTATTTGTAAAGATTCAGTTTAAATATAAATATGGTTTATACACGACTAAAGATTCTAATTTATATGTTTCATCTGGTTCAGGATGTTGGGGTCCACGTATGAGGCTAGGTACTTCTAATGAAATAGTTAATATAGAATTAAATCCTTTGTAAAACTTATTGATATCTAAAAAAATTTATGAATAATTATATAAATAAATACCAAAACAATTATTTAGGTTTAATATTAGGATTAAGTGGTTATACAATTTTTGTTTTACTTGATTCTTTAATAAAAAAAAATTTAATAAATAATTACCCAGTTTTTGAAATTAATTTTTTTATTTGTTTATTTAGTTTTATTCCCATAATTTTAACTTTATTTTTTTTACGATCCTGGAATGTGCTTTTAAATAACAAGATACATATTCAACTTTTAAGAGGACTATTAGGCCTTCTATGTGGTGCTTTAATTATTAATTCATTTAAAGCACATGCTTTTAGTGAAATTTATCCAATTCTATTTAGCACACCATTAATTTTAACTATTTTCTCATATTTTTTATTAAAAGAAAAAGTTGGTCCTCGACGTTGGATTGCTGTTATAGTAGGTTTTGTAGGGGTGTTAATAGTTTCTCGTCCCGGTACAATACATTTTACTTGGGCTTTGTTTGGTTTATTTATAGCAGCATTTATTCTAGCAACTAATATAATTATCATTAGAAAATTAGCCAATTCCCAATCTTCTATAGCTTTTGCTTTTTATGGTTCAGTAGCAGGTTTGTTTCTTAGTGGAATCATTATGAGTCAAAACTTTGTAACTATAAAACCAGAAGATTATTTTATTTTATTTTTTTGTGGAATCATAGGTGGTACAGGGGGTCTTTGTATAAGTGGGGCATCTAAAATTCTTGAATCAAGTGTTTTTGCCCCTCTTCAGTACATACAATTAGTAGCAGGATTTATTTTTGGATATTTATTTTTTAAAGATTTACCTGATACTTTTGAAATTTTAGGTTCATTAATTATTATAATTAGTGGTCTATTTATTATTTATAGAGAAAGTAAATTAGGATTAAGACCTTTCACTAATAAACAAAGTAGAATTCGTGATTTATTTCATAGAGGACATTAATTTAGTAGTTTAAAATAAATTTCACTGATAGAAAGTTTAAATGAATGATAATTTAATAAATGATAACTTAAGCCAATGGGATAGAGATTATTTTTTTCACCCTTCAACTCACTTAGCTCAACACGCACGAGGTGAATCTCCAAATAGAGTAATAAAAAGTGGAGAAGGTGTTTATGTATTTGATAGGGATGGCAATAAATTCTTAGATGCCTTTGCTGGACTTTATTGTGTTAATATTGGTTATGGAAGAAAAAAAGTATCTGAAGCTATAGCAAAACAAGCAAGAGAATTATCTTATTATCATTCATATGTAGGACATGGAACAGAGGCATCAATTACTTTATCTAAGATGGTAATTGATCGTGCTCCAAGTAATATGTCCAAAGTTTATTTTGGTTTGGGAGGTTCTGATGCTAATGAAACAAATATTAAATTAGTTTGGTTTTATAATAATATTCTAAATCGCCCTAAAAAAAAGAAAATTATTTCTCGTTGGAGAGCGTATCATGGATCTGGTTTAATTTCTGGTTCGTTAACCGGACTAGCTGCTTTTCATAATAAATTTGATTTACCTTTGGATCGTATCTTACACACTGTTACTCCTCATTATTTAAGACGACCAGAAATTGACATGAAAGAAGAAGAGTTCACTAATTATTGTGTTCAGAATCTTAAAAAAATGATTCAGGATGAAGGTGCAGAAACAATCGCAGCATTTATTGGCGAACCAATACTTGGTACAGGAGGCATTATACCTCCTCCTTTGGGTTATTGGGATGCTATTCAAAAAGTTTTAGAAGATAACGATATTATGTTTATAGCTGATGAAGTTGTTACAGGTTTTGGGCGTTTAGGTACTATGTTTGCCTCAGAACATTATAATCTTCGACCTGATATTATCACTATAGCAAAAGGGCTAACTTCAGCATATGCTCCTTTATCGGGCTCGATTGTGTCCAATAAAATTTGGAAAGTATTAGAGCAGGGAACAGATGAATTGGGTCCAATTGGACATGGATGGACATATTCTGCGCATCCAATTGGCGCAGCTGCAGGAGTAGCTAATTTACAACTTGTAGATAGTATGAATTTAATTTCAAATGTGAAAGAAGTAGGAAAATATTTTCTTGATGAATTAAAAAATGCTTTTGATTCTCATCCTTTAGTTGGGGAGGTTAGGGGGGAAGGAATGTTAGCTTCTCTTGAATTTCTAGAAAATAAAGATAATTTAAAATTTTTTGATCCAGCTAAAAAAATTGGAATTCAAGTTTCTGCTAATTTGCTAAAAGAAGGAGTGATAGGTCGAGCTATGCCACACGGAGATATATTAGGTTTTGCTCCTCCTTTATGTTTAAGCAAATCTGAAGTAAATATTATTGTAGCAAGTTTAAAAAAATCTATAGATAGTACATTCTCAAATATTTAATTATTCTTAAAATATTATACTGAATGCCAATAAGAGATATTTTTTTAGCATTACTTGTACCAATAATTTTTGGATTTGGTTTTGTAATTGCTAAACCTGCTATGGATCAATTACCTCCTATTTTACTGAATGGATTACGTTGGTCTTTAACAGGCATAATCATGTGTTGGTTTTTCCCTTTTCCAAAGAAATTATTTAAATCATTATTAGTAATTTCATTTTTAGGTTCTACACTTCAATATTCATTAACTTTTTCAGGTTTAAATATTGTTGATGCAACTTCAGCTACTTTATTAATTCAATCTGAAATTCCTTTTGGAATTCTTATAGCTTTTATAATTTTAAAAGAAAAACCCTCATTAAAAAATCTACTAGGCTTATTAATTGCTTTCATTGGTATAGTTTTTTTAACAGGTAGTCCAAATTTAGAAAACAAATTGTTTGGAGTTTTATTATTATTATCAGGGGCATTTCTTTGGGCATTTGCACAGGTAATTGCAAAACCTGTATCTGAAAAAATTGGTGGGTTAGCTTTGACAGCATGGATAGGTGTTTTTGCAGGACCCTCATCAATATTACTGTCTTATTTCATTGAAGGTAATACCTATCAAAATATAATTAATGCTGATTTAAAAACTTGGATTATTGTTCTGTATCTAGGAATAATTATGAATTGTTTGGCTTATTCTTTATGGTACTATGTTTTAAGTAAACATCCTGTAAATTATGTTATGCCTGTTATGTTGTTATTTCCAGTTACAGGTTTGATTACGGCTATCTTTCTACTAGGAGAAACTCCTTCAACTTATGCCTATATAGGTGGTTTTATTATTATTTCAGGAGTTGCTATAATACTTATAAATAAAAGAAAAAAAATTTGATAATTGTAAATAATATTAATGCAAATAATTAAAAATATATTTTCGATTAAAAAAATTCCAATTTTATCTTGGAGTTCTTCAAAACCTTTAAATTTAAAGCCTAAAATAAATACATGTATTTTTTTAACCTTTGGGTTATTTTTATTTGGATTAGGAGAAACTATATTAATTGCTTCTTCTCAAGGAGTTAGTCCTTGGACAGTTTTTGCTCAAGGTATTTCTATAAATACAAATTTTAGTATTGGTTTTGCTACTTTTATTGTGAGTGTGAGTGTTCTTTTACTTTGGATTCCTTTAAAGCAAAAACCAGGTATAGGAACAATTCTTAATGCCATTATTATTTCAATAGTTCTAGATTATTCTTATCCTTATTTACCCAAACCCAATCAATTTTTTTATCAAATATTACAATCTTTCATAGGTGTCCTAATGGTTGGTTTAGGAAGTGGTTTTTATTTAATAGCAAATTTAGGACCAGGTCCAAGAGATGGTTTAATGACTGGTATACAAAAAATTTCTAAACTTCCAATTTATTTTGTTAGAGCATTAATTGAAATAACCGTTGTTTTAATAGGTTGGTATCTTGGTGGAGTAGTGGGTCTAGGTACTATTATTTTTGCATTATTTGTAGGCCCATTTGTTTCCCTAGGGTTACTTATTGTTAAAATTCTTTTTAAATAAATTTTTTTATATATGTGTTAATTATTATACCTACTATCATAGACATTAAAAATATAATAGTGAGTGGTTCAAAAAGAGCGATTGAAGAAACGGCTGGGCCTGGACATAGACCAACAAGACCCCAACCAATACCAAATAATGAAGATCCTAATAATAAATTTTTATCTAAATTTTTTTTTTGAGGTAATTTTATTTTTAACCCTAACGATGAGGATGTTTTATTTTTTAATATAAAAAAGACTGGAGCAGTAACAATAATAGCACCACCCATAACAAAAATTAGAGATGCATCCCAATTATGAGTTAAGCTTAAAAAACCTATAACTTTGTCAGGGTTTGTCATGCCAGATATAACAAGGCCAATTCCAAAAATAATACCACTTAATAATGAAAATAATTTCTCACTCATTTGTAAAAGCCAAACTGTTGAAGTATGAAAACTGTTAACATACCTGTAATTATAAAAGTTATAGTTGCAACTATTGACCTAATAGAAATTCTGCTTATTCCACAAATACCATGACCAGAAGTACACCCGCCACCCATGCGTGTCCCTAAGCCTACCAGAAAACCTCCTAAAATTATTAACACTAATGAATCTGTAATCTTAAAATTTACAGGACCATTAGATGTGTAAAAATAAATTAAAGGGCCGACAACTAACCCTAATAAAAATAATAAGTTAGAAGATCTATTTGTTTTAGTTGTAACTGTATTTGCAAATATACCACTAATACCAGCCATTCTTCCAGTAGTATAAAAAAATAACACAACTGAAACACCAATTATTAAGCCACCTAGCAAAGCGCTTACGGGCGTAAAGTTATACATATAAACTATTTAACATGTTTTATTATTTTCGGTACAAAAATTATATAATCTTAATTTTCTTTTAATTATAATTTATTTTTAGAATATTTTCCTATCTTTCCAGTAATTTTTAGAAAATTAAGTTTTCTATATTAAATTAATTTACAAATCGTAAAAAAAAATCAACAAATTAAGTACATCAATTTCAATTTTTTATTGAACTATAGAATTTATTTCAGCTTTTGTAATTAAACATAAATTATCATAAGTGATTCCAAATACCACAAAAGGATGACCTGCAGCAGCGTAAACCATATTGAACCTATTTAAATTTTCGTCAATAAATATACGGGAAGGAGAGTGTAAGTGAGTTATAGGAGAAACGCCCCCGATTGAGAAACCTGTCACTTTTTTACATTCATCTGCATTTGCTTTTACAATATTGTTGCCTATTATTTTTGATATTTTTTGTAATGATATATATTTGTCCCCAGATACGAGGCACAAATAAAATTCATTAAACTCTGTATTTTTAAAGAGAAGACTTTTAACAATTGCACCAACTTCTCTATTTAAAGATTTTGCTGCATCTTTTGCAGTTCGTGCTGTTTCATCAAGAACAATTAATTCAATTTTTTCATCAAAATTATTTAAAAAATTTTTTACTTTAAGAACACTTTTTCTTTCTAATAAATTTGACATTAATTGATCCTATAAACTATATATATTTTATGAATATAAACATTAAAACACAATCATTTAAATTTGTTTTTTGGATTATGCTCATTCTTTTATCTGTAGACACGATAGATACAATTTATCGATTTATTTTAATTGGTTACTTTGGAGAAGGTATAGCTTTTCCAGGATTTGAGTCTGTCATAAAACCTAATACAACTGATTTAGTTATATTTATAATTGTACAAATTGGAATATTTTACGGAATATCTCTTTTATATCAACTTAAAAAAACAGGTGGTTACTGGTTTTTAGGTTCAAATTTTATATTTTTAATTTATTCATCAATTCTTGGTCCAATTGCTGAAATAGAAATACTAAATATTTTGATGCCAATAATATTATATTTTTGTTTATATATTATTCTTTCAATATGTATTCCTTGGTTTTATTCAGATAAGTTTGAATAAAAAGAAGTAATAGGGCGATATAAGCGCCATATAAATTTTTTTATAAAATATAAAATTAATTAATTTTTGTGATTTAATTTAACTTCTCCAACTTTCATATCAACAGATTCAAATTGATCTTGATTTGAACCTATACGTTTATTTCTTGCTGCTGAAGCTCTTTCCATAGCTTCATTATTAACATAAAGTGAAATAGCTACAACAGTTGTGTCACTAGTTCGCACTTGTAATAATTGTTCAGCTTCTGGAAATTCAGAAGGGGCGTTAGCAACATAATTTTCTACCATTGCATCTGCATTTTCTTTAATTTTAAAATTAACTGTTGTAATTCTAGCTACTGACATAATACCTCCTTTTTTATTAGTATTTATTATAAAAACATAATACATTTATTATAAAATAAGGAGAAATAAATATGTCAGTTATACAAAAACTTTGGGATGCTGAAGAGAATAAAGATTTAGATAAATTTAATGAAGTAATGAGCGAAGATTTTATTTGGGTAAAACATTCTACTGGAGAACATATAGGTCGTGAGGTTTTATCTAAGTGGTTTATGAGTGATGAATCACCTAAATCTGAGAATAATAGAATTATTTATGAAAATGATGAAATTGGAGTAGCACATAGCTTTGTAACTTTTACTGATGGCTCACAACAAGCAGTTTTAGTTGCTTACACTATTAAAGACTGTAAAATTATTCGATCTGAAACAGGAGCTACTAATATATCTAAATAAATATTTAATAATTTTTTTATATTAATAATTTGTAAAAAAATTTATAATTATAAAAAGGAGTAACTTATATGGTTGATAATTTTGGAAGTTTTTTTTACTTAATTATATACATAATTAATTTAGCTGGTTTAGCTTACTATACATACTTAACTTATATTAATCCTAAGCAACTTATTAATGACTATGAATTAGGTGATGATTCAATAGCTTTGGTAAGAGTAGTAGGTTCTTTTGTTTTATCCTATATTGTAATTGGTATAATATTATTATTTACTTCAATTCAGGGTGCATGGATTTATTTTGTTACCGGTCTTATGATATCTACATTTCAATTATTATATGATCTTGGTTCCAGAATGAATATTATTGATAGTAATTATAAAGTCATACACAAAACCTCAGATACAATTATATCAATTGTTTTTATTGTCATTAATGTAATTTTAATAACCGGTCTTTCAGACAAAATTTATAATTAATTTAGAGATATAGAATTAATATCTAATTTAAAGCTGGGTAAATCCCAGCTTTTTATTATAATGTATAAGTAGCTATTAATATTCCAGCAAAATCGTATGAATTACTAAGTGATTATCTTTAATATATTTTTAATTATTAAATTTTTTTAGCTGCGCTTGTTTCTCTTATATTGCTAAGTTTTGTATATCTATCAATCATTTGGGTTGTTTTATGACCACTGTTGACCATGATTCATGAGTTGGAACGCCATTCATTCTAGCTTGTGTTATTGAGTCTATACAGAGACTGTGACCATATACCTTTTCGCAATCTTCTAAATCTGCAGTATTAGCTTTTTTCTTTAATATCAAAACAAAACTAGAATCATTTAGGCTTACTTTTCGATTTTTCTGGTTCATTGTATATTTCTCAATGGTATTAGATTTATTGATCTTATAGAATAGGGCCACTATCAAAGGCACCATTAAAGAAAATAATGAAATTAGTATTCAAGGAACAGTTGAGGGAGATATTGATTTTAAATAATTGTATAAAAAAATTCAAATACATAATGTTTTCTTACAAAACTTTTTAAACAAGTATTTTTCATATATGTAAACAATCTTTATTCAGTTTTTTTTCTGTTGGATTAATTTTTAGTCATGCAATTAAATAGAGAAGATCTCATAAAGGCATATAAGGGAATGAGTCTAATAAGAGAATTTGACGAGGCTGTTCATGAAGAGTTTGCTACAGGAAGTCTACCTGGATTTGTTCATCTTTATGTTGGAGAAGAAGCTTCCGCAATGGGAGTTTGCATGAACTTAGATGATATTGATACTATTGCAAGTAATCATAGAGGACATGGTCACTGTATTGCCAAAGGTTGTGATACAACCACTATGATGAAAGAATTGTATGGAAAGAAAGATGGCATTTGCGGGGGTAAAGGCGGCTCTATGCACATTGCTGATTTAAGTAAAGGAATGCTTGGTGCTAATGGTATAGTTGGAGGAGGCACTCCGTTAATATGTGGTGCAGCTTTAACTTATAAAACAAAAAAAATGCCAAATGTATCAGTAGGTTTTTTTGGAGATGGCGCTTCCAATCAAGGTTCTATAGCTGAGTCAATGAATATGGCATCTGTTTTAAATTTACCCGCAGTGTTTGTTTGTGAGGATAATGGATTTGCTGAGTCAACAGGATCTTCTTATGGAGTAGCTGGAAGCTTAGTTGAAAGAGGAAATGCTTTTGGTTTAAGGACAGCAAAAGTTGACGGCACAGATTTTTTTGCCGTTTATGAAACTGCAAAAGAAATTATTGATGGCTCTAGAAATGGCGAAGGTCCTGCACTTATCCATGTTAAAACAAATAGAGTTTACGGTCATTTTGAAGGAGATGCAATTACTTATCGAACTGATGAAGAAACTGAAGATATAAAAATGAATAAAGATCCTTTGAAAATTTTTAAAGCTAAAGTGACAGAAGCAGGATTGCTGGAAGCATCTCAATTAGAAGAAATTGATAAAGAATCAAATAAAAAAATTAAACAAGCAATTATAGAATCTAAAGAAGCTGATTTTCCAAAAGAAGCAGATTTGTTAACTGATGTTTATATTAGTTATTAAAAGTTATGCCTATTAAATCATATAAAGAAGCGATAAACGAAGCTATCGCTCAAGAAATGAAAAGAGATGAAAATGTTATACTCATAGGAGAAGATGTGGCTGGAGGTGCAGGAACTAATGGAGAGCAGGATGCATGGGGAGGAGTTATGGGTGTTACTAAAGGACTACTTAGTCAATTTGGAAGAGAAAGAATTATAGATACACCAATTACAGAAACAGCTATTCTCGGAATGGCATCTGGAGCTGCTTTAACAGGATTAAGGCCAATAGCTGAATTAATGTTTGTAGATTTTATGGGAGTTTGTTTTGATCAAATTCTTAATCAAACTGCTAAATTTAGATATATGTTTGGTGGGAAGGCCATTACACCTTTGACTATTAGAACGATGTATGGAGGAGGAGTAAGAGCAGCTAGTCAACATAGTCAGTGCTTGTATCCTATTTTTACACATGTACCTGGTATTAAAGTTGTTATTCCCTCAGGCCCATATGATGCAAAGGGGCTATTAATTAATTCAATAAGAGATAATGATCCAGTAATATTCTTAGAACATAAAGCTATGTATGATTTAACAGGAGATGTTCCTGATGAGTCTTATGTAATACCTTTTGGTGAAGCTAATTTTACAAGGGAGGGAAAAGATATAACATTAATTGGAATGGGTAAAACTGTTTCTCTTTGTAATAATGCGGCTGATTTATTAAAAAAAGATGGAGTGCATGCAACAGTATTAGATCTAAGAACTTTATCACCACTTGATGAAGATTCTATTTTGGAATCTGCTGAAGAAACAGGAAGGATAATTATTGTAGATGAGTCTAGTCCAAGATGTAATATAGCTACTGATATATCTGCCTTAATATGCGATAAATCTTTCTCCTATTTAAAAGCTCCAATTAAAATGATCTCACCTCCCCATACGCCCGTCCCTTTTTCTCCATTTCTTGAAGATATTTATATGCCAGATGAACAAGCAATTATTTCTACTGCTAAAAAAATTTTAAATTAAATAATGAGTGATAAATTTTTACCAATAACCATGCCTAAATGGGGATTGACGATGAAAGAAGGGGCAATTGTTTCATGGTTAAAGGAAGTTGGTGATGAAATTAAAAAAGGTGATAATTTAGTAGAAATTGAAACAGAAAAAGTTGTCAATGAATTTGAAAGTCCTGAGAGTGGAATTTTACTTAAAAAAATAGCAGAAGAAAATATTAAATTAAATGTTGGTTCTTTAATAGGAGTATTAGGAGAAAAAAATGTAGATGATAATTCTATAAATCAATTTGTTAAGGAATTTCAATCTAACTTTCAAAATCAAAATACATCAGAAGAAGATGATATTGATTTGAATAAAAAAATTATGATTAAAAATTTAGAAATAAATTATATGCAAATAGGAGAGAATAAAGAAAAAAATATTTTATTTATTCATGGATTTGGTGGTGATCTTAATAACTGGGTATTTAATCAAGAATCATTATCAAGTACTTTTAATACCTACGCATTAGATCTCCCAGGCCATGGTCTATCACATAAAGTAATTGAAGAAGGTTCTATTTTTTATCTTGCTTCTATCATATCTGAATTTTGTAAGGAGCTTTCCTTGAATAATTTAACTTTAGTAGGTCATTCTTTAGGGGCTGGAATAGCTATTTGTGCAAATGAAAATATACAAAATTTAATTGAAAGATTCATATTAATTAGCCCTATTGGTTTGAATAAAGAAATTAACAAATCTTATTTAGAAAACTTTATAATAGCCGATAGTCGTAGAGATCTTAAAAAAGTATTAGGGGAATTATATTTTGATCCATCTGTGATTACGCGAGATATGATTAACGAAGTTTTAAAAATAAAACGAATTGATAACTCAGTTAATGCACTTTCTTTAATTAAAGATGAAATAATTAACGAAGGTAATCAAAAGAATAATTATATTAAAAAAATAGAAGAACTAGAAATACCAGTAAATATTATTATAGGATCTAATGATAAAATCATTCCTAATATTGACGCATCTCAACTTAAAAAAATTAATTATTTTAAACTGGAAAATTGTGGTCATATGCCACATATTGAAAAATCAAAAGAGGTTAATGAAATAATTTTAACAAAATAAAATTCTTTGAGTCAGATAAATTAGCAGAACTATCCAAAAAATGAATAAAGACATAATCATTTATCATAATTCTAAATGCAGTAAATCAAGAAAAGCATTAGAAATAATTAGAAGTAAAAATATTGAACCGACAATTATTTTATATTTAAAAAGCAAGTTATCTAAAACTGAAGTTAAAAACTTACTTTCAAAACTTGGATTATCCATAAGAGATATTTTAAGAACAGGAGAAGATGAATATAAAAAAAATAATCTCAAAAATGAAAATTTAAGCGATGATAAATTAATAGAGTTTTTGTTAAAATTTCCTAGATTGATGGAGAGACCGATTGTTGTTAAAAATAGTAAAGCAATAATTGGAAGACCTCCGGAAAACGTTTTAAATTTATTATAATTTTATGAGTGAAAGTTAATTTTAATTTTTAAATTTTTTTAGCAGCAGATGTTTCTTTAATATTGCTTAATTTTGTATACCTATCAATCATTTGAGTTGTTTTATGACCACTCTGAGCCATTATTTCATGAGTTGGAACCCCATTCATTCTAGCTTGAGTTATAGATCCTATACGAAGGCTATGTCCTGATATTTTATCACAATCATCCAATCCTGCAATATTAGCTCTCTTTTTTAATATCAAAACAAAACTTGCATCATTAAGGCTTATTTTTTGGTTCTTTTGGTTCATTGTATATTTCTCAATAGAATTAGATTTGTTGATCTTGTAAAAGAGGGGACCGTTATCAATTCTAGCTACTTCAAGCCAATTTTTAAGGGATTTTACAGGACAAAAATCATCGTTAGTTGCTGGTAAGAAGATCATGCGTCCTTCTCCTGTTTGATCTGTTTTTGAAAAAGGAATCAAGACCTGAATGCCATCATCTCCGAAGTGTAAATGTTCATATTTCATACCAAGAAGCTCTGATCTTCGGCAAAAACTATAAAAACCTACTAAAATCAATGCTTTGTCACGGAAAGTTGAATAATCTTCTGAATTATCATGAATAGAATTAATTATTTTTTCTATATCTGCCTTCAGTATTTCTTTAGCTTGACCAGATTTAATATTTTTTTCATTTCTTACAATAGCACTAATAGTTTCAGCAATATTGGGGTTTTTTCGATCAAATTGGAAATTATTTAGTCGATATTTGTAAGTAATTGAGGCTAAAATTCTTTGAATTGTAGAGGCTTTATATGCGGATGAAGAGTAGGGGTTGTTATTCAATTTTTCTCTTCCAGGAATATTACTTGAGCCTTTAAGTATCTTGGCTTCAGGATCCTCGTGTAACCAATCCATATAATTTGCTGTTAAAGCATAAGCTGAATCAAGATCATCAACATCAAGCGGATTACATTTATATTTGTTTTTACAGTAGTCTATAAACTTAAGCCAATCGCCTTCATATTTGTCCTGAGTGTTCTTAGACTTAGATTTTTCTTTAAGTTTTGTAACATTGTCATTTATAGTGATTTTAACCATATTTATATATTACGATAATTACAGTTATCGTAACATATAGTCAATATAATTATAATAGTTATGTATAACAAACGTTTAATTAATTTATTTAATAAAATAACTTAAGGTAAAATCAATATATTGATTTCACGTGCAAAAAAATACTGTATATAGTAGATTTATATGGAACATTTTCCGCATATATCTGCCAATTCAGAGATCTTTGTATTAACAGGTGCTGGTATAAGTAAAGAGTCTGGACTTGATACTTTTAGAGATAATGATGGCTTATGGAATAATCACCGTGTTGAAGATGTTGCAACACCTGAAGCATTCACTAGAAACCCTTCCCTAGTCTATAATTTTTACAATAATAGGCGTAGAGAGCTAAATAACGGTACAAAACCTAATAAGGCACATTTAGAACTTGTAGAATTAGAAAAAACATTAAAAATCAATATAATAACGCAAAATATTGATAATTTACATGAAATGGCAGGGAGTTCATCGATTATTTACATACATGGTGAGCTAAACAAGGCACGATGTATTAAAAATGATACTCATATTCACTACTGGACAGATGATTTAGATGAAATTCATCAATGTTCTGACTGCGGCTCTCAAATGCGCCCTCACATCTGTTGGTTTGGAGAAATGCCCTTTCAAATGGATGAAATTCATCAAAAAGCAGAGCAATCTGACCTATTTGTCTCTATTGGAACATCCGGTGAAGTCTATCCAGCAGCTGGCTTTGTTTCCATGTTTAAAGAAATGAATAAACCAACTGTCGAATTGAATTTAGAGCCTTCACGTAATCAAGATCAATTTGATTTTGCCATTCACAAACCTGCAACAGTCGCTGTTGAAGAATTTAAAAATTTAGTTCTCAAAAATATTAAATAATTGTTGAGATTTTTTATTCACGTAATTCAATTTTTTACACTTTTTAATTTTTCTTAATACTAAGAATCTGAAGATTAATTTTCTAAAGTATAGGAGTGAATAAATCCTCCGAAGCGTTTGATACAGCGCGTAGCGAATACATAGAAGGTTACGTAAAAAAAAAAGAGCATATCTTCCCTACTCTCTCACTTATTGCTAAAGAATTTAAAATTTCCCTTTCTACTCTTCGTAAAAAAGCTGCCAATGAAGGCTGGTATAAAAAAAGAAAGCATCATCAAAATTCCCAAGAAGAATTTGAAATGCGCAAACAATTTAAAGGCAAATATTCAAAACTCGCTCAAGTGTCTCGAAACTCTCTTGTCTTTGTCGAATATTTTCAAAATGCCATTAATGAAGAAATAGAAAAAGTTAAAAATAATAAAACAACTCATAGTATTGAAGATATGAATAGACTGATAACCTGTAGTCAAAAAATACAACGACTTGCAGAACAAGCAAACACCACACTTACTAATTTAGAAAATCCTCTTATGAGTTTAACTGATTAACTGACTTTATTAAGATCCTAACAAAGTCCATTTAATTGTGTGCATTATGTTTAAGAAAAAAAATTAAACAATCTAATAATTTAACGTGTCTAAAAAAGATAATTTTCCATTTTCTATTTTAAGGCAAGATAACTTTCCTGAATAGAATGATCCGGTATCAAGGTTTATTCGAAAAGGATAATGTTCAACTTTTTCTACCGGTGTATGACCATGAACAATAATTTTACTATATGTCATTTTTGGGCTAAAAAAACTTTTTTCACGCGTCCATAACATTGTTTCTTTTTCCTGCATGTTAAAAGGAATATTTGGATTAATACCAGCATGAACAAAGAAATAATTCTGCCAAGTAAAATTTATAATTAATTGATTAAAGAAATCCATATGAGATAGTGGTATCAATTCAATAAATTTTTTTCTTAAATCTTTATCAATTATTAAATCCATTGTATCATCAATTTTATTAGATAAATCAATGCCATAACTCTTTAACGTCTCTGACCCACCATTATATATCCAGACAAAAGGACTGTTTCTACTTTCTGAAATAAATTCTAGGAGCATTTTCTCATGATTACCTAAGAGAAATATTTTTTTAAAATTTGAAGGGTTAAAATCAATAAGTGTTTGGATTGTTTCTTTTATATCTGGTCCTCTATCAATATAATCGC
>Ga0315339_1000273_pt1 | contig 75566 bp, 59 predicted proteins | sample ASW17metaG_FD_204514 | JGI IMG/M metagenome (GOLD analysis project Ga0315339, IMG submission 204514) | Ammonia-oxidizing marine archaeal communities from Pacific Ocean, United States - ASW #17 | ecosystem: Environmental > Aquatic > Marine > Oceanic | place: USA: California | collected 2016-12-05 | reverse complement strand
ATGAGCACCGGCACGACCCGCTCGCCAGCTCTGACAGCGTCCTTGGACGAGGAGTCGAACTGGGTCGCTCGCGTCATGCCTGCGACAACGGGGTTCACGAACTCGAGATGACTCGGATTCGGGGCCAAACGGATCTGGACGGTTCCTGCACCATCGACCTCGCGCTCGCCACGGGCACCATGGTGGTACTTCACGTCTCCGGTGCCTGGGATGTCGAGCTGGCCTCCTTTGTAGGAGGGGCCCTCGAATTCCGCCAGAAGTTCGCCGTACGAGACGCCGAGCGTGTGCGTGAGCACGTTAAGGCGTCCGCGGTGCGCCATGCCGAGCACGACCTTGTCACCGCCCGCACGTGCTGTTTCGTCGATCGTCAGGTCCAACATCGGGACTAACGCGTCATTCCCCTCGAGAGAAAAGCGCTTCTGTCCTAGGTAGGCCCGGTGAAGGAACTGCTCGAGACCTTCGACGTTTGAGAGCTTGCGCAGGAGTCCGCGCTTTTCGTCTGCACTCATCTCGGGCATGTGGGAGTGTGACTCGACCTGATCCCACAGCCAGTCGACCTTCACATGGTCGTCGAGGTGCTCGAATTCGTATCCGATCGTTCCTGTGTAGATCTCACCGAAGTACCGGAGAGCATCTGCGACGGACTCTCCTTCTCCGTTCTCGTCTATGACCAGCGATGCTGGCAACTCGTCGAGTTCCTCCATGGATGTGCCGAAGTAGGACGGGGTCAGCTGGGGATGCCCCGGCGGTTCCGACCCTAGAGGGTCGATCCGAGCGAGGCGGTGACCGTGATCCCGGAAAGCTTGTACGAGAGCCGTGGCGCGCGAAACGACTGGGAGGGCTGCCCGAAGGCTCTCGGCGGCTTCGGAGGTCGGTGCCGGTGCGTATGCTGGGGCCGGGGCCATCGGGGCCGCCTGGGTCTCATCAATCTGATCCGGTACGAAGAGGCCTTCAGCAACGGCCTGCGAGCCTTGCTTCTCGAAAAGGGTTCGCCACTCCGCGGGCACCGCCTCGGGATTGCGAGCGTATTCCTCGAACATCGCCTGTGCGTAGGCGGCGTTCTGGCTATCGAAGAGGTTGTCGTCCATCTACTGCTTTATCCGGTAAGCGCCCTGGCGATGGGCGGCTCTTTTGGCGAGCCCAAAAGTATCTCAATTGGGCCGGCTGTTGGAGTGTGGGTTACCCCCATTTGTGCCTATGGATGCGCCTGGGGCAACGTCGCCGATGGCGAGAACTCGGGGTAAGGAAGACCTGCAATGGAGGCTGCACGGGTGGATCCGGTCGAGACACTGGGTTCCGAGTAGGGAAAGCCCTCCAGCCGGGAAGAAGATGCACGATCGCATCGTAGGGTCGATATTCATGCCTGCGCGGCGGACGCCTTCCCGGGGCACGCGCTTCATTCCCTCGGAGACATCAGATGCTCATCAGCAACACCCAGGAAATTCCCGGAAAGAAGATCGTCGAGTTCTACGGTGTCGTGAGCGGCAGTACGGTTCGCGCGAAGCACATCGGCCGAGACATCATGGCGGGCCTGAAGAACGTCGTGGGCGGGGAGTTGACGGGATATACGGAGCTGCTGTCCGAGGCGCGCGGTGAAGCGATCCGACGCATGAGTTACCAAGCGAAAGAAACGGGCGCGAACGCGATCGTGAACGTGCGCTTCGCCACCAGCAGTGTCGCACAGGGCGCGGCCGAGCTGTTCGCGTACGGCACCGCGGTTTCGGTGGAGTAGGCTGATGGAACTGATCAGCATTCTCGTAACGCCCGTGATACTGCTGGGAGCTTGGATCACCGGCTCGATACTCGAGCGCCAGCACCTGAACAGCCTGCTGCTTCTCGAGAGTGGATCGACCGATGTCCTGGCCATCACCGTTGAGGACCTTCCGGAGGACTGGCATCCCGAGTCCAGTGACCTCGTGATGGGCAACGTCGTGATCTCGCAGGACTACTTCAAGCGGGTCGCCGCCGGAATCAAGGGAGTCTTCGGCGGGAACATAGGCGTGTTCGAGCCACTACTGGAACGGGCCCGTCGAGAGGCGCTCTTGCGCATGAAGGCAGAGGCTCGAGCGCGTGGTCACAACACCGTCATCAACGTTCGGCTGGAGACCTCGCGAATGGCGAGCGCGGCTTCGAAGGGGAAGGGAACTGCAGGTGTCGAGATTCTGGCCTTTGGCACCGCGATCACAGTCGACAGGGGTTGAGGGGATTAAGCAGAGCGTCGTTCGAGGTCTTGGGTAGCGCAGTCGCGTGACCTCCCTTTCCGCCGACCCCCGCCATGTCCCGGCTCTCGTTCGTGAGGTGCCGACCGAGAGACCACCGGCGCTTGTTCACTCTGAGTGGGCGGCGGTGTTTCCGTGGCTGGTGCACGGGTGCACGACCAGAGGGTCGGACGACGCGCCCTTCGATCTGGGCTTGTTCACCGAGGCCTCGCCTGCGGAGCACGTGCGCGCGTGTTGGACCGAGCTGTATACACACGCTGGGATGTCTGGGGCGGTTCACGCCAAGCAGGTGCACGAAGCCGGTGTGCGGTTTCATGCGGGGGCGGTGGACGGCCTCGTCGTCGAAGGTGAGTTCGACGGACACGTCACGGATGAGCCAGGCGTGTTACTGGGTATCTGTACCGCCGACTGTGTGCCGATCTTCATGGTCGATCCGGTGAATCGGGCGGTCGGGGTGCTGCACGCGGGATGGCGTGGAGCGGCGGCCGGGGTTCAGGAGCGCGGCTTGGCGGTGATGGCTGAACGTTTCGGGACGGTCATGGCTGACGTCCACGTCCATGTCGGGCCGTCGATCTGCGGGGCGTGCTACGAGGTAGGCCCTGAGGTGTTCGAGAGTCTCGATCAGACACTTCCGGAGGGTCCGACCCCCATCGACTTGCGACGGTTGCTTGCTGATCGCGCCGTTGTTTCAGGAGTGCTTTGGGAGCACATCACCATTTCCGTTCACTGCACTCGGTGCACGGACAGTGGTCTATACTCGCATCGCGGTGGGGACCGCGAGCGGCAGGTGGGGTACATCGGGATCAGTCCATGAGGTGGGGCGGGGGATCAGCCTCCCAGATTGGGCTGTGCAAGAAGTGCTTACACCACCGCGTAACGGGTAACCGACGTGGGTCATTCTTCCATCTTTGCGGATTGGCCAAGGAGCATTCACGTTTTCGAAAGTATCCACCGCTCCCGGTGTTGAAGTGCGAAGGCTACGAGTACGGCGGCGAAGACCCCTGGGATGCATTCAGAACGGAAGAGGAAAAGGGATGAGTGAAGCGCTCTACACGGCCCGGGCTCGGGTCGAGAAGGTCGACGGGCTGCATAGGCGGGCCACGCTCGAAGACGGTACTACCATGGAATGCGGCGTTCACGGACCAATAAAGGCACACTACGGTCTCGACTCTCAACCCAACTTGCCGCTGCCGGTCGACTATCTCGTCGCGGCGGCGGCTGCCTGACTACTCGGGACACTCAATGGCGCACTGGAGGTGCGCGGGATTCCGATGGCAAACGACGCGATCAGCGTTGAGGCCGAGGGCACGAACGAAGTCGTGGACCGGATCATCATGCTGACGAAGATCCACGTGCACTACTCGATTCGACTCCCCGAGGGGGCCGACCGCGAGAAGGCCGACCGTGCGTTGGACACACATGTGGCGAAGTGCCCCACGGCGCAGAGCATCAAGGACTCGGTCGAGATCACGTGGTCGGCGGACGTGGCGGGCGGCTAGTCGTCTGGACTACCTTCGCCTTATGTCCAAGTGCCGCGCAGCCGTCTTTATCAGCGCAGTCGGTGTATGCATTGCCGGGTGCGACGACGTCGTTATAACTTTGGACGATGAGAGCGGCTTTATCTGGACCGAGGAACGGATCGACGAGTGGCTCCAAGGGGAACTCGTGGATCGTGAGTTCGATGGCCGGATCGAGGAGAAGCTCGTCGAGCATCTCGGTCGCCCCATCAATGCCGAAAGAGCGGAGCTGGGAAGACTGCTCTTCTTCGACCCGATCACGTCGCTAACTGAAGACAACAGTTGTTCGGGGTGCCACGGGCCGAATTCCGCGTTCAACGATGCCAATTCGATCTCGATCGGAGTGGGCAACAACGGCATTGTTGGACCTGGACGTCGCGGCCCGCACAACCAAAGACGAGCGCCGACCATTGTGAATGCCGTCTTCTACCAGGCTCTGATGTGGGATTCGCGGTTCAGGTCGTTGTCGTTCGACCCGTTCGACAACTCGCGCGGCTTCTCCTTTCCAGAGCCCGAAGGCCTTTCGCTGTCCGGTCTCGAACATCTGCTTGTGGCGCAGGCGTTCACGCCCGTGGTCTCCAGGATCGAGATGGCTGGAGAGGAATTTGAGGGTGACAACGACGCCATGCGTGCGGAGATCGCCCGAAAAGTAAAGGAGGTCGAGGAGTATCGACTGCTCTTTGCGGCGTCCTTCGGGGATCTGTCCGAGGGGGCTCAACTCCGCTACGAGCACATCGCAACTGCGATTGCTGAGTTCGAGTTCACGCTCGTGAGAGCCGACGCCCCAATCGACTCGTACGCTCGCGGTGACCGGACCAGTATGTCCTACGACGAGAAGGCCGGAGCGAGGCTCTTTTTCGATGAAGCGCTGTGCGCGGAATGCCACCTCGTACGTGGCTTCGCCAATCAGATGTTCAGCGACTTCGAGGGCCATGTCCTCGCGGTGCCCCAGGTCACGCCGGTGTTTGGGAACAAACCGTTCGACGGCGCCGGGAACGAGGACTATGGCGTCGAGCAGCACACCGGAAGGAACGTCGACCGGTACAAGTTCCGCACTACACCGCTCCGGAACGTGGCCTTCCAGCCGACGTTCATGCACAATGGTGCGTACGTCTGCCTAGAAGACGCGGTTCGTCACCATCTCGACGTGCGCAACATGTTGGAGAGGTACACGACGGATGCACTGGGCCCGGGTCTCCAGGGCCCGGTTGGGCCCTACGCCGACATGTTGGATCGAGCCCAGCTATTGATCCTAAATCCGCACATCCTCTCCGAGGTGGAGATCGCACAGATCATGGCGTTCGTGCGGGTCTCGCTAACCGACCCAGATGCCCACCCGGACCGTTTGCGTTCTCTCATCCCGACTTCGGTACCGAGCGGACTTCCGGTCCATCAATTCGAATTTGGTGCGCCGGAGCGGCAGTGCGCGATCTGACCCGAAGCCTGGTGAAGAATTTCACTAGGTGATCGTCAGGTCGCCGCAGGCCTACTAGACTAGGTCGTTCAACGCACTGGGCAGCATGAAGAGGGAGTACGGGTGGAGCCTTCGACGATCGAAACGGTCGAAAATCGGATAAGCCATCTCACCGGGCGCCTCGAGGCGCTTCGTGGAGAGATCGCGAAACGTGTCGTAGGTCAGGGTGAGGCCGTGGAAGAGGTCCTCTTCTGCCTTCTGACTGGCGGGCATGGACTGCTGGAGGGGGTCCCGGGTCTAGCGAAAACGATGCTCATCCACACGCTTGCCGACGCCCTCGACCTCGACTTCAGTCGAGTGCAGTTCACGCCGGACCTCATGCCTGGTGACATCACAGGCACGGAGGTGATCGAGGAAGATCGTGCGACGGGACGGAGGACGGCCCGGTTCATCCAGGGGCCAGTCTTTACTCAGGTGCTGCTCGCGGACGAGATCAACCGCGCGCCGCCCAAGACGCAGGCTGCGCTCCTCGAGGCGATGCAGGAAGGGCACGTGACGGCGGGGGGTGAAGTTCTCGAACTCCCACGGCCATTCTTTGTACTCGCCACCCAGAACCCGATCGAGCAGGAGGGGACGTACCCACTTCCGGAGGCCCAACTCGATCGTTTCATGCTGAAGATCAGCATGGACTATCCGGATGGCGTGGAGGAGGTCGAGGTCCTACGGAGCACGACCGGCAGACAAGTCGGTGAGGTTGCACCGGTGCTCAATGGTGCCGAGGTGCTCGAGTTACAGGGATTGGTGCGGGAGATCGCCGTGTCCGATGAAATCCTCGAATACACCGCACGTCTGGTTCGGAGTTCGAGGCCTGGGAGGCCCGAAGCGCTCGACATCACGAATCGGTGGGTGAGATGGGGTGCTGGCCCAAGGGCGGGCCAGTCCTTGGTCCTGTGCGCGAAGGCTTCAGCGTTGATGCGTGGACGGCTGCACGTCTCGTCGGAAGATCTGGCGCGGGTCGCTCCGGCTGTTCTGCGGCACCGCATTTTGGTGAACTTCCAAGCAGAAGCAGAAGGGCGTACGCCCGATGAAGTCGTTCGGGCGTTGTTGGACGGTGTGACTCCGCTCGCCAGCGAGCGTTCGTAGACGGCCGGCAGGTCATGCCATGAGAGGCGCTGCACGTCCGACCAGTGGTGAAGCGAGTGACCTACTCCCTCCGGAGGTGCTCGAACGCCTAGGCAGTCTCGACCTCGTCGCGAAGACCATCGTGCGGGGCTTCATCAGTGGTGCGCATCGGTCGCCTTTTGTGGGCTCAGGCGAGGACTTCTCTAGGCATCGGGCTTATCAGCAAGGTGACGACGTCCGTCGGTTGGATTGGAGACTCTTCGCGCGCACCGATCGACTCTACGTACGGCTCTTTCAGGAAGACTCGAACCTCCAGGGTTTCTTCGTCATCGACGCATCTGAGTCGATGGGGTTTGTCGGGGACGGTGCGGTCAGCAAGCTACGGTACAGTCAGTTCGTGGCGGCGGCGCTCGCACATGTGATGCTGCGGGCGGGTGACGCACCGGGATTGGCCTCCTTTGGTGCCGATACTGCGTTCCACCTTCCGCCCAGGAACCGGCCGGGTCATTTGCACGACCTATTGGTCGGTCTGGAAAGGATTGAGGCTCACGGGGCTGGAGCCCCATCTCAGGCGCTCGATGAAGTCGGCGATGCGCTCCGGAGGCGGGGTCGCGTCGTATTGATTTCGGACTGCCTTTTCGCGGACGATGGTGAGGAGTTTCTGGCCGCCGTGGCGAGACTCAGAGCGCGTGGTGATGAAGTCATCGTGATTCGAGTCGCTTCGCGCTTGGAACTCGGCGAAGTGGAAGGACATGCAGCCCGGTATTTCGACCCGGAGGTGCCCCACCGAGTCGTGGACGCGGTGCCGGGCAAGGACCCCGGATTCCGCGGCCGTGTGGCTGAGTACTACGACCGCTTGCAGCGGGGCCTGGAAGAACAAGGCGCCGAGTACCTGCCCCTCACCACGGACATGCCGTTGGTGACTGCGCTGGGCGGCTGGCTCATGGCGCGGGCGCGGCGAGAGGCCCGGGCGTCGTGATCAGCGTCTTGCTCCCGGGCTTTCTCCTGGCCGGTGCGGGTTTGGCCGGGGTCGTCGGGGCGCTCCATCTTCTCGCGAGGCGGCCTCCGGCAAGGGAGGCTCTCCCCACTGCCCGCTTCCTCAAAGAGGACGCTCGTACACTGCTGCGGCTTCAGCCCCGTCCGACGGATGTGCCGCTCATGATGCTCCGCATGGGACTGGTGTTGTGCCTTGCTGCGGCATTCGCAGGAATGGTGTGGACTCCCGGGCGGAGCGGGGAAGGACACGTCGTATTGCTCGATGCGGGGGCCGGTTCTGGTCTCGACTGGGACTCCGCGATTTCCCTTGTCGCTGAGGCCACCGCGGGTGCGAACGGAGCGGAGTCTGTAGTTGTTGCTTATGGGTTGGAAGACGGTGCTCGCGAGGTTGACATTGCTTCCCTCGGCTCGCTCGAAAGAGGAACAGAAGCGGCGACCGCCGAGGACGGTCTCAGAGCGCTTCGAGAGGTGGTCTTGGCCGATACACGCTTCAGTATTGTTCGGGCCGAGTGGGTGCTGGTTCCGACGTGGAGTTCGTGGAATGATGGGGTCGGGCTCATGCGGCCCGCGATTTGGCCGGGACGACTTCCCATCCATGCAGTCCCATCTGCGCGAGCCGGTGGGTCTGCTCCAAGTGCGGGGAGTGATCCGACGCGTGGACGGCGTGCGAGTGTCGTCGGCCTGGCCGCGGATACCCTCGAGTTGGCGCTCGGCGCTTTGGGGGTGCCTGTCGGACCTGTTCGAGAAGCCCCCCCACGGCCCGGGGATTGGGTCTTCGGAGACGGGATCTCCTCAACTGAACTGGGTGCTCTGCTGGAGCGGGCTCGCAGTGGAGAGATCGTCGTGATTTCTGGGAGGCTTCCGGAGGGCGCGGCGGGTGTGCCGTGGGTTGGCGATGCAACGCCGAAAAGTCGTCGACAGGGACTCGTCGTGCCCGGCGAGCCCGGTTTTGCGAGCGGTGTCGAGAGCTTCGGCGGGACACCGGCAGAGGGTGCCGCGGTTGTCGCCGTCTTCGCGGACGCGACCCCGGCGGCGGCGGCTGTCTCGACAGGTGCGGGTTGCGTCGTCTACTTGTCTGTCTCGGTCGCTGACGGGGCTCTCCATGGGAGTTCCAACTACCCCGAGCTGCTTCGTCGGCTCACGGGTGGGTGCTCGGACCGAGACGTCCCGAACGCTCGGCTTGGACGGGGCGCGATCGCTTCACTGCAACGAGACGACTTGCCCGATGTGGTCGACGTTGCGGGACTCGCTGCGGACCAGGGAGTGCCTCTATCGAAATGGTGGGTTGCTCTGGCACTCGTCCTCCTCGGCGGTGAGTTAGCCATGACGAGATCAAGGCGGATGTCATGAGGCTCGCCGCAACTGATCCCGTGGCGGTTCTTCTGGCAGAGGTGCGTCGCCGGGTCGTGGTGCGCGAGGTGATGAAGACCGGCGCTGTGGTGACGTTGGCGGTTGGTGCAACGGTGCTGGTGCTGCTCCTGGCGGACGTTTTGTTGACGCTGCCTGGGGAGAGCCGGCGGGTGCTTCGTTGGGTGCCGGCGTTGGCGGGTCTCCCTATTCTGCTCCTGTTCCGAATCGGAAGCCGTACGCGGCCAGGCAAGCTCGCCTCCCTGATCGACCAACGCGTGGAGAGCCAGGGCCTAGTGGCGACCTACTTGGCCCCGAATACTGCGGGCCCTGTCGCAGACGCCTTTCGGTCGCGCGCTCAGGCCGTAGCGGGCTCGATCGAACCACGCAGGGTGGTGTCCTACCGACAGGGTGCACTTTGGATGGCCAGCCTGGCGGCGTGGGTGATGACCATTGGGATCCTTTCAGCGGGTGGTGGAACCACGTATTTGGCCGAGCGATGGCGGAGCCCAGGGGCGCCTGGCGACGTTGGAATCGCTGCCGGTGCTCGTGTTATGGCCGCGCCGCCGACGACGACGGCCCCTGCGGTCGGGGCAGTCTCCTACACGGTCCGGCCACCATCGTATTCCGGCTTATCGGTGGTAGAAGGCGATGCCTCCACTCCACTCACAGCGCTGCCAGGATCGGTCGTCGAAGTCCGCGGGAATGGCCGGACGTCACCTGCGGAGTTGAGCGCCACGGTCGTGGGTGGAGAGTCGCTGGATCACCGTATCACCGCCGATGGGTGGGAGGTTGATTGGACCGTGGGACTCGACGATCGCGGCCTCGCCTTGTCGCTCACGGGCCCTGCAGGGCTGCTCGAACAGAAGGTGTTGCCGCTCCGGCTTGTTCGGGACCGAGCCCCTACCGTGGCCCTGTCCGCTCCGGGCGAAGACTTGGTTCTCGCGACTGCCTCGGGCCGGATCCCGATCCGAGCGGAAGCGATCGACGACTTTGGCGTGGAGAGCTTGACGCTGCACTGGGTGTTGTCACGGGGCAGTGGGGAGTCGTTCGATTTCTCCGAAGGCGAGTGGCCTTGGGATTCCGTGGAGCGTGCGGATCGAAGGGCTTCGGGGGTGCTTACGCTGTTGCTCGACACGCTCGGCCTTGAAGCAGGCGACGTGATCCATGTCCGTGCGATGACCACGGACGGAAATGACGTGACAGGCCCCGGAGTCGGCGTGTCAGAGACCCGGCAGATTCGGGTCTCTAAGGACGACGATCTCTCCGACGTGACGACGCTCATCGGATTTCCGATCGACCGGGAGAGAGAGCCGCTCTTGAGTCAGCGCATGATCATCTTGCTGACTGAGGAGCTGAGGGATGGCTCGGCGGAGATGGACGCGCCGGAGTTGCGGGACGCCTCTGCGGACATCGCGGACGAACAGGCGCGCCTGCGCGCGCGCATCGGGGAGCAGATCTTCAGCCGAGCCACTGGAGCCATGCAGGACCCGGAGGCTCATCTCGACTTTGAGGACGGTGAGCCTGAGGTCTTCCTGGATCAGCTCGAGCAGGCGGCCGCCCAGGGACCCGTAATCGATCCGGTGACGGGGATCGCTACCATTGCGAACGTCGATATCCCGGCGCACGAACACGACTCCGATCCCATCGTAGCGATCAACCGGTCGCTTCTCACCGTGTACAACTACATGTGGGACGCGGAGCGCGACCTCCGGGGTGCGCTTCTCGGTCCGTCACTGGTGCCGCAGAACCTCGCGCTCGATGAGCTCCAACGTTTGCGTGAGTCGGAGAGGATCTTTGCACGGGGCAGGGTGGCTGTAGCCCCGATCGATGTACCGGCGGTACGTGGATCAGGGGATGTAGATGATGTCGTGCCGGGGGCTCGTGCAGTCGTCGAGCGTGATCCGATGGTGGCTGGGAACGTCATTGGGGAGATCGACGCACTACTCGCCGCTCCCGAGCCGTCCGTGGGACGTATGGCTTCGCTGGCGATCTCCGGTCTCGCACTGGATCTGCTCGAGGGTAATGGTGGCAGGGCGGCGAGCGAGGCTCTGGTAGCTGCGGCAGGCAGGGCAGACGTAGGAGACGGCGTCGGAGTGCGCACGCACCTACTGGGGGCGTTGCGCCTGCTTCGCTCCACGCCGTCCCGCATGAGCACGATGGGAGGTGGCCCACCGAGGTCGTTCGCGGCTGCGCGGTACGTCCGGCGTGAGGGCGGCTCGTTCCGGTTGGAAGAGGACTCGCTGACGCAGTCCGAACCGTTCGTGTTCGCCACCGTGCAGTATGCGTCGGGAGATTGGGACTCGGCGCCTCTGGTTCCGGCTAATCTGATCCACTCTCTCGCCCAGTACACGGATGTTGCGGTGGCCCCCGAAGGGGTCATCGTCGACTTGGCTGCTCCGGAAGTCTTCCAGTACCCGTTCCTCTACTTGACCGGTCACCTCCCGGTCTTCTTCAGCGAGGCCGAGGGTCGCAACCTCGTCGACTTCGTGACGCGTGGTGGACTGTTGTTCATCGATGATCACAACCACGACATCGACGGTGCCTTCAACAGATCTGTTGTCGAGGAGATTGGTCGCCTGTTCGGAGCCGACAATCTGAAACCCATTCCCGCTGAGCATGAGTTGTATTCGACTTTTTTTGAGTTCGAGGATGGCCCGCCGATCACCGGCCATGAACTCAGCGGCTGGGGCGATGGCCTGATCCACCGTGAGCTCTTTCAGGTCGAGGTCGATGGCCGCATTGGCGTGCTCTATTCCAACAAGGATTACTCGTCGGAGTGGAGTTATCACTCGGACAACAAACGCTTCCTCGCCGTCGACAACACGCGCTTTGGGGTGAACATCCTGATGTACGTACTTTCTCGATGACTGCCCGGGTCGCGGAGTCGTGAGCGTCGTGTGGCAGAGTGCGCGTGCGACGCTGGGCGTCGGACTCCTAGCCTTGCTGGTATGGGGTGTGGGCGACGAGCGGTCGGGTGAGGAGGTCGTCCGTGTGACGGCTGCGGCCTCGGCCGCGGAGCTCGCGACCGCGCTCGCTAGCCGTCCCGCCGCGGGCATCGTTTTCGCCGACTCGATCCCTCCTTCCCATGGAGTGAGCCGTCTTCTGCGCGGTGCCGCTGCTCGGGGCCGCGCCGTGAGTCTCGTGGTGCCAGGCGTCCCTCCAGCGCTCGAAGTGACTGTCCCGGTGGTCACGATCGCCAAGCGGAGGAGTGCGCTCACGCTCACCGTGCGAGCGCCTGGGGGCACAGATGTGCCGGTGATTGTCCGCGATGGTTCCGGGGTAGGTGACACGGTCACCGTCAGTATCGGAGACGAAGGTGTTGTGGTCGCCACAGTTGCCATCGAGCCCAGCCGCGCGGGACCGAACCAGTGGATCGTTACGATGGGCGCGGACTCCGTCGCCGCGGCGTCCTGGACCCGGCCGGAATCGCCCGTTGCGTCTCTCGTTCTGTCCGGATCACCAAGCTGGGAAATGCGAGCCGTATTGCGAGCTCTCGAGGCGGGCGGGGGGCATGTCGCCACATGGTCCGACATCGGCCGGGGCCTATCGTTGGGCTCGGAAGACGCGGTGGTCCCCACGACCCTAGCGGAGTTGGCGGACTTTGATGTGCTCGTCCTCGTTGGGTCCGTGCCTGGAATGTCCACGGAACTGGTGCGTCGATGGGTGAAGGACTTTGGTGGCGGCCTCCTGATCATCGAAGAAAGCCCGGCTGATGGTGGGTCTGTCACCCAACGAGTCGCCGGAGCGGACGATCTTGTGTGGAGCGGACCTGCCGAAATCGTCCCCCTCCCGAGTACAGATCTCAAGCTGGTTGTAAGGACGACTCCGTTGACAGCGGGCACCGAGGCTGTGGCGTTCCTGGTTGGTGAGCCAGAAGCCACGCTGTCCACGGTCGAGTGGCTCGGTAGAGGGAGAATCTTCCGGTCAGGTGTCGAGACGTGGCCCTTTGTTCTCGAGGCTGGTTTGGGCGCCGAGCACGCGGCGTACTGGGAGTCCGTGGTCGAATGGCTGGCGAGTGGGATTCGTGGTGACCGATATGTCTCAGGTCCGGCCTCTGTCCCGCATGGGGCCTGGGCGGGAAGGATCGACGGGGAGGTTCCAGACACCGTTACGGTCTCAGCGGAACGCGGCCCCCCGGTAGGCCGACTAGAAGTCGTGCGCGGCTCCGACTCTGTGGGTGTCATGCGGTTCGTCCCCACGAGCGTTGGCACTTTTACGTTCGGAGGAGGCCTCGACGCCGGGCTCAGGACAGTGTCGGCTACGGGGCGAAGTTCTTGGGTCGATGCGGCTCTCGAAATGGGGGGCGCCGGTGGAGAAATCGTAATATTGGGGCGCTCGGGTCTCGATGATGTGACCGGGCCGACCATTGGCGGATCGACGCCATGGCGACTTCCGGTTTTTCTCTTGCTCTCGGCCGTCGCCCTTCTTGGGTGGGCCGTCCGGCGCATGGAGGGGCTGGCTTAGGAGGCACGGGCTTGCCGCTCGTCCCACCGCGCTCCACAATCGCCTTCCGGCCGGATCGAGGACCAGACCAGGAAGCGACATGAAACGCAGAGACTTCATTGTTACCGGAAGCGCAGCTGCAGCGGGGATCGCTCTCGCTCCAAGAGCGCTCCATGGTTGGGTTCGGCCAAGCGTCGGCGACCCATACAACAGAGACATCGCTAGTGCTGCCCTAGATGCAGCAACGCGCGCTGGAGCCAGTTACGCAGATGTCCGGGTGAGCACGAACCGCAGCCAGAACGTCAGCACACGGGAGCAACTCGTGACGGGTCTCTCCGACAGTGAGACGTCCGGTGTGGGTGTGCGCGTCCTCGTCGATGGCACGTGGGGCTTCGCCGCGACGCGGATCCAGACGAACGATGCTGCGGAGGAGACGGCGCGGAAGGCCGTAGCCCAGGCGCGGGCGAATCGGGCGGCGCAGCGGCGTCCGGTCGAGTTGGCCTCGATTGGTCCGGCTGAAGAAGGAGAGTGGAGGAGCCCCATCGAGATCGATCCCTTTTCGGTATCGATCGAAGACAAGGTGGACCTCCTCCTGCGTGCCAACGCGGCGGCCACGCAGGTGCCTGGCGCCGGCTTTGCTTCGTCTCGCATGAGCTTCATCCGGGAGGAGAAGTTCTTTGCCTCTACCGACGGCATCATCACGAACCAGACAATCTATCGTTGCTGGCCGGTGCTCACGGTCTCAGCGGTGGGCGATGGCGGTGACTTCCAGTCGCGCCAGTCCACTCCGCTGCAGCCAATGGGCCTCGGCTACGAGTACGTGCGAGACGCGGATCTGGTAGGGAATGCCTCGCTCTGGGCCGAAGAAGCCGTACAGAAGCTGTCCGCCAAGTCGGTCGACCCAGGGAAATGGGACCTGGTACTACTCCCGAGCCACCTGTTCTTGACCCTACACGAGTCGATCGCGCACCCCACGGAACTCGATCGCATCCAGGGGTTCGAAGCGAACTACGCAGGGACATCGTTCATCTATCCGGTGGAGGACTACCTGGGCTCGTTCCGCTACGGCCCGGAATTCATGCAGATCCAGGGTGAACGGTCCGCGCCTGGCGGACTCGCTACGGTGGGTTGGGACGACGAAGGCGTGCGGCCGGAAGAGTACTTCATCGTGAAAGACGGCCTGCTCAACGATCTGCAGACGACCCGTGAGCAGGCGCCTTGGCTCGCCGACTGGTATCGGTCCCAGGGACGCGAGGTGCGCTCACACGGCAACTCGTATTCGCAGTCGTGGGCCGACGTGCAATTCCAGCGCATGCCGAACACCAACCTCATGCCGAATCAGGAACGAGATGTGTCTCTCGATGAGCTGATCGGTGAGGTGGACAAAGGCATCATGATCGAAGGCCGCGGGTCGTATTCGATCGATCAACAGCGCTACAACGCGCAATTCGGCGGTCAGGTGTTCTACGAGATCCGCGATGGCAAAGTCGAGGGCATGCTCAAAGACGTCTCGTATCAGATTCGCACGCCGGAGTTCTGGAACTCGATGGACCAGATCGGTGGGCCGAGCACGTACCAGCTGGGCGGGACCTTTGGAGACGGAAAGGGTCAGCCAGGGCAGGCGAACGCGGTGTCCCATGGCTGCCCGGCGACGCGCTTCCGGGACGTGACGGTGATCAATACGGCCCGGAGTGGGTGACGGTCTCCGGGGCACGGACGGCGCTCTGCTAGAGCGTTCAAGATGAGCCCGAGCGAGTGCGAGCCGGAACCGTTGCTGGCTCGGCGGCGGCGCGGCACATTGCTCGCCGCGTCCGGACCGGACCGCCGGTCGAGAAACACTTGGGAGGGGTCATGAAACGCAGGGAATTCGTTCGGCACTCAGCGGTAGCCGCCGCGGGTCTGGGGCTCGTCGGGAACAGCGACCTCAGGCACGGCGTGCTCTCGACGTCGACGTTCGGGGCAGGCATCGCGCAGGATCGTGAAGCCATGGCCATGGCCGCGCTCAATGCAGCGCAGATGGCTGGGGCCGACTACGCCGACATCCGCATCTCTACGAATCGCACCCAGCGCATGAGTACGCGCGAGGCCATCGTGACCGGCGTGAGGGACTCCGAGACGTCAGGCTTCGGCATCCGTGTGCTCGTGGACGGGACGTGGGGCTTCGCCGCTTCTCGCGACGTCAGCACGGACGAAGTGGCTCGAGTAGCCCAGGTCGCCGTCGCTCAGGCTCGAGCGAACCGTGCGGCGCAGCGCCGTCCGGTCGAGCTCGCCCCGCTGGACTGGACCGGCCGTGGTGAGTGGCGCAGTCCGGTTGAGATCGAGCCATTCGACATCCCCATCGAAGACAAGGTCGCGCTACTGCTCGAGGCCAATCAGGCGGCCATGTCTGTTTCAGGCATCGCCTTCGCCAGCTCGAACATGTCGTTCCTGCGCGAAGAGAAGTTCTTCGCATCGACTGAAGGTGTGATTACCGATCAGACCATCTACAAGGCTGCGGGTGGTGTGAACACCACGGCAGTCTCAGCGGACCGGTCGGACTTCCAGTCTCGCAGCAGCACGGACGTGATGCCCAAGGGCGTGGGCTACGAGCATATCCTCGCCTCGGACCTCGTGGGGAACGCGCCGCGCTGGGCCGAGGACGCGGTACAGAAGCTGTCTGCCACGCCGGTTCAGCCGGGTCGGTACGACCTCGTGCTGCGGCCGTCGCACCTGTGGCTGACCATCCACGAAGCGATTGCGCACCCGACCGAGTTGGATCGGATCATGGGCTTCGAAGCGAACTACGCGGGCACGTCGTTCATTTCCAACCCAGAAGACTTCCTGGGTTCGTTCCGATATGGCCCGGACATCATGAACATCCAGGGGGAGCGCAGCACACCTGGGGCACTGTCCACGGTGGGTTGGGACGACGAAGGCGTGAAGCCCGAGGAATACCTGATCGTGAAGGATGGAATCCTGAACGACCTGCAGACCACAAGGGAGCAGGCTCCGTGGCTCTCCGACTGGTATGCATCGCAGGGCAAGCCCATGCGGTCCCACGGAAACTCGTACGGTCAGTCGTGGGAAGTGACCCAGTTCCAGCGCATGCCGAATGTGAACCTGATGCCGCATCCGGAACGCGACGTCTCCGAAGAAGAGCTCATCGACGGGGTCGAGAACGGCATTCTCATTGACGGCAGCGGCTCGTTCTCCATCGACCAGCAGCGCTACAACGCTCAGTTCGGCGGCCAGACGTACTACGAGATCAAGAACGGTGAGATCACGGGTATGCTGAAGGACGTCGCGTATCAGATCCGTACACCAGAATTCTGGAACGCGATGGACCTGATTGGTGGCGAGAGCACGTATCTCATGGCGGGCGCCTTCGGCGACGCGAAAGGCCAGCCAGCCCAGTCGAACTCGATTTCACACGGTTGCCCGACGACGCGGCACCGTGACATCACGATCATCAACACCGGCCGGAGGGCTTGACCCATGGCGAACTTCATTTCACGCGAAGAGGCTCAGCGGATCACCGAGAGAGCGCTTTCGTTCTCCGAGGCCGACGAGGCACGGGTGAACCTGAGCAGCTCGGACACCGGCAACACGCGCTTCGCACAGAACCAGATGAGCACCTCCGGTGATGCGACGAACGCGACGCTGTCGATTTCGAGCGCGCTCGGCACCAAGGTCGCTTCTGCTACTACGAACATCTTCACGGACGACGCGCTGCGCCGGGTCGTGGAGACGAGTGAAGCGCTGGCTCGCCTCGTTCCTGAGAACGAAGAATACATGGGTGAGCTCAGCCAGCAGACGTATCCGGATTCGTCGCCCTACTTCGAGTCGACGGGGGAACTCGCTCCGGAGCGCCGTGCGCAGGCGATTACCGCAGTCACGGAGCAGGCCGCTGCTCGGAATCTGATCTCGACTGGCTTCCTGATTCATCAGGCGGCGAGCACGGCGGTCGCTACCAGCAACGGACTCTTCGCATACGGTACGAGCACGGGGGTGAACTTCACGACGACGGTTCGTACGCCTGACGGGACGGGCTCAGGTTGGGCAGGGACGAGTGCCCACGACTTCGACGATCTCGACACCCGCGCTATGGGTGCGGTCGCTGTCGAGAAAGCGATGCGGTCGCGTCAGCCGCGAGCGGTGGAGCCGGGCCGGTGGACGGTCGTCATGGAGCCGACCACGGTCGGCAACATGGTCAACCTGATGATGAACCAGACGAGCGCCCGGAACGCGGACGAAGGACGGTCCTTCTTCAGCAAGGCGGGCGGTGGCACGAAGCTCGGTGAACAGTTCGTGGACAGCCGGGTGAACATCCATTCGGATCCTATGGACTCTCGGATCTTGTCGACTCCGTTCGACGGCCAGGGCCTGCCTAACAAACCCATGACTTGGATCGAAGACGGCAAGCTCCAGAACCTCAACTACTCTCGGTACTGGGCGGACCGGCAGGGTGTGCAGCCCACGGGCTTCCCCTCGGGCTGGTACATGGCCGGTGGCAATTCCTCGGTGGACGAGATGATCCGCTCGACCGAACGCGGACTGCTTCTCACACGCTTCTGGTACATCCGCGGTGTCGACCCCAGGACGATCCTCTACACGGGCCTGACCCGCGACGGGACGTTCCTCATCGAGAACGGCGAAATCAGTCATCCGGTAAAGAACTTCCGTTGGAATGAGTCCCCGATCTTCATGCTCAACAACATCGAGATGATGGGTGAGCCGGTTCGGATCTCGTCTGGTGAGTCGTCGGGGCTGACCAACTCGGTTGTGGTGCCGCCGCTCAAGGTGCGGGACTTCACGTTTACGTCCCTGTCGGACGCGATCTAGGCCGGTCATGTCAGGTCGACCCTCCCCGGCGATGAGCGACTCGACCTGAGCGAATTCAAGATCGTATCCCGTTCCTCGAAGCCGCGGTGGCCGAGTAAGGTCACGAAGGCGCCGGTGGCACCGTCCACAAGCGCTGCTCATCTGCTCGGTACCGCCTGAATGGGCAACGATGTGTCTACGTTCCGTGGTGGATCGGTACCGTCGCGCACACGACGTGCCGAACCTTTTTCTTGGCGACGGCAGTAGCCTGGTGACATTGGGGTGGGGCCAGCCGACGATGACAATCCAGGCGCTCGCTTTCCGGGCCGCGGAGCACATTGGGGCGGCCGCGCGGAACGGCGAGATCGAGGCGCGCGGTTTTCTTAGGCGGGGTTGGACCGCGGTTTCGGCGGCGGCACGCGTTCCTGCCACAACCGCGCCGCGTCTAGCGTGAGCAGGATCAGGAATGGGGTCCACAGCAGCAATTGAGCCCAGACAGGCTCGGTGTTCACCATGACACCTTCGAATGTGCTGACGCCGGCGTAAGCGAAGAACGCGACGCCAGTGAACAGGAGCCATGTCTTGTTCGCGCGCAGGGCCGCGAAGGGTAGGATCCAGAGTGCGTAGGCCGGTTCGAATCCGGGGGCCAGGATAAGACACGCTCCGATCATCCAAAGCAGCGCTCGTTCTGGCCGATATCGCTGATGGACGCACCAAGCCATAACCCCCAAGAGCATGAGGCCGACCGCGTACCGGGGACCGAGGGTTCCCGGGATTGCGGCTTCGAAGAGCGCATACCCGCCTCGCATGGACGACCAACTCTGAATGAAGGTCGATAACGAGAGAGCGTACTCCCGTCCTGCCATGGCGTAGGGGGCGGCGATCACCGCCGTTCCTGCGAAAAGGCCGATGGCATACTTCGAGCCCAGTCGGCGCGTGAGTATCGGAGCAGCGGCCAATGGCACAAGTCCGGTCAAACTCGCCAGTCCGGTTGCCACCCCGGCGCTTCCTGGGACTCGTGCGAGGAGCACAACGAGCACCAAGGCAAAGAGGCCCAAGGGCGCGAGGTTCGCGTTCCAGGCGACTTCAACCAGCAGGAGAGGAGACCACAGATAGAGAAGTTGTGTGAGCCTGCGGCTGCGGCCCGTGATCATTGCCACTCTGCCCACAAGCCAACCTGTGCCGAGGTCCAGGCCGAGCCATAGGAGTTTCGCCTGGAAGATCGCCCCACCTATCGCCGCGATTGCTGCAAAGAAGATCTGAGCGAACGGTGGAAAGATCGTGTGAAGGCCCGGGTTGGTGATCAATGCCTGGTTGGCGGTGTGGATTCCCGCCAGTTCAGAGGCTGTCGGAGCGTGGCGATATGGGTTGATGCCAGCGAGTTGGACCTCGCCGTCCCACAGATAGCGGTACACGTCCTCTGAGAGTTCAGGGATTAGGGGGAGCAGAGCGATACGCATCAGGATCGCGAAGACCCAGATCGTCATGTGCCCTCCCTCAGCCTCCAGGATGTGTCCTGCGGCATAGGCGTAGGCAAGGAAAGCACCTCCGAACAAGACGAGGCCCATCCACGGGAACGTGGCTCCGTCCCACCACCCCAAGGTGGCGAGCAAGGCAAGTTCCACTGTACCCGCGACCAGAAGAATTCTAAGCGCGTCTGGGCGGCGTTCCGGTATGGGGGCGCTGATCATTTACACGACGGTAGCGGCGGAGGCGGAGGCACTCGGACGATCCCATGTCTGCTGACTCTATGCAACTGTCTGGTCCTCTCGGGAGCTTTCATCGTCGAGTCCCCACATGAACGCCTCCGTAAGCTCCCACGTGTCTTGTGGGAGCTCTTCGGGAGGGAGGTGTCCGCAGGAACCGAAGATGTGGAGCCTCGAATCGGTGAGCTCGGCCTTGAGGCGTTCCCCCACGGAAACGGGGACCACTCGGTCATGCGCACCCCATAATAGCAGGACCGGCACCTTGATCTCGCGGAACCGCGGGATGATGTCGTCGATCGATTCCGGGACGATTCGGAGTGCCACGTCGATAAGCGCGCGACGGGCATCCGCCTCGTAGAGAGGCTCGGCGTAGGCCTGTACCTGGCTCTCCGTAATCGAGTCCGCGTCGAATACGATCGATCGCAAAACCCAGCGAATGACCCGCGTGGGTCCCAGCAACCGGAAGGCCGCGAGACACGTCCGCCTGTAACGCGCGAGAGTCACGAAGGGCGGGAGACGTTGCGGATAAGCAGCTGCGGCGACGAGTACCATCCGAGCAAGACGATCCTTTTTTTCGTCCAGTAAGCGCAGCGCGGTCAGGAGCGCTACTCCTCCACCGAGCGAATGACCCATCAGGGTCACTCGCTTCAGGTCCCGCTGAACGATCATGCGGTACACCAACTCAGCCTGGTCTTCAGGGCTGTATTGACCGTCGTCGGGTTTTGGCGCGGAGCCGAATCCCTTCAGGTCGACGAGGACGACGTGGGCTCGCCGCGCGAGGTGGGGCACCCAGTATCGCCAACTGTAGGCAGAGCCACCGTAGCCGTGAATCAACACGACGACTTCGATGTCAGCTGCGGGATCAGGCCCGTGGGTTTCTACGTGGAGGGGGAGCTCGAACCCGTTCACGAGTCGCGATCGAGCTCGAGAACACGAGCCCCCGCGCTTCCGAGCGCAGACGCGACGTTGGGGTGACACGTGAAGACGAAAACCTGTCGTGTACGAGAGACGCTCGTGAGAACTGCCATGCCGCGGTCACGTCGCTCGGGGTCCCAGTTGACGAAGGCCTCATCGATGAACAACGGGAGTCGTTCGCCACCCTTGTCCAGGTGATCCACGATGGCGAGCCGCAGTGAGAGGTACGCCTGCTCAAGTGTGCCTGTGGAGATGGGCGGGGTGAGTGGCATGGGCTGCTGTAGGTCGGGCCCCGTGACTCGGAAGATGTCCCCGGTGCTTGTTTCATCCACCAAGATCCGGTCATACCGGCCGCCGGTCAGGTGGCTGAGATATTTGCCAGCACGGCGAATGAGGTCGGGCTGGTGTTCCTCACGAAAGCTCCGGTCCGCCTCTCGGAGTAGTTGCGCGAGAACCCATTTGCGATCGCGTTCACGTACTTGTCGGGTCTCTTCGTCGGTGAGTGTGGCAATCTCACCATCGACGGTGTCTACCGTCTCTTGGCCGCGGGAGTGGACAAGATCCCGATCCAGCGCTTCGGCCCGGGCGGCTGTGTCCTCGATCTCATCCCCAAGACGTTGGAGCGCAACTCTGCGTCGAGCGAGATCGTCGTCTGTAACGGTCCATGATTCGCTGGACGATTCTGCCGCGATGATTCGGTCCCTGATCGCGTCCAAGTCGGGGTGAGCGGATTCGAGTTCCGCCTCCAATTGGTCCGCGCGCTGATGTCCTTGCAGGGCTGCTTCGGCGTCCTGAAAGCCTCGTCGCAAGTCACCCTTGCCGAGCTCGGTAAGCCGTCCGACCAGCGTCTCCCGACGGAGTGCGAGCGCCTGAATGTCCGCCTCCATACGCCCGCGGTCGCGTCCTAGGCGAGCCAATTCGCGTTCGGATTGGGAAGCGACTTCGGTAGCTCGCTCCGCCCTGCGGACCTCGCTCTCGAAGAGTTGCAGTAAGACATCCAAGGTCAGCGTCGAATCGAACCCGAGGCTGGCTGCGAGTGCCTGGGCCTCTGTTTCGAGCGCCTGTATACGGTTGGTGGTGTCACGGAGTTCGGAGGTGCGCCGTTCGTGGTCGCGCAGCAGGCCCTGCAATTTGTCCAGGCCTGCCACCAGCAGCTCGTCGGGTTGGCCGAGAAGCTCGGCCCTGATAGGCAGTTCCTGCATCAGGCCACGTGCTCGGTCGCCTGCAGATCGTTCGTTCGCGACTGCGCGTTCCGCAGCTTCGTCAGGATTGGCGCTCTCCGCCGTCTTCTGGCGTCCCTGGAACCATAGTGTGGCCGTGAGTGCCACCCCACCGCCGCCGACGGCCACAAGCGCGGGTAGGTCCAGGAAGGAGCCGGCGATGAGTCCGGTGGCCCCGAGCACTGCTGCGCCCACCGCAAGCCGGCCCGACGGTCCTGGAGGTGTGGAACCGGAGGAGTGCCCGGCCGAGGCCTCTAGAATCCTCCGATTGTCTCGGGCAGACCGTAGATCCCGGACCGCTTGTCTGAAGTCCTCCATGGGAAGGGATGCGAGCGCCCCTCTTGGAAGTTGTCGCCATGGTCCCTTGAGAACCGTTGCGGCATGCTGATCGAGTTGTCTTTCGATCTCGAGCAAGTCCAGTTCGAGCGATGCCGAGCGTGCTCGGTCTGTAAGGCTCCCAGCACCCTTCGCCCCGAGCGCCGTGATCTCTTCAGCGCGTGAAAGTACCCGACGGGAGTTTTCATCGTCTGGAGTGTCGGTGTCGCGAAGAGAAGGCGAGTCCGAGAGGAGGGCTTCGAGCTGTTCATTCAGCCGAGCGAGCTCGCGGTCCATTGAAGCGACTTCGTCTTCCGGCGATGCCGGCAGTCCTTCCACGCTCGCGATCGGCCCAGCCGCCGCACGCAATTCGTCGATCCTGACCAGGCGCGCTCGAATCGGCGTGAGGATCTCGACTCGTTCAAGAGCCACCCGCTGTCGTTCGCGCTCCTCTTTCGCCTCAGTAAGGCGACCACGACTGCTCTCCAAGTCACCGACGAGATGACGGACGTCACGGTCGCGATCTGCCGCGTCGCGGCGCCGTATTCGGAGTTTTCCGATCTCTTCCTGGAGATCCCGCACCCGTTGGTTTCCTCGTCGGTGCGGGCGCCAAATCGCGCCGGCCTCCTGCTCTAGCTCTCCAGCGACGGTGCGTGCGGGAAGAATATCGCTCGCCCCCATTGCGCCGAGCAGACGGTCCTGGATGCCCGCCCAGGTCTCGGCGTCCAAGCCCGCCAAATCTCCAAGTGTGACTGCGAAGACCTGGCTGAAGACGGACCGAGGCACGGCTTCCACCCAAGGAAGCGCGCGATTGCGGAGTTCTTCGGTCGTACCCTCGAATGTCATCTTTCCGGACGGCTGTGAACGAAGTTGGCGCTCAATCTCCGCGCAGCCGCTGCTCTCCAGGCTGATGCGGAGACTCCCGCTTGCATCCAGACCATCCCATGGGGAGTAGGGATTGGCCTCGCGTGACGCTGGCTGGAACCCGTACATCATGGTGGTCAGGAAGTGGAAGAGGGTCGACTTCCCGGCCTCGTTGGGGCCTAGGACGACGTTGAGGCCCTGGAGAGGCTCCGCCCCAGAATCGAAATCCGAAAAGCGGCCAAAGGCGTCGATGCGTATCCGTTCGATCTTCACGAACGGTCTGCTTCCGAACCCAAGAGCCGGGATGCGAGCTCTCCGTCCGTATCCGTGAGCAGGTCTCGTACATAGGCATCGACCAAGGCCGGGTCATCTCCGGCCACACCCGCGAGTGCAGCGGGGTCGAGTTCGTCCAGCCGCGTTTCCCCGCGCCTGATAGCCTCGGCCAGGCGTAAGCTCGCCCCCAGGACGTCTCCCCGAACCCGATGCTCTTCCACTGGAACGAGTGGGTGGACCCGATCCGCGATCACCGAAACGTCGAGAACACCCAACATGTCCGTCAGCTCGTGTTCGAGGATCCGAACGTTCTCCTGAGCAGACAGGTCTCGCCACAATGGGCACGGCCCCACGAGCTGCACCCGGACCATCCACTCGACCGCGGTCCCGTTGGCCTCTGCGTCCCGTGCCGAACGCCACGCACTTTCGACGAGCCGCTCGAGACGGTCCAGGGAGGTGGCATCTTCTAGATGATCGACCGAGATCGTGTCCCATCGGACCGGTGCTACCGGCCGGAAGGACAGCGCAACGGCGTCTCGATCTCCCATGTCGACAAGCCGCGCGCCCCGCGCACCGGTGTCAGTGTGCCTGCGCCCAATGAGGCTCCCGGCATACACGATGGGTGGATCGAGGGACAATTCCTGTCGGATGTGTACGTGCCCCAGCGCCCAATAGTCGTAACCGGCCCGAATCAAATAGGAGAGTTCGGACGGCGCATAGGCGTGGTGATCCTCGGCTCCAGGAGTCGAGTGTACCTGGGTGTGCAACAAGGCGACCTCGGGGAGCTCGCCGTCAGGTCTCGGCATGAGTCGTGACAGGTCCCGTGTTTCGCGGTCTGTTTCATGGCCGATGGCGGTCACGTATCCGACGGGAAGGCCGTCGCTCCCGTCGATACGAATGCGCTTGGGCGTGTCATCGAAGGCGACGTGGACGTTCGACGGCCAGTCGAGTTGTCGCGGCCCAGTTGCTTGTGAGCCAGGGTCGTGATTGCCGGTGGCGTAGACCACAGTGATGTGGTGTGCCTCGAGCCGGTGAACCTGGTCGAGCAGGAAGCGCTCAGTCTCGAACGAAAGGCGATCGCCGTCGAAGAGGTCTCCTGCGATCAGAAGAGCGTGGACGTCTTCACGAATTGCGAGGTCGACAGCTCGGCGGAACGCATCTCTCGACGCTTCGCGCAATCGACGTCGGACTGCCGGTGAGCGGCCTGAGAACGACGTGTCTAGGTGGACGTCGGCGACGTGGACGAAACGCATAGGGGAAGCTAGAGGAAGTTGAGGCCTCATGGAATTCGCAAATGGGGCCGTTTTTTTGGGTTCCCACCTTCTGCCTTCGCGGGTATCCTTGACCCTGTAACGTTCCCGCTCCGCCACGTGCCCCGCTGCACTGCCCAGTCCTGATGAGCGACACTACGGAATCGGCCCGCCCAGGCCGCACCGAATCTCCCAAAATTTCTGAAGTCTGCGACCGTCTTTCACAGATCTTGGACGACTCAGGTCCGGCCGTTGGATTTGCGGAGACCCTCCTGTCGAAGGCCCCACCCGAGCTCCTGAGCGAGCGCGATCCTGACAGCCTAGCACGAATGGCTCTCGGCGCTCTCAGCTTCATGGAGGCTTCGATCGGGGACCGCGTCGATGTTTCGGTCACCAACCCGAGCCAGGCCGTCGAGGGTTGGGAAGCCCCGGTTACGGTGCTCCGGACGAACGTCAGCGAACGCCCGTTCATCGTCGACACGATTCGGGAATATTTGCACGCCGAAGGGCTCTCGATCTCCTCCATCGTCTATCCGCAGTTCGATGTCGAACGAGATGCTGACAAGCGATTCGTGTCCGCGAAGAAGCCTGGGCTTGAAGGAAGCCGGGAGTCCTTGGTCCACTGTGAGGTCACCCGCGTAACCGATCCCGAGAGGCTGGAGGCGATTCGCGAGGGTGTGGCTTCGGGGCTGCAGGACGTCGTTCGCGCGACGGATGATTTCGCGCCGATGATCGATTCGGTAAACGCGGTTGTCGCCGAACTCGCCGAGAACCGGAAAGCCCTGCCGAGTCGCGGTGGAGAGCTCGCGGAAATCCAAGACTTCATGCGCTGGCTTCGGGACGGCGGCTTCGTGTTTCTCGGCTACCGGGGCTACGACATGGTCGACGTCGGCGGTGGGCGTAGCGTGGCAGTCGAGCCGGGCTCCGGCCTCGGTATCTTGCGCGACGAGGGTCGGTCGCGTTTCGCCAAGCCGGTTCCGATGACCGAACCACTGCCGGAGATGCAGGATCTCGCTGAGCGCGGCCCTGTGCTGATCATCAGTAAGACCAACGCCGAGTCCACCGTGCACCGCCGTGTGCGCATGGACTACATCGGGCTGAAGAAGCTAGGTGCGGACGGGGCGGTCGTTGGTGAGCACCGCTTCGTTGGTTTGTTCACGTCGCGGGCGTATTCGGAGGATGCGGAGAACATCCCGATCCTGCGGGAGAAGCTCGGCCAGATCATCGAGCATGCGGGCGCGGCCGAAGGCTCCCACGACTACAAAGAGATCTTCACGATCTTCAATTCCCTGCCGAAGGAGGAGTTGTTCCTGACTTCGGCCGAAGAGATCGGGGATGATATTCGGACGGTCCTGACGGCGTATCACACGTCGGGTGTACGTGTGACACTTCGCGGTGATCCGCTTCGGCGTGGGGTCGCGGTCATGGTCATCTTGCCCAAGGACCGTTTTTCCGGCGACGTACGGAAGTCTATCGAAGCGTCCCTGGTAGATCTCTTCGATGAAGAAATCCTCAATTACCATCTCGCCCTCGGGGAGGGTGATCAGGCTCGGCTGCACTTCTACATCGGGGCCACCGCGGACCAATTGGAAGGGCTCGATCCGACCGCGCTTGAGGCGCGCGTGGCCCGCATCATTCGTACGTGGATAGATCGCATCGAAGACGGCCTGGAGGCCGTGCTCGAGTCCGCCGACGATGCCCGCCGATTCTCGGCCCTATATGGCAGCGCATTCTCAGCCGAGTACCAGGCAGCCACTGATTCCGAGATCGCCGTGAGGGATATCCTCGAGCTCGAGGACATGGCTGCTAAGGGGAAGAGGATCTCGATCGCTTTCGCCAACCAAGGAGGCGATGTCCCGGTTGCGGGCGCTGAAGACGCGACTGAGCTCAAGGTTTATCTGCGGGAAGAGCGACTTGTCCTGTCGGACTTCATGCCCATCTTGGAGGACGCCGGCTTAAGGGTATTGGCGGTGAAGCCCTTCGACCTGGACGGTGACGTGGGGCGTGCGACCGTCTACGTGTTCGCGGTACAGGACGGCGAGAAGCGACTTCTCGACGTGGACCATTGCGGAGAGATCCTGTCCGAGACGGTGTTGGCGGTGCGGTCGGGTGAGGCACTGAGTGACCCACTCAATTCTCTTGTCGTCAGTGCGGGTCTGCGGTGGAGAGAAGTCGATGTGTTGCGTGGATATGCCGAATATGCCTTCCAGATTGGAGCGGTTCCCAGTCGTAACTCGCTTCAGTCTGCCTTGGTGCAGTACCCCGGAATCGCGCGCGAATTATTCGAACTCTATGCGACGAAGTTCGATCCCGAGTTGGAAGCCTCGAAGGCGGACCGTCTTTCCGCTGTCGACGACATTCGGACGGCCTTCCACGGATCGCTTAGGAGCGTAGCAGCGCTTGCTGACGATCGAGCCCTCCGGCGCCTCGAAGAGCTCATCACAGCGACTTTGAGAACGAACTACTTCCGCCACGGTGGAGAGGCCCCGACGTTCCGGTCCGGTGGTGTGCCCTACATCTCCTACAAGTTCTCTTGTCGGGATTTAGAGTTCCTTAGTAAGACACGCCTCGTCTTCGAGGTGTGGGTCCACTCTGCTCGCATGGAGGGAGTGCACCTCCGGGGCGCGAAGGTCGCCCGTGGTGGGATCCGTTGGAGCGACCGGCCGGACGACTTCCGCACTGAGGTCCTCGGGTTGGTGAAGACCCAGATGGTGAAGAACGCCGTCATTGTGCCAGGCGGCTCAAAGGGTGGCTTCGTGACGCGTGTGGTCCCGGTGGACCCGGAAGAGCGCGTTGCTGAGGGCCGAGATCAGTACCGTACGCTCCAGCGCGGACTGCTCGACCTGACGGACAATTTGGTCGACGGAAAGCCAGTGACCCCCGAGGGCATCGTCGCGTACGACCCGTCCGATCCGTACCTCGTCGTTGCTGCGGACAAAGGGACTGCGTCCTTCTCGGACGTCGCGAACGCCATCTCAGCCGAGTACGATTTCTGGCTCGATGACGCCTATGCTTCCGGTGGATCGAACGGATATGACCATAAGGTGGTCGGCATCACCGCGCGTGGCGGCTGGGAATGCGTGAGGCGCCACTTCCGCGAAGGTGGCAAAGACATTCAGTCTGAACCGTTCACGGTGGTGGGGGTTGGCGACATGAGTGGAGATGTCTTCGGGAATGGAATGCTCCTCTCGGAGCAAATCCGTCTCGTCGCTGCGTTCGACCATCGGCACATCTTTATCGACCCGGACCCGGATCCTGCGTCGACCTTTGCCGAAAGAAAGCGCGTCTATGAAATGGGTCGCTCGAGCTGGGAGGACTATGATGAATCCCTCCTGAGTGAGGGCGGCATGATTGTGCCCCGTGGCTCCAAGGAGGTTGAACTCACGCCACAAGCGCTTGAGGCGCTTGGACTTTCCGCGGAAAGCACGGAAGCGATGGACGGTGAGTCGCTGATCCGAGCTGTGCTCCAGGCACCGGTCGAATTGCTGTGGAACGGCGGTATCGGGACATACGTTAAGTCCGTCTCGGAAACGCACGTGGACGCAGGCGATCCTTCGAACGACACGGTTCGTATCGACTCGGTGGACCTGCGGTGCGAGGTCGTGGGTGAGGGCGGCAACCTCGGCCTGACACAGGCAGCGCGTATTGCGTTCGCACTTCGAGGCGGGCGCATCAATACAGATGCTCTCGACAACTCGGGCGGCGTCGACATGTCGGATCACGAGGTCAACCTCAAGATCTTGTTGGCGCCTGCGGTCGCGGATGGGAAGATGTCTGCGGACGCAAGGAACGTCCTGCTTGAGGAACTGACTGAGGCCGTTGCAGATCTAGTGCTCACGAACAACCGGACTCAGAGTCTGGGGATCTCTCTCGATGCACTCCGTGCTGCGGAAGCCGGAGACGACTTCCGGGACCTCATGTTCTCGCTTGAAAAAAGCGGCTCACTGGACCGACAATCGGAGTTCCTCCCCACCGTCGACGTGCTCCAGGAGCGGCGGGAACGCGGCCAGGCGTTGGTCCGTCCTGAACTCTGTGTGTTGCTCGCGTACACGAAGATGTCACTGATGAGCGATCTGCTGCGGAGCGGATTGGCAGATGATCCGGTCACCGAGAGTTATCTCCTCGGGTACTTCCCGCCGGCAGCGACGATTGCGGCGGGACACGACAAGCTCGAGTCGCATCGTCTACGCCGGGAGATCATTGCCAGCCAGTTCACGAACGACTTGGTCGACCTGATGGGTGCGACCTTCGTGAATCGATTGATGCGAGATACGGGTCGCACGTCGGTGCAGGTAGCCAGAGCATGGTTGGTGGCTTCGCGTCTCGCGGACCACAGGGCTCTTCTTGCGGAGATGGCCAAGCAGCAGACCGCCACCAATTCCCGAGTGACGTACCGTTGGCTCCTCGGTCTGGCCCGTGTGCTCGAACGGACGACCCGATGGATGCTCGCCAACGTGGATTCTGATGTGTCGCCGGCCGAGGTCGTCGATCAGAATATCGAGGGCCTCGCGACCCTGCGAGATTCTTTCAGGGACGTTGTCGCTGGCGAGGACCGCACCCTGTTCGAAGCGCGTGTTGGGGAGATTCGCGAGGTCGGCGCCGACGAGGCCTTCTCGCAGCGGCTCATGACACTCCGATTCTTGGATCAACTCTTGGAGATTCTGGATATCTGCCGAGAAATGCAGTCGGAGACGCTCACGACGGGCCGCGTGTATTACGAAGTATCTGAGGCTTTCGATATCCCGTGGCTTCGACGCAGCACGTTCGCGGTGGCGGGAGACGACCAGTGGGAGCAGCGAGCGGCCCAGGTGCTGTCGGAAGACCTGTCACGAGCTCACCGCGCCCTGGTGATAGCAATCGTCAGTTCGGGCAACGACACGCCCGATTCGACGCAGGAGCTGATCCAGCGCCGCTCCAGGGACGTCCAGCGCTTCAGGAATATCGCTGACGAACTGAAGTCGGAGGAGTCGCCTGGACTGGCCGCGGTTTCGGTCGCCGCTCGGGAACTGTCGGTTCTGGCCAGTCGCCTTTCCTGATGCTCCGGCGCCTAGAAAGGACCTACCGAGAACGATACAGACGCGGCCACGCCGCGTAGCTGCCCTCCCGTGACCTGCGGGAGGTCTTCCACGCCGTACACGAACCGATAGCTCACGTGAGCGCTGGCTTTCAAGAACGTGAGTAGGCAGAGGCCAGCTATGATTTCTGGTTCAACGACCCCGAAATTGTCGGCGGCGATCTCTGTCGATACCAGGGGCAGGCTCACCGTGGCGTTCCCAGCGCCTAACAAGACGCGCAGCGCCCAAAAATTGTCTTCTCGGGGGCTCGGTTTGTGCTCAACCATCAGTCCGCCATAGGCCACGTCCAGGGCGAGGTCCGACCCAAAGGTATCACTGGTGATCGTGATCCGGTCGATAAGTGCCCATCCGGAGATCCCTACAGAGGTCGCCCTTGTCACATACACCGCTGCGTCGCCGCCGATCATGGTGGTGATGGATCCGCGCATTCTGGTCGCCTTCGCCCCAGCGGAGACGACGGCACCCGACTGAAACGCTCTCGCTGGCTCGGTCGGCTCTTGGCTAGCGAGCGGAAGGGCCAACCCAAACAGGACTCCGATGACCAGCACGGACAAAGGTTTCTTCACGGGGGTACTCCAAGTGGATGGATCCAGCCCAAAGTAACGCTAACCGGACCCTCTGGCCGCTTTCCGTCGGGCGAATCATCTAACGGGGTGAGCCATCAAAAGGGATCGTTTCCCGGCCAGGACAGTTTAGGATGATTAATAGCCCCAATGTTCAATGTTCAAGGAATCCCGATTGTCTGAACCCTTCCCCAAGCCGCAGTGCGCAAGCCTGTCCGCCAGGCGGGAGGGCTTTACGCGGATAGAACTTGTAATCGTGCTGGTCTCGGCGGGGATTACGATGGGGTTCGGGTCTCTTGTGTTCAGTGGTTATTTCCAAATCTTCGATTGGGAGGGAATGGTTCTCGCAGGTTCTGTCTCGACTACATGTATGGTGATGTTTTCGGGATGTTTATTGGCGGTCTCGCGGCGGAGAATCCTGGAGGAAGGCCCGCCATTAGTGAAAACACGCGTTACTATTTCTACAACGTGTATGCTGCGAACGAGTCGCTGTCGTACGTGAGATTCCTTGAGCACACCGTGTGCGAAGCCAACTAGGGCGGTGATGGAACAAGCCTAGGCTCCCCGCACCTGCTTGCCAGCAGGTGGGTCCATGAGCATTGTGCCGAGAGCGCGCCGTGAAGTCGCTCGGATCGGCCCCGCCTCTGGTCCGGTGACAAAGCGCCGCCCGGTCGGCGCGAACATCCAGAAAGGGAGTCTGCATGCAACCCACCAATACCCAGGATCCGCAATACTACCACCGGGTCGTGGATTGTCAGTGGGCGTGTCCCGCGCACACTAATGTGCCGGAGTACATCAGGCTCATTGCGGACGGCAAGTACACCGAGTCGTACATGCTCAACCGCAAGTCGAACGTCTTCCCTGGCATTTTGGGGCGTACGTGTGACCGACCCTGTGAGCCGGCCTGTAGACGAGTACGCGTCGAAGACGAGCCGGTTGCGATCTGTCGCCTGAAGCGAGTCGCAGCGGATCTGCGCGACGAGGTGAAACACCTCATTCCGACGGCTCCCGCCCAAAAGAATGGCAAGCGGGTTGCCTTGGTCGGCGCGGGGCCGGCGTCGCTGACGGTGGCGAACGACCTTCTCCCGCTTGGATACGAGGTGGTGATCTACGAGGGCCTGCCTAAGGCTGGCGGGCTCATGCGTACGAACATCCCGTCGTTCCGACTGCCGGTGAAGGTGCTAGAAGAAGAGATCGACTACATCCTCGATATGGGTGCAGAGATCCACTATGAGCATCGCATCGAGAGTCTCAAGGACCTCTTGGACACGGATGAGTTCGATGCGGTCTTCGTTGGCACCGGTGCCCCGAAAGGCAAAGAACTGAACATCCCGGGCCGGGAAGAAGCAGACGCCAACATTCATATCGGGATCGAATGGCTCGAGTCGCTCCACTTCGAGCATATCGACTCGATCGGCGAGCAGGTGTTGGTGATTGGCGTGGGTAACACGGCCATGGACTGCTGCCGCAGTTCGCTTCGTGTCGGAGGTAAAGACGTGAAGGTTATGGCCCGTAAATCCCGTCCCTATTTCAAGGCTTCTCCTTGGGAGCTGGAGGATGCGGAAGAGGAGAAGGTCGAGATCCTCGTGAATCACTCTCCCGCCAGCTTCGTCGTCGAGGACGGTAAGCTGAAAGGCATGATGTTCGATCTCGTCGAGTGGGAAGAGAACGAGAAGGGTCGGCTGGTCAGCACCAAGACGGGTGAAAAGTTCATCGAAGCTGACGATGTCATTCTCGCCATTGGGCAGGACAACGCCTTCCCTTGGATCGAACGTGACATCGGCATCGAGTTCGGCGAGTGGGACATGCCGGTCGTAGACCGAGCCACCTTCATGACGACCCGCGAGGGTGTGTTCGTGGGTGGGGATGCCGCGTGGGGCCCCGAGAACATCATCTGGGCGGTCGAGCACGGGCATCAAGCTGCCATCTCTATGCATCAGCACTGCCAGGGCGAGTCCGTCACTGATCGACCGCCCTATGGCATGAACCTCGTGTCGACGAAGATGGGACTCCACGAGTGGCGCTACTCAAACGACTACAACCCCGCCGAACGCACCGAAATGCGTTACGAGGATCTCGAGAAGCGCCTCATGGATATGCACGTCGAGGCCGAGCTCGGTTTCGATATTCCGAAGACGGCCCGAGAAGTCCAACGCTGTCTGAATTGTGATATCCAGACCGACTTCACCGCGAAGCTGTGCATCGAGTGTGACGCGTGCATCGATATCTGCCCGGTCAGTTGTCTGACCATGACGGAAAACGGCGAGGAGGCGGAGATACGCCTTCGGCTCATGGCTCCGGCGGAGAACCTCGACCAGGCGTTGTACGTCTCAGACGATCTGCCTCAGACGGGGCGCATAATGGCGAAGGACGAAGACCTGTGCGTGCACTGCGGGTTGTGCGCTGAGCGTTGCCCAACCGCCGCGTGGGACATGCTCGAATTCGATCTCATCAATCCTCACGCAGGACACGGTACGTGGTCTACGACAGCAGCTCCGGTGTAAACGACTTCGCGTTAAAGATTGCGACGGTCAACGGAACCGGGTCCGCGAGTGCGAACGGCCTGCTTTTGCAGGCGCTGTTTCGCATGGGCATCCCTGTGTCCGGGAAGAATGTTTTCCCGTCGAACATCCAGGGTCTCCCCACGTGGTATGAGATCCGGGTCAACAAGGATGGGTATACAGCTCGGAGCCCCGATTTCCAACTCATGGTTGCCATGAACCCGCAGAGTTACGAGCGGGACATCGCGGAGGTACAGTCTGGCGGGTGGATTCTGTACGACAGCACAAAGGAATTACCGGCTGATATGCTGCGAGACGACGTCACCTTCTTGGGTGTACCGCTCGCGGGCATGTGCGTCGAAAAGTTCGAGGGGTCCCGTACGCGCATCTTGATGAAGAACATCACCTATGTGGGTGCCCTTGCTGCGCTCCTCAGGATCGACCTGGACATCGTGAAGGGCATGCTAGAGGAGAAGTTCTCCAAGAAGCAGCACCTGATGGACGCGAACTTCACGGCTATCAAGACGGGCTACGAGTACGCAGAGGAGCACTTCGATTGTCCTCTCCCCATACAGCTCGAGTCCATGGATGAGACCAAAGACTGTGTGATGGTGACTGGGAATGCCGCCGCGGCTTTGGGGTGTGTCTACGCGGGAGCCACCGTCGGAGCCTGGTACCCGATTACGCCGTCTACGTCGCTCATGGATGGCTTCACAGAATATTGCAATCGCATGCGGAAGGACCCGGAGACAGGGAAGAACAATTTTTGCATCATACAGGCAGAGGATGAACTCGCGGCCGCCGGGATGGTCATCGGGGCCGGGTGGATAGGCGCTCGTGCGTTTACTCCCACGAGCGGGCCGGGCATCTCACTCATGAGTGAGTTCATCGGTCTCGCCTACTACGCTGAAGTGCCGAGCGTCTTCTTCGACGTGCAGCGCACAGGCCCTTCGACGGGTATGCCGACACGCACGCAACAGGGGGACATCCTCTTGTGTGCATACGCCTCCCACGGGGACACGAAGCACATCGTGCTCTTCCCGGGGAATCCGAAGGAGTGCTTCGAGTTCGCTGTGGCCGCTTTCGATCTTGCGGATCGATTCCAGACGCCGACCTTCGTGCTGAGCGACCTGGATATCGGCATGAACGATTGGATGATCCCAAAGCTTGAATGGGATGATTCCTACGTGCCGGATCGCGGCAAAGTACTCTCCGCGGATGAACTGGAAGAGATAGAGCAGTTCTATCGTTATTTGGACGTGGACGGTGATCACATCGCCGCCCGGACTCTTCCTGGTGTCCACCCTAAGGGTGCCTATTTCACGCGCGGGTCAGGGCACGACAAGTACGGCAAGTACACCGAGGACGACGAAGCATACCAAGAGGTTGTTGATCGGATCCGGAAGAAGGTCGAGTCGGCGGGCGACGCTGTGCCGGCGCCGGATGTCTTCACTGTAGAAGGCGGAGCGTCGGTGGGGATCATCTCCTTAGGGGGCTGCCACTGGTCGGTTCTCGAGGCTCGGGATGACATGCTGGCCCACGGGATCGACGTCGATTACCTGCGCGTGAAAGGCTTCCCCTTCAACCAGACCGTCGAGGACTTCTTGGACGCCCACGAGACGGTCTTCGTGATCGAGCAGAACCGGGACGCCCAACTCAAGACGCTTCTGACGCTCGAGACTGGTTGTGCCAAAGAGAAGCTCGTCTCGATTCTCTACTACGGTGGACAGCCACTGAGTAAGGGACACGTCTTGGAGGGCATCATGCCGCACATGGAAGGCATCACAGCGGAGGTGGGGTCATGAGCTACATCACCAAACCGAGTGCCCGACACCCTGGACTGAAGACCAACAGTCTCGGCCTCAGCATACGCGACTACGAAGGGTCAATGTCGACGTTGTGCGCAGGTTGCGGACACGACTCCGTGACCGCTGCGCTTGTTCAGACGTTCTTCGAGCTTGAGCTCGAACCGCACATGGTGGCCAAGCTGTCGGGCATCGGGTGCTCGTCTAAGACGCCCACGTATTTCTTGAGCGAGGCCCATGGCTTCAACTCGGTCCACGGCCGGATGCCCTCAATCGCTGCGGGCGCGAATGCCGCAAACAAAGGCCTGACCTACGTCGGTATTTCAGGAGACGGAGATTCTTTGTCGATCGGGCTGGGGCAGTTCTGCCACGTGGTGCGACGGAACGTCGACATGGTCTATGTGCTCGAGAACAATGGCGTGTACGGCCTGACCAAGGGGCAATTCTCCGCGTCTGCTGACATCGGTTCGAAGTCGAAGCAGGGTGAGGTCAACCAGCAAGGCCCCATCGACCCCGTGAATGTGGCGCTCACTCTGGGCGCGACCTTCGTGGCCCGTTCGTTCTCTGGCGACAAGCAGCAGCTTATTCCCATTCTGAAGGCTGCGTTCGCCCACAAGGGCTTCGCCTTCGTGGATGTCATCTCGCCGTGCGTGACGTTCAACGACCATGTCGGGTCCACCAAGAGTTATGCGTACACACGCGTTCACAGCCAGGAGGTCATCGAGACCGACTTCGTTCCGCTGCGGCGTGAGATCAAGACGAAATACGACAAGGGGACCACGCGCGCTGTGAAGCTGCACGACGGAAGTACCGTGCATCTAAGTAAGGTCTCTGAGGACTACGATCCGACCGACCGACGGGCGGTCATCGAGTACTTGGGCGGTGTCGTGGCGAAGGGCCAGGTGCCCACAGGACTGCTGTACCTGGCTGAAGGCGGACACGACATGCATGAATTCGAAGGCACGGTGGAGAAGCCGTTGGTAGACATCCCATACGGGGACCTGTGCCCGGGGAGCGAGGCGCTGGCCGACCTACAGAAAGAGTGGTGGTAGATGTCTAGGTAGACACGTGTCAGTGTCCTCGATCTCGATGCGGACTTTACCGAGTACATCGAAAAAGGAGCGCCGGCCCGATGTTTCGGGCCGGCGCTCTGAGTTTATGGGAGGTGCCCGCTCGTCAGTGTTACCTGCCTGAGTACGGCAGACCCTCAGTAATCCACGCCGCTGCAGGTGTGCCCTTCAGGTAGTGGTCGATCCACTCCTTCATTTTCAGCGCCCAGTCGAGTTTGTTGGAGTACGTCCGGGGGTGGTGCGGCTCACCCCGGTATTGCAGGAATACCGATTCCTTGTCCAAGCGGCGCATGGCAAGGAAAAGCTCGATCGACTGCTCCCACGGCACGGCATCGTCTGCGTCACCGTGCAGGATCAGCATGGGCGTGTTGATCTTGTCGGCGAAGAAGACGGGCGAATTGTCGATGTACTCGTCGCGTGCATCCCACAAATTTCCGCTCAGTCGGCTCTGCGTTTTTTCGTATTGGAACTGGCGAGCCATGCCTGAACCCAGGCGAATACCTGAGTACGCACTGGTCATATTGCCCACGGGTGCGCCCGCGATCGCAGTCGTGAAGATGTCCGTCTGCGTCACCATGAACGCCGTCTGGTACCCGCTCCACGAGTGTCCATGAAGTGCGATCGCGTCGGGGTCCGCTAACCCGATATCGATGAGATGCTGCACGCCTGGGACCACACTTTTTGTCGACGCGAAGCCTGGCCGACCTACTTCGAAGCGCACGTCAGGTAGGAAGACTACGTATCCGTCCGAGGCGTAGACCGGGAAGCTCGGCCTGTGGTTGATGGATGGATCGTTGAACGCATGCAGGCGATCCGTCATGAACCTGTAGTAGTAGATGAGGACAGGGTACTGTTTGCCCTCTTCATAGTTGTCCGGCTTGATGACCACACCTTGGAGTGGAATGCCGTCCAGGCTTCTCCACTCGACGAGTTCCGATGTGCCCCAGCCGAAGTCAGCGATCTGGGGGTTCACGTCCGTGAGCTTCTTCGCGCCGCCGAAGTCGGTGTCGGAGACCCAAAGATCTGGGAACTCGTTGTAGTCCTCTCGCGTGAAGAGGGCTCGATCGATGTTCTCGGCTTTGCTCAGGTACCGGAAGCGGCGTTCTTCTTCGAGAAGGCGGGTGGCGCCGGGTCTGTCCGCGTGTGCGCGGTAGAACCCGAAGTTCTTGTTCCAGTCGTGGTACGACGACAAGAGCAACTCGTCGCCGGGGCCGATGGCATCTTCATCTCGATCCGTGTCGATGATTCTGAAGATGCGTTGCTCGGCCCTCCCCGCGCCCTCTGTGAGATTCCACGCACTGGACCCGTCTGTGGGTACCACCCATATGTCGTACTTGTCGTAGATGAGCGCGGCTGCGTCGCCTTCGAGCCATCCACCGATGCCGTAACCTGGAGCCGGGACCGGGGAGTCGTGGTCTTCATTCGCGATCGGGACGCCGAGGTCGGCTGTGGCGTTTCGAGTGCTCCCTGCGGCGACATCGTAGAAGTGATAGTCGCCTTCGTGGTAGTAGGCGATGAAATTGCCACTCGGCGAGAGTTGCCCGTTCGAGCGGATCTTCTCAACGACTCGCGTGCGCTCACCGTTGGCGAGGTTCACGGCGTAGAGGTCGCGTTGTCCGCCTTCCCACGTGGCCTCCCTCTGGTACGGCACATCACTGCGGGCAAGCGCCACGCTCCCGTTGTCAGGGATGACCAGATCTGGCACCCAGGCGTCAGCGAGTCTGACGATCTCACCGCTGTCCGCGTGGTATACCGCCCGGTATGTCCGATTGCTTTCGCGCCCCCACATAACCTTCTGTTGGGCCATGAGGGCTGAGTCCTCCCAGTGCCACACATCGACGCCTCGGTCTTCTAGGATGGCGTCGAGGTTGTAGGGGTCGAAATCGGCCTGTTCTTCACCCGTGTCCGTTATTTCCGCCAGTTCGTCGGCACGCCATGGCCGCCATCCGAAGAAGAGCTGGGATTCGTCCCCACTCCATTCCAGAGTCGCGTTCGTGGGGATCGTCCAGTCGTCTGGAGCGTCTTCCGCGGACACGTACGTCGAGGCCGTCGATCCATCCCACGCCATGACCGAGCCTGTTCCTGGTTCGCCGTCCTCGTCTTCAGTGACCGCGACGAACGCGAGGCTGCCTTGGTCTCCCCAGGTGAGCTGGGCGTAGTGGCCGAATGGCTCGGAGTGGATTGCCTGTTCAACTCCACCCAGCCGCCTGGCGTAGATGCCGTCACGAGCGTTGTCGGCAGAAGCCACCGTGTAGGCGATGAGGTCGTTGTCGCCGACTTCGTAGTCGCGGACGTTTTCGATGCTTCGAACGGTCAGGTCCGCACGCCCGAGCTCAATCACCTGTAGCTCAGTCCCGACCTCACGATCTCCGGAGGGGGTTTCGGCGTCGGCCGTTCCCTCAGAGGCGAAGGCGTGCATGACGAGCCAGGCACCGTCCGCGGAGAAAGCAAACGACTGAATGTCTTCGTATGTCTCCGTCGATCCGTTGGCGGTGTTCAGTAGCACGACACCGCGGCGCGGACGATTCCCTCGGGCCCCCGCGCGGTCCAATGCCTCTAGGGAGGGATTCAGTCGCATCGCGACGTAGTCGCCCGTTGTCGCGACAACGGGGTTGCTCCCTAGCGGGACGACATAACGCGTGTCTCCGTTCGTCGCTCGAACGACGACTTCTGGATCGCCACGATCCGGCTCCGCAGTGAAGACGACCCAGTCTCCGTCCGCCGAGATCGACGGCTGTTCGATCTGACGGACCTTCATGAGGTCGGTGAACGTCAGTGTCTTCTTTGCCTGGCCAGCGACAGGAGCTGACGTGAAGGTCATCGCTGCGATAGCGATGAGCCGAACCACGAGGCGGCCGTCTAGGTATTGGGAGATAGGGCGGTGCATCATCAGGTCTCCAAGAGCGGTCCGAACTTGACCCCGGGTTCGGGGCCGTGGCCTTACTGTATTGGTGCGGATCGCCTCCGGCGAGGTGTCGCCGTGAGGGACCTCAGGCCAACGTCGCCCGGCCGTCTAGTTGGACAGCCAGAGATTCACCTTCATGATGAAACGATCGTCTGCATTCGCGTCGAACATCGCCCCTAGATCTCGACCGAAATCGAAGTCTCCAGTGCTGGAACTGCCCGCCTGACGGCGCTGCCAGACGAAGAAGATCGTCGAGCCCGGACGGTATTCCCAACGCAGCACGGCCGTGGTGCGGAGGGACCGGACATTGAAGTCACGATCCTGAAATGATGAATCCGTGGTTCCGTTTCCGTCGAAGTCGATGAACCGTGTGTGGACAGAGTTCTCGCAGGTGCGTCCGCCCAAACAAGTCGGAGTGCCCCCAGCCTCGGAGTACGTGCCCTCTTCGAATGCGTCGAAGGAGTATGTCTCTGGAGCCGCCAGTTGCTTGTAGCGCGTGTAGTCTCCTGATGAGAGCAGCGCCTGGCTGTAGAACTCGAAGGTGAGGTCCGGTGTGAAGGTGTAGTTGGCCCGGGTCACCGTAGAGAGCGACCGCCGTTCGATGTCTGCGAACAGGTAGCGATCGCCGTAGGTAGTTGGGAACGGGAGCGCTCCCGAGGTGGTGACATATTGCACGCCCTCCTCGGCCCACGTGAGCCTCGGGTCGAAGGACAGGCGGAGGCGCGCGGAAGGCTGCACCGAGAGCCCAAGGCTCGCGCGCGTGCTAGAACCTGAGCCGCGGGTCCCTCGTTGCAGGTTCAGGCTCGACCGCACCCATACGAAGCTCCGATTGTCGTTGCCGACACTCACCGTGAAGCTCCTCACCGCGGGATCGATCATCATCGGTCCGCCGCGCGTCAACGTCCGGCTCATGCGGTCCGGCGTATACGACGTGCTCGTGTTCACGGTCCAGAAGTTGTTGAGCGTCGTGTTTACATTGGCGGAGAATGTGCCAGCTGTATGAGCTTGATCCCACGAGTCGAGGGACCACACGTCGTTGAACGCTTCATGACTGAAGTTGTGGAATGTCGTCAGTCGCACGTTGTATTTTCGGAAGATGCTGGTCGGCTCGATCTGCTGATAACTCAGGCTCGCTCCGCCATCGACGCGTTCCGGTGACGTGCTGAAGCCGATGTCGTTTACCTCGAAGTCCGGCGTGACCTGAGCGGCCCAGACGGACCAGCGCAAGCTGCCCCGACGCTTCTCGGCTTGAAGGCGCCATTCCGCCCCCGTGAGTTGCGTCGCCGTGGAGTCCAACTCGGCCCAGGCGAGATCGGGACGCTGCCGGTAGTGATTCGACGCGCGCTGGATGCGGGTGATAGCCTCGGCGTCCCCCCGTACGTGAGTGTTCGCGAGAAAGCCACCGACGTAGTAGCCGCGGTTGCTCCAGTGGTGTCCGAAGTCGACGCCCGCATTGAAGCTCGAGCTCGTGAGGTCGTCGAACGACCCGTCCCCGGGAAGGCTCCGCTTTAGTGCTGTGAATATGCCGCCGATGTTGCTGCCGCCGCCGTTGAGATCCTGCTCAATACGCACGATGCCGAAGCCCGCCCGTGGTTCGACGGTGAACTCGGTGATCTCGCCCGTTCCACTGAAGAATGCCGAGCCTTCTTCCTGTTCGGTGAGCGCGGCCATCGCACCCACCGAGAGTCCGTTCGCCGTCCGCCCCGTGATCTTGGTTGCGGCTAGGATCGTGCTCGCCTCAGGAGCATCCGTGAAGTCGGCGCCCGAAGGTGCTCTCCCACGCGGCGCGCGGCCGATTCGCCTCGTATAGAAGACCGATTTGTTGCTGCCAGAAAGCGGAAAGTCGAAGACACGCGCGTCTTCCACGAAGAACGGGCGCTGCTCTTGGAAGAAGGTCTCGAAGGCGGTGAGGTTCACGACCGCTGGATCTGCCTCGACCTGCCCGAAGTCGGGGTTGATGGCGGCGTCCAGCGTGAACGCACTTCCGAGCCCGTACCGGAGATCGAAGCCTGCGCGGGCGGACATATCGCTCCCGTCGAAGAACGGGTTCCCGGGAGTCGCTGCGGCGCTGCGAGCGGTCGAGACCACATAAGGCCGAGCCTCTGCGCGACTCGGCGATCCGACCAGATCGATCCCTTCGATGAGCCCGAACTGGCTCACCCGTCCCGTGACGAGACTGGATTCCAACGCGAAGCGGGTCAGTTCGTTATCCGATATGCGCCGCCGCCCGAAGTTGATTCCCCAAGTCTGCGGGCCGTCCGCCGACTCGTAGCGTATCTGTGACAGTGGGATTCGGAATTCGATGGTCCATCCTTCCGGCACGATTCGGACGGCTGATTCCCAGACGGCGTTCCATGCCGCGTCTTCTCTCGCGTCGTCGTAGAGGTACCGATCCGTCTGGACGTTGGCTGCCGTGACTCGAAATCGATATCCGGTCCGGCCGTCGAGGTTCGGGTCGAACATCACTTCGAAGTAGTCGTACTGCCCCAGGGCGACAGCGTCCCGACGATTCATGTTGCGCATGATCGTCTCGGGAGTGGCGTCTCGGACGAGCGCACCCATGTAGATGGCGTCGTCGTCGTATAGGATCCATGCCTCCGAGTCGTTCAGGGCTGGGTCGCCCTCCACCGGTTCCTTCTGGACGAAGTCCTTCGCGGCCGGGAACCGGGACCAGATCTCTTCGTCGAGTCGCCCATCGATCGAAATGGACCCCTCAAGCCGATAAGCCCGCATTGTTGGGACGTCTGCGCCGTTCACGGCTTGTGCGGTTATCGCGCTCGGGGCCGAAGTAAAAAGCAACAGAGCGGCAACTGCGGTCACGTATCTAGACAATGAAATCCGGGAAGCGAGTAGATTCGCGAAAAAGCTAGCTGTGCACCCCGAAGACCAGTGAGAGCGGCGTCTTGTTGAGCGGGGCCCCATGCAGGCATCTTGGCGGACCCTGAGTGCGTGGACGTGTATGTGAGCCACGAACTATGAACTCCCGGAGGAATCCTTGAAGATCCCCCACTTCGTTGCCGTCCTGGGTGCAGTCCTCATCACGGCCCCCGCCTTGTCTGCCCAGCCGCGTGGCTCCGAGCGGGGAACGATGACACAGGTCGTCAACGGAACCCGCCTCACGGTCGACTTTAGCCGCCCGGTCGCGAGGGGACGTGACAATCTGTTCGGTGGCGTCGTGCATTGGGGAGAGGTGTGGACCCCCGGCGCGAACTGGGCGACCACGCTAGAGGTGGATCGGCCCATTCGGTTGAACGGCCACACCGTCGAGCCCGGTCGCTACTCCGTGTGGATGGAACTCAAGGATGGGGAGCCGTGGCGTTTCATGTTGAACCGTGAGGTCCAGCTCTACCACGACTCGCCGTACCCGGCGGACCAGGTCGTGCTCGCTTTTGATGTCGAGCCCCAACAGGGTGCCCACATGGAGGCGCTCAACTGGTACGTGCATGCGATCACGTCGCGCACGGCGACCCTGCGCATGCATTGGGGCCCGACTTTTGTAGAAGTCGACGTCGAGACTGCCGAGTACATGTGGGACGCGCTCCCTGCGGATGAGCGAGCGAGTTACGTGGGGGCCTATGCGTTCGACACGAACGACCCCACGACCGGAGGCCCGCTTCAGGTCACGATCAGCGTGCTTGAGGAGAGCGGACGTATCGTAGGCAGATGGGGTGGGGCGCCGATCGCGCTGGTGCCGGCCGGGCCTGCAGAGTTCAAGATCGGATTTACTCGTGGCGGCGCACTCTTCGATGTCGCCGACGAGATGACCATTCGGATCCTCGTTCAGAACGGCACGAGTGTCGGTGCGGAATTGCGGTGGGACGGAGAAGCGTTCGGGACGGCGAACTCAGGGCGCTGAGCGAGCTCTGGCGGGCGGGCCTCTCTGATATCGAGGGGCGATACGACTGACTCCCGGGGATTGGATTGCGGCACTTTCGGCGCACTTTGGAAATCGTACATTTTATGAGTGAGTCCGAGACCATCTGTGGAGAATTGGCCTGGTGACAGACCCTCACCGGCTTGGCATTCAGCTTGAGACCAAGCCCTATATAGCAGTACTGCAGGCCGTGGCTTTTTTGCTTTGCTTATACCTCTTCTTCGCGAGTATCGAGTTGATGAGTGCCGCGTTCAAGATGAGCGGCAGGGGTCTGGCGGAGCAGCTCCTCAACACGGCGTCGGATCCACTGGCTGGACTCCTCATTGGATTCCTGGCCACGAGCATGATCCAGAGTTCCTCGACGACTACGACGATCGTGGTTGGGTTGGTCGCCTCGGGTGCGCTGACCATCGAGTTGGCTGTGCCCATCATCATGGGTGCCAACATCGGGACGACGACCACCAACACCATCGTGGCCATTGGGCATGTAACACGGCCAGCGGAGTTCGAACGAGCCTTCGCCGCATCGACGGTGCATGACTTTTTCAACCTCCTGGCTGCTTTCACGATCCTGCCCATCGAGGTCTTCTTTCATCCCGTGCAGAAGTCTGCCGTATTTCTCCAGAGCACGTTCGCAGGCGCGGGCGGAATGAAATTGGCAAGTCCGCTGAAGGTCGTGATTCGGCCGCTGGCCGACTTCGTTACTGGGCTGGTCCCCAGCACGCTCCCGCTCATGATCATCGCTCTGCTCCTGCTCTTCATCGCGTTGCGCGGCATGATGAAGATCATGCAGGGAGCTGTACTCTCCCGGTTGGAAGGGCTCTTCGATCGAGTGCTCTTCCGGAACGACGCCGCAAGCTTCACGCTTGGTGTGATCGCGACCGCGTCTGTGCAGAGCAGTTCGGCGACGACGTCGCTGATCGTGCCGCTCGCCGGGACTGGAGTGCTGTCGCTCCGTCAGGTCTTCCCGTATACGCTCGGTGCAAACATCGGCACCACGATTACTGCCATTCTCGCATCATTCGCCACCGGGAGCCCGGCGGCTGTGACCGTGGCCTTGGCACATCTGAGCTTCAACATCTTCGCGATCGTCATCTATTATCCGCTCAAGGCGTTGCCTCTTTGGATGGCGACGAAGTGGGGGCGCATCGCAGCGCAGTCGAAAGGCAACACGGCCGGCGTGTTCGCCGTGTATATCGCCGCACACGTCATACCTTTGATGTACATACTCTGGTCAGCCCGAAGGTAGTAAGCCATGTGGAAAGAAATCGTCACACTGTTCAAGTCGGAGGGCCCGCTTCAGGAGGCCTACGACGAAGCGATCTTGGCGCTCCGAGAGTCGCACAGCATGTTCGACGACGCCGTCGCGCACCTCCATTCCGAGGGCGTGATGGAGACGGACATCTACAAGCGTGATCGGAGGATTAACAAGTACGAGCGCAGCGTCCGCCGAAAGATCGTCACGCACATGTCGGTGTCATCCAAGCCGGATATCAACCTCGGGCTGATCCTCACGTCGATCGTGATCGACATCGAGCGAATCGGGGACTACACGAAGAACATCGTAGAGCTCGCAGTGTCTGTTTCTGGGCCATTCGACGGCCTCGAACTGGCCGATGAAGTGGCCTGGGTAGAGGCCCGAGTCACAGAGATGTTCGACGATATCGTTCCGATGCTGGACAGCTCTGACGTCGATCTTGCACGTTCTGTGATCGAGGCCCACGGTGGAGTCGCTCAGAAGGTCGACAAGCACGTTGCGGCTCTATCCTCCGGCCAGGCCCTGTCCGGGCGGTCAGGGCATGCCGTCACCGTTGCGATCTATTTGAGGTTCTTGAAGCGCGTGAGTGCTCACTTGAAGAACGTCGCCACCAGTGTGGTGAACCCGTATTACCGGATCGGTTTCCGCGAGAAGGAAGAAAGCGAAGACTAATCGCTGTCCGGGGTAGCTCCGCCCCATCCTTTTCCATGAAGGAGCGTGTAGCTTCGGTCGAGGGCTGTCGTTACGTCGATGAAGTAGTAGCGCGACGCGCCACTCACTTTATAATACTGTGAGGTACAGATATGTACCTTGCGAGGTGTCGACTTCAGTCCTGGTTGTCGCTCCTAGCGGCCCATGGTGCACAGAGAGTTACACACACAGGAGCTATTTCATGAAATTATTCAAATCCCTCTCGGTATTACTCGTTTCCATTTTGTTGGCTGCGTGCGGCCCCATGGAGCAAGCGGGGGACGGAACGGTCGTCGTGGGAGATCTGGCTTCGCCAGAAATTACTGCTGAGTCATCGGCAGATGATAAGGTTACTAGTGCGTTGAGCGCTGCCCCCGCGGTGGTTGGTGAGGGTGCGATGGTGTTGGACTGGCCTGCTGCTGAGGGCGAGACTCCGGCGATGCTCAGAGAGGGCGATAACGGTTGGACTTGTTTCCCGGATAGATTCGGTACCCCTGGCCTCGATCCGATGTGCTTTGACGGTCCTGCGATGGCCTGGGTAGGTAACTGGATGATGGGTATGGAGCCCGAGATTGAGACGATGGGCTTGTCCTACATGCTCATGGGCTCTTACGACAACAGTAACACGGATCCTTTTGCCGGGCCGCCTGAGAATCCCGCGGATGGCGTGGTTACAGGTCCTCACATCATGACCTTTCCGGTCGATGCTACGACGTTGAAAGGCATGAGTACGGATCACACCACTGGTGAGCCGTACGTCATGTTCCAGGACACACCCTGGGCTCACCTCATGATGCCTACTGGCCTGCCTCCCCGAAGCTAAAGCCAGCACCATGCACCAACGGCCGGGTCACGTCACTGTACGTCCTAGAAATTCAGTCGGGCAGAGCACTATGCGGGGACGAGTTCGTTCTATCTATATGGGATTGTGGCGCGTCAGGCCCGGACCCCGCCCAATCACACAAGACCAAGCAGGGCAGATCTTCTTGCTAAGCCCTGGCTTTGAGGTTATTACGGACGGCGATTGAAGCGTGTATTGTGCGTGTGGTCACGCACCTCCCTGTGACAGGAGTAGTCTCAGATGCAGATGCTCGAAAAAGCAGTTTTTTACGGCTCTGTCCTCGTTGCGTTTATCGCTGCTGTGGCCCCGGCGGAGACGTTCGCACATTTCCCAATGGTTCTCGTGCTGCTTGGCCTCGCATCCGGATTCATGCGGCCGACTAAGGACGTGTCGACCCGTATGGCCTATTACGTGTTGGCAGCTTTACTGCCGAGCATCGCCAGTAACCTGGACGTGGTTCCAGTGGTTGGTAGCTACGCCAGCGGCTTCCTGACCCAATTCACTGCCGTTATCGCGGGTGTCGCCCTTGCGAACATTTTCACCGTTCTGGTGCAACAGTTGAAGGACGCGTAGAGGCTTCCACCAGTCGCGCACTGATTAAGAATGAAGGGGGACCTGGAGGCAAATTCGCTCAGGCCCCATTGTCAACATCAAGCCCCGCTCAAGGCCATAGCCGTGAGCGGGGCTTGATGTTGGATCCAAACGCGACCTTGTGTCGAATCGAGGCGCCGCTCCTGTTCCATGCGCCGCATACCTGCTCGGCTGACACCTCCCGAGGGTCGCACAGTGGCGATGCCCCTCCGGGCCGATGTTCGGGTCAATAGGTGTGCAAAGGGATCAGGATGAGGCCCCCCGCCGTTGAGTTGAGACGGGCTCTCCGTCCCTGAACTTCCTTCCTTCAAACACGTCATTGAGCAGGTGAGGAGCGTCCAACCTGCGGAAGCGCTTCTCGGCCATCTGGGAGGATCGGAAGTGTGAGCAGCGCCTGCGTCACGGAGGCTTCACCGTCGAGGTGAACCGTGTGCGAGCGCGCCTGAAGAAAGGCGGTCCCCAGCACACGACCTATGTTGGTAAACTAGCGCTGTCGCGTCGATGATCGCGGCCATGTGCCTTTTCAGTGGCGCTTCCTCATCGTGGTCGACCTGCACTGGGGGCGATCAGCCTTCAGTCGGAGCCGAGCAGGATGTGTTTTCAGGTAAGGGCTCCACTCGGACTGGATGACGTCTAGCGGCAGGCTGGGGGCGCGACCACCTTGGCTGCCTGCCACCCTATTCGAGCCTCCTCCATGACACCCCGACCCCAGACGTGGCGAGCCCTCGCGCTCATCTCGCTGTCGCTCACGACCTCGGCACCCCTTCTGGCGCAACAGGCCCCCACGTCGACTCCTGTGACGCCCGTTGCGCCGGAAACCCAAGAGCGCCCCATCCTCCGAGCTTCTCGAGCAGTCGAGTCGATCACCCTGGACGGTGTTTTGGACGAACAAGCCTGGCTTCGCGCTGACACCACCGATGGCGTGCTGTGGACGACCCAACCTGTTGCAGGGGTGCCTGCCCCGGACCGGACGGTCATTCGAATCGTCTACGACGACGAAGCACTCTACGTCGGGGCACGTCTCTACGACGCTGAGCCCCACCGCGCCGTATCCGCTGGCTTGGAGCAAGACTTCGCCGTAGGGGACTCCGATCTGTTTGGCGTGGCGATCGACGCAGGCAGGGACCGACAGAGTGCCTTCACCTTCGCCGCGAACCCGGCCGGGGCCACGTGGGACGCTCAGTCGTTCGGAGACGGAGCCACCATCAACGCGGCTTGGGAGGGGATCTTCCAGGTCGAAACGACGATGGACGACGAAGGGTGGACCATGGAGATGCGCATCCCGTTCACGACTCTTCGTTTTCCAGCTGGGGAGAAGCCTCAGGTATGGGGGCTCAACTTCAGTAGACAGATTAAACGCCGAAACGAGTACGCTACCTGGGCCCCCATTACACGGCAATCACGAGTCTTCCGGGTGTCCATGGCCGGCACGCTCGAGGGTCTCCCCGCCATGAGTCCGGGTCGAAACCTCCAGATCAAGCCGTTCGCGATCGGGTCGGGGAACCAAGGCCAACTCCGAGACAACGGCCCCAAACGCGACTTCGATGCAGGACTCGACGCCAAATGGGCGGTGACACCTCAGCTCACGCTCGACCTCACGGCGCTCACAGACTTTTCTCAGGTCGAAACCGATGCCGAGCAGGTCAACCTGACGCGCTTCTCAGTGTTCTTCCCCGAGAAGCGTGATTTCTTCCTGGAGAACGACGGCATCTTCACTTTTGCCGATGATGCTTCCCGCGCATTCCGCTCTGGTTCGGGACCGCAAAACTTCAAGCTGTTCCACTCGAGAAGGATCGGACTTTCCGACGATCGCCAACCCCTCCCCATCGGTGGCGGCGCGCGCCTCTCAGGCCGCGTTGGGCGGTACGACCTCGGCCTCATGAACATGCAGACGCTGGAGGACGAGGGTCAACCTGCGGAGAACTTCGCCGTGGCGCGGGTGCGACGCAGCTTTCTCTCGAGTTCCGATGTCGGCGTGATGTTCGTGAATCGTCAAGCCACCGCGAGCCAGGCCGCAGAGAGTTTTTCTCGGACCGGTGGGATCGACGCAAACCTCCGCCTGACGCGTCTGCAGGTGAACACATACTTCGCTCTGTCGGACGATCCCATGGCAGACGGTGACCGAACGACGGGCATATTACAAGTCGGTTGGCGAGACCCGTTGTTGGATTTTTCGCTCATGGCGAAGCACGTGGGGGAAGACTTCTCTCCCGGAGCCGGCTTCGTGAGCCGGACGGGCATGAACCAGTGGTTCGCCTCGGGGGGCATTCACGTGCAGCAGCCGACCACTTGGCTGACGGAGTTGAACCCGTACGTCGACGCAACCGAGTATTACGCACCCGGCGGAGGGCTGGAGAGCCGAGAGATCACGCCCGGGCTCACGGTGGTCGCATTGGATGGGGGGAGACTTACAGCAGCGTATTCACAGCGCACCGAACGATTCCTTGCCCCAGAGTCTTTTCTCGGCGTGACCCTGCCTGCTGGTCTCTACGAGTTCGGGGCTACCACGCTCGGGTATACATCCAACAGCGGACGAATCGTGTCCGGAGCGCTCTCAGTGAGCGCGGGAGATTTCTTCGACGGTGATCGGACTTCCATCACCGGCTCGGTCTCCCTTCGGCCGAACGAACACATCGTGCTACAAGGGAGCGTCCAGCGGAATAGACTGACCCTCGCAGGGAAGCCCATCGACGCGGATCTGCTACAGGGCCGACTCCGCTACGGGTTCAACACCCGGGCCTTCGTATCTGCGTTCGTCCAATACAATCGGGTCGCCCGAGAACTGATCAGCAACGTTCGCTTCAATCTGATCCACGCCCCGCTGAGCGACGTCTTCATTGTGATCTCCGATCGCCGCCGGACAGGTGTGGCACCCGGTGAAAGGAGCGTGCTCGATCAGGGAATCACCATAAAGGTCACGCGGCTTCTGCAGTTCTGACGGAGGCTCGTTCGGCCGTCCCGACGTCGACCCCAGAAACGCCTTAAGCCCTACAACCGAGTGGTTGTAGGGCTTAAGGCGGGATGGCCGGATTCGAACCGGCGACCCCTGCAACCCCATTACCGACAGCATACACGCTTGATTGCGAGAACGTCCTGCTTTATGCGGCTTCTTTAGCGGGATTGCCAGGAGTTGATGCTCCTGAATCTCGGGAGCGAAGGGGGTGAAGTATTGGAGATGGTATTGAAGTCGGCTTGGCTGGGGCCCCACAAGCATCCGGCCCATCTGAACATTCTCTCGTTCCGAGCAAGGGATGAGGCTTGGTGGATGAGATTCCATCCTGACGGAGCTTCCGCTCAAGCCCTTGATCGCCTTCGTCGCGTACTCCACACGCGTGCTTACGCCGCAAAGACCGAACAGGCTTACTGTCGTTGGGTCGAGCGATTCCTGAAATTTGTGGGCGCCATCCCGATCGAGACGATTGGCATGGCTCACGTTGAGCGGTTCCTGGATCATCTGACGGAACGCGACCTTGCGGCCAAGAGCCGAAATCAGGCCGCTTCGGCCCTGACGTTTTTTTTTCGGGAGGTGCTGGGTCTCGAGGATATCGACTCCATTCCTCGGGCTCGACAACCCGAGACCTTGCCCACGGTGTTGTCCCCTGGAGAGGTCGAGCGCCTGTTCACTCAGTTGTCTGGGAAGTATCGGCTCATCGGGATGATGATCTATGGGACGGGGGTGCGGGTGAGCGAAGCGTTGGCCTTGAGGGTCAAGGACATCGACTTCGATCTCGCACAGGTCGCGGTCCGAGGCGGAAAGGGTCAGAAGGATCGGATGACCGTACTGCCGGACCGAATCCGTCCGGTGCTCACTCGTCAGATCGAGCTCGTTCGGCAGTTGCATCGCGGTGACCGAAAGCGGGGCAGTGGATGGGCGTCCTTGCCCGGTGCGCTCCACAGGAAGGATCCCGGAGCAGGCTTCCGCTTTGGCTGGCAGTTCCTGTTTCCGGCTTCGAGATTGATCGCCGACAAGAAGAGCGGGAGTAGGGGGCGCCATCATCTGCATCCGACCGCCGTTCAGCGCCAAATCAAGCGAGCTGGCCTCGCAGCCGGCATCACCAAGGCGGTTACTCCTCATGCGCTGAGGCGAACATTTGCGACCGAGATGTCCCGAGCCGGTTGCGACCTAGCTACGATTCAAAGGTTGCTCGGTCACAACGACATTCGCACGACCATGCGTTACGTCCGATCGGTTACGGACACAGGTCTGCACCTTAGGAGTCCCCTCGATCATCCAAGGCGGGATTAGCCAGTCCCACCTCTAGGCGATATCCGAACTGAGAAGGCAGCAGAGCGTGCAGCCCAATCAGCCTCTCTCGTTGGTACCGAACTTGAGGCGCGGGGAGGTCTGTCGGGCACGTGGCCAAGGCCAGTAGGTTGCTGGATTGGCAGCCTACTCACAGACGTTGATAGAGAGGCGGGCTGCATAATTAATAGTTATGCGGCACAAACCGTTGGGCGGGCCATCGCCCCCAATCCAGACGGGCACCATCTACGCGAATGGAACCGCGAATTGAGACCCTGATCCCCAAGACGCTCGTGGGCATGGCCAGGGAGATGAGCATGGTCAAGGATGAGACTAGCCAACTCTGGCGCGGATTCAGGCCTCGGATAGCAGAGGTGACCAATCGCACGACCGCGGAATCGATCTCAATGCGGGTGTACTCAGGGTCGACGGCAGAGGTATTCGAGCCCAACGCGTCGTTCCGACAGTGGGCTGCTGTCGAGGTAGTCGATCACGACGACGTTCCGGAGGGAATGGAGCCCTATCTCCTTGGTGGTGGCACGTATGCTGTATTCGTCCATCGCGGTCCAGCGAACGACCTGAGCACGTTCCGGTACATCTTCAGCGACTGGCTTCCGGCCTCGGACTACATCTTGGACGACCGGGAACACTTTGAGGTCCTACCGGCGAACTACGATCCGCGAGATCCGGACGCGACGGAGGAGTGCTGGATTCCGGTTAGGCTACAGGAGGCCGAGGACTAGAGTGTCGAGGCGAATCGCCGCTGGGGCGGTCACAGCTCAGGTGTCGGGCGGGACTGGGAGCGTCGTACACCCTGGGCGGTGCCGCATAACAAGCGATTGCTGCTGTCGCCGAAGACCTAGTCGAAGCGCTGCGCGCTTGTCAGCAGGCAGGCGGCGCAGCAGAATCGCAGAGACGTTAGATGGCCCTGGCCGATTGCACGGGCGCTTGGGTGCGAGATGACCGCTTGATGTCCGACCGCATCATTCCGCCTCCGTTGGCCCCAAGAGCCGCTATCGCATGAAGCGTGAATCGGGCGCGGCAAGAAGCCGTGACGGAAACCCCATCCAGGAGAAGCGCGATGTACAGCAAGGTCTACTCAATTACCTGCGACGAGGGCCAGAAGGGTGAGTTGATGAGCCACTACGACGCCGTGGTCGCGCCCGCTATTAGAGAGAGCGCGCATCATGTCAGCCAACAAATGGTCGAAGTTGGAGGCAGCCAGTGGATACTCGTGTCTAATTACACGAGCGGTGAAGCTGCAGATGCGGCAAGTGACATGGTGCGCGCACTGGTGGGCGACATGAGCACCAAGTTCGGCATGAACCTCAGCCTCATCGGTCAGGGCGAGGTCAGCCGCCAAGTCATTTAGGCGCCTCGCTTCGCAGAGCTGTGACACGGACCGCATGCTGTCCACTGACCCACGGTATCCCCTTAGTTAGCTCTGCGTAGGAGCCGTGGTTGACGCGGCTGAGCGTTCGCGGGGACGGGCCATCTAACAAGGGATTGCTCTAGTCCGCGTAGACTCGCGTGGTCGCTTGCTGCGCTCGCGGCAAGCTACTAAGCTGCGGCTAGAGACTCCCAAAGACGTTAGAACGCAGCTACGGGGTGCCATGATGCGATGGCTTGTTGTTGTACTAGTACTTGGGGCATCCCAAGTATCGCCCGTCACGGGGCAGCGTGCTCGAGACCTGGGCGTTCCGTTCGACGGTATCCCGGGCGCACTGAACACGATCACCGACGTGCCGGGTGTCTTGGTAGGCCACAGGACGTTGATCCAGGGAGTGGGGGACGAAGCGGCTCGGACGGGAGTGACGGCTGTGATTCCGAGTTCGGATCTACGGCCTGTCTTCGCGGCAGTGAAACGTCACAATGGCGATGGAGAACTCACGGGATCGCACTTCATCGAAGAGAAGGGCTATTTCTATGGCCCTGTATTGCTCACGAACACGATCTCCGTTGGCACCGTCCACGAGGCTGTTCTCCGGTGGTCCCAATCCGACTCACTGGATTCATACGGCTGCTGCCTCCCGGTCGTGGGCGAGACCTGGGACGGCGGGCTCAACGACATCTTCGGATTTCACGTGCGGCCCGAGCATGTGTACGACGCCTTGAACACTGCGTCAGCCGGCCCGGTAGCCGAGGGGAACGTCGGTGGCGGCACGGGGATGTTCGCACACGGGTTCAAGGCTGGAATCGGCACGTCCTCTCGAGTTCTTTCAGAAGCAGCGGGGGGCTACGTGGTCGGCGTGCTTGTGCAGGCGAACTACGGAAACCGCGAGGAGTTCCGTGTGGCCGGCGTTCCGGTCGGCCGGGAGATCGCAGATCTATTGCCTGACTTGTCTGAACCGCTCGGCGCTGGCGACCTTGAAGACGGGTCGGTGATCGTCGTTGTGGGAACAGATGCGCCGCTCCTTCCGATCCAGTTGGAGCGAGTGGCCGAACGGATCGCGATGGGGCTAGCACGCACGGGCAGCTTCAGCTCCACGTATTCGGGCGACATATTTCTCGCGTTTTCTACCCAGATACTCGCGCCCAGCGATGAGCCTTCTCGGACAGTAGACACGCTCTTAGATGGCCTGATCGATGAGGTGTTTCTTGCCACCATCCAGGCCACAGAGGAGGCCGTCATCAACGCCATCGTGGCCGCTGAAACGATGACAGGATTCAGGGGCAACACGGTCTACGCTCTCCCTCATGACCGACTTCGTGCGGTGTTACGCCGTTATGGCCGCTTGGACGAGGGGCGTTGAGTAGGACGCGCTTCGTTCTAACAAGGCATTGCTACTGACGCCGAAGAAGGGGCAGGTACGCGCTGCGCGCTTGTCACCATCGGGGCGGCGCAGCAGAATGCCGGGACGTTAGATGGCCCCCACCTTTCAGTGCGGGTGCCGAAGTCACTTTGACCCAGTACGCGTCGCGAGGAAGGACCACATGAGTATGATGCGAGCCCAAGTCGTCGCCGCTTCCGCCTCGGCACTTGCGATTCTCGCCATCGCGTGCGGACCACCCCCGGAGCCGTTCGAGATACGGGGCGCATCCGTTGTAGAGCTTCAAGAAGCGATGGAGTTGGGTCGGGCGTCGTCTGCGTGGATCACTCAAGCCTACCTCGACCGGATCGCCGCTTTCGACCAGACGGGCCCGGCGATCAATGCGATGGTCTCGCTCAACCCCAACGCGATGGCCGAGGCCGAAGCGCTCGACCGGGAGCGCGCTGACGGCGTAGTGCGCGGACCCCTGCACGGTGTGCCGATCGTGTTGAAGGACAATTACGATACCAGGGACGCACCGACTTCAGCCGGAACCGCGGCTCTATCGGGCTTTGTTCCGCCGGATGACGCCTTCCAGGTCGCAAGGCTACGCGAGGCGGGCGCTGTCTTTCTCGGCAAGACCAACATGCACGAGTTGGCGAGCGGATGGACTACTGTCGGATCCCTCGGTGGCCAGACGCTCAATCCCTACGATCTGACGCGGCACCCCGGCGGCTCGAGCGGGGGTACCGGAGCGGCGGTGGCTGCGAGCTTCGCGGCGGTTGGGTGGGGCAGCGACACGTGCGGCTCGATTCGGCTACCCTCGGCCTACAACAACCTTGTCGGGCTTCGCCCCACCAAGGGGCTTTCCAGCATCGACGGCATCGTGCCGCTTTCCCACTCTCAGGATGTCGGAGGCCCACTGGCGAGAACGGTCCGCGATCTCGCGATCGCGCTCGACGCGACGATCGGGCCGGACGCGGCTGACCCCGCCACGTCTATTCTCGACGGGGGGACGGTGCCCTCGTTTGTGGCGGCGCTCAACGTGGGTGCCCTCGACGGTGTTCGGGTTGGTATCTACACACCGCTCTTCGGGGATGCTCCGGAGGACGGGGAAGTGCGCCGGCTTGTGAGGGAGGCTGTCGGCGTAATGGTCGATCTCGGTGCTGACACGGTGACAGTGACCGATTCGGTGCTGGTGGAGATCGCCGCGCAGGCCACCGTGATCGCCAGCGAGTTCAAGTGGGACCTCATGGACTACCTCACAGAGTCAGGCGCTCCGGTCGGCTCCCTCAAAGAGATGATCGACATGGGGGTGATCCACGAGGCGGTAGAGCCGCTGATGCGCACCTGGGATGCGACCGAGAGCCGAGACTCAGAGGATTACCAGGGACGGTTGGGAATGAGGATCACACTCCGTGAGGGGATCGAGCAGGTGATGGACCGCGAGGATATCGACGTGCTCGTCTATCCGACGGCGCGTCAGTTACCCTCAAGGATCGGCGATCCGCAGAACAACAACAATTGCAGGATGAGCGGGCATAGCGGTCTGCCGGCCCTCAGTCTTCCAGTGGGATTTACCGAGCAGGGGCTGCCGGTCGGGATGGAGGTCCTCGGCAGGATGTTCGAGGATGCGCGACTCCTGGGAATCGGCTACGCCTTCGAGCAGTCGACCCATCACCGGCGTGATCCGGCGACGACGCCGATCCTTGCTTCGGGAGGCACATCGTGACCGACTCTTGAACGAGGGGGCCTCGGGTGGGAGCATCGAGTCCTGTTCTTCCCCGGAGTTCGTCGATGGGCCAATTGACGCCCTCCAAGTGCCTCTTGCTGGAAGGCGTGGCTCATCGTTGACTGAGCACGGTTGCCTGATGCGAAGGGCCATCTAACAAGTCATTGCTGCAGTCACGGAAGAAGTAGTGGGTACGCTACGCTGGTGTTCAGGCGGGCCGCGCAGCAGAATGACGGGACGTTAGACGGACCTTCGCCCTCCCGTGTCGAGTTTGGAACCGATGCCTGAGAGATCTGCATACCGGTGGCCCCGAGCCCTCGTGGAGTTCCTTGTCATCATTCTTGGCGTGTTGGTGGCGCTGGGTGTGGATCAATGGCGTGAATCCGCGCGAGATCGGCAGCTCGAACAGGAATACCTTGTTCGCTTGGTGGCGGACCTCAACGACACTCGCGCGTCGGTCATGAGCACGATCCAAGACTTCGACGCACTCATTGATCATGGAGTTGCGGTCTCCCGTGTATTGAGCGGGATAGAACCATTCCCAGCGGACACGTTGGGCTTCCTGGCATCGGCCCTCCAGGTTTCCAGGGGCGGATACGACCCCGCCGTGTCTCGGGGTGCGTATGACGATCTCATCAGCACGGGGAACCTGCGAGTAATGCGAGACGAGGCGCTCAGGTACCGGCTGAGCGCGTTCTATGGGAGTGTCTACAAGGACATTAGCCCAATCGACTATTCGGCCGACAAGATGCCTTACCGTTTCTCGATCCGGGGTCTGCTGACGCTTGAGACGCAGCTACTGATACGAGCGCAGTGCGATGGAGCACCACCGCTTTCGTGCCCCGCTTACGCAGGGGCGGGTGGGTTACAGGAGATGGTGGAGGACATCCTCGATACAGCCCAGCTTCGTCGGGAGCTCACCGTCCATCTTCAGGGCATGGCCATTCGCAGCCTGACGGACGGCGTCACAGGCGGCTTCACCCCTGTGCTCCAACGGATCGACCAACTCTTGGTCTTGGTGCAGGCTTCGGCAAGCTGACCTCGAGGAGGGTCCGTCTAACAAGCGGTTGCTACTGGCACGCGTTACAATCGGGTCGCGCGCGGCTGCGCGCGGTCAGCTTTTCAGGCCGCGCAGCAGAATTGCGAGACGTTAGGCAACTTCCCGTGGTGCGGGCTGGCGGGGCCCCATCTCGCGATTCCAGCGATGACACTGCTGGCCGCGACCGGAGGTGGGGCCGCATTCTCTGGTGTGCATCTGAATCGCTGACCTGAGTCCGGGGATCCCTTGGTCCTCCCTTGTCGCCCGGTGCGTCGTCGGGAGCAGTCGCTTCCGGCCCAGCTCTCTTCAGGGCCAGGCCCCCGTCGACTACATGCGGACGATCGAGGCCAGAGATCCAGAGGCCCGGCCGGAGTCCTTAGCCGCCATGTCGCTCCAGGAGCTTAGGGTCGTCACCAACGAAGTCGGCATGGGAATCGTACCCGGCGACGCGCTCGCCCGCAGGTACCGGGACGCGCTCGGCTGGGCGAATGCCCGAATCGCACACGTCACCGATCGAGTCATCTTGATGGTGTCCGGCCTCCTCATCCAAGTGAAGCGACGCCGGGCACCCAACCCTTCTAGCGCAATCCGGACGTCGGGCGGCCCCGTCCGCTAGTCGCGGACGAACACCTCCACGCCGTCCACGAACACCCGCTCCACCCAACTCGTGACGCTGAGAGGTGGTCCGTCGAGGATAATGACGTCCCCGTCCTTTCCGACTTCCAGACTGCCGATCCGATCATCCACACCGAGGATTTCCGCAGCACTAAGTGTCACGGCACGAAGAACCTCGGCTTCGGTAAGCCCGTATCCCGCCGCGAGGGCGGCATCGAGTAGAAGCCACTTACCGGATCCACTGGGCCCAAGCGAGCCGAAACTCCGAGAGAAGCTGGCGATGGCGAACGTGACGCCGGAGCCCTGCAAGCGGGCAGCCCGACGCTCGTCAGGGTTGGAATACTCGTCCCGATCAGGGATCTCTTCACCCGACACGAAGGGGTGGGAGATCGGCCCGAGTACGACCGGCACCCCCGCCTCGTTCAGGGCATCGCCGAGCTGATCGGCGGAAACCCCGCTATCCAGAATGAGCCGGAAGCCGAACTCTTCGGCGAGTTGCAGCGCCTCGCGGATTTCAGTGGTTCGGTTGGCCTGAATGCGAGCTGGGATCTCACCTGAGAGCATGAGCGCGAGGGCCTCCATTCCAAGATCCCGGGGTGGAGCAGCACCCCGCTCTCCCTCGGGAAGCGCCCGCCAGGCATCCTGTTGCTGTTGATACTCACCCGCTCGGACGAGCTGCTCGCGGAGGTGCGCCACCACGGCCATACGGGTTCCAGGAGAGCGATTCCCAGCGCTGAACGTGCCCGCGGGCCGTTGGCCGAGCGTGATATCGATCGCTGCCGGCTCACGAACGATCAGCCCGTCGTACGTCTCAGCCGCCGCCTTCACGATCGCGCCCTGCCCACCGATGACCGTCGCGTCCGCAGGGGCGATGTAGTGCGTCGTGACCCCGCCCATGAGGAGGTCCTGCGAGCGCGGAGCAGCTGGAGCCTCCCCGTCACTGAAGGCACCGAACGGGTAGTACGCCTCGATGGCACGAAGCTGAGGCGTGCTCGGAGCGCTGGTCTCGTTGAGGTCCGTTCCGCTGATGCCGTAGTAGCTCATCGCGTCGATCAAACCGGGCAGCACGTATCGATCGGTTGCGTTCACGATGGTCGCACCACCTGGAACGTCGACGTTCGCGCCGACCGCCGCGATGATGCCGTCGCGTAGGAGGACGGTGCCCCCCTCGATGGCCGGACCCGATACGGGAACTACCGTCCCACCCTGAATCGCGATCACCTGACCGCTGGCTGGCGTCATGGCCGTGGCGAAGAAGACCAGCGCCAAAGCCCATCCACGGCTCACGGAAGCTATACGGATCATCGACCTTCCTCCGTCGCACGATCGAAGGCCAGGCGGCCATCCACATAGACCAGGTCCACTCGAGACGTGAGTTCGTACCAGGGGCCGTTGATCACGACCAAGTCGGCATCTTTCCCCACTTCAATGCTCCCCACGCGATCGTCGACCTCCGCGATCGTCGCTGGATTGATGGTGAGGGCCCTCAACGCATCCTCAGGGGCCATCCCATAGCGGATGGCCAGAGCCGCGTTGTACCGCTGATGCTTCGACATGACCACCGGGTCATCCGTATGGAAGGCGAAGGTGATCCCCTTCTCCACCAGATATGCAGGCGCACGCATGACCTCCTCGACGAGGCCGATCCGAATGAACAATGGCACGCCGACAACGGGGACATTCCGGGCGGCAATTTCATCCGCCACCTTGTACGCCTCGGTCGCATGATGGAGCGTGAGTCCGAAGTCGAAGTCGTCCTTGAGGCGAAGGAGTGACAGGATGTCGTGGGCCGAATGCACGTGCGCGCGTATTCGGTTCTCGCCTCGAAGAATCCCGGCTAGGACCTCGAGATCGAGGTTCGTCGGGGGCGGAGCGCCCTCCTCACCGCCCGCGCGCCACGCGTCCTGAGCGGCCTGATACTCCTGGGCTTTGATCAGCCGCTCGCGGAGCATGGACGTTGTGGCCATGCTCGTTTCCGTGTGAGGGCGCTTTGCTCCCATCGCGATCTTCAGACCACCGGAGGGATCGAGGATCCGATCCTCCCAGACCGCACCCCACGTCTTCACGACCGCGGACTGACCGCTACTGACCGACCCACTTCCAGGGCCCGTCACGATCGTGGTCACCCCACCGTCGACCGCGTTGAACCAGTACCGCTCGTCCGGGCTGAGAACGTCCATGATCCGGTAGCGCGGCGTAAACGTCGTCGAACGTTCGTTCACATCCCGAACGTCGAAGCCGATGTGCGAGTGGTTGTCGAGCATGCCCGGGATGATGGTCCTGCCCGAAACATCCACGACCGGCACACCTCTGGGGACGGTGACGTCGTTACCTACAGCGGTGACCTTGCCGTCTCGCACGACGACGGTCCCGCCCTCGAACACGTCTCCATCGGCGGTATGAATCACCCCACCCGTGAGCGCCACGTCCTGGGCGGACAAGGACCGAGCGGCACCAAGGAGCAGGAGGGCCGTGGATACCGTAAGGGTCAGCGACCCTTTGAGGGCGATCGAGCCAAGACCTTGGTGCATGGTATCTCCCGTAGTCATGCGTGTCCCGGCGTGATCGCGGCCGGAGCCCGTAGTCCTGGCAACTGAGACATCCCGGCCACCGGAAACGAGCCAGGCCAGCCTAGCCGGGCGTCCTGTAGCGAGCAAGGAGGGGGCTATGGGGACGAACCCCTGTCGGCAAGGAAGTTGCCTAACAAGCCATTGCTACTGTCGCCGAAGAACTAAGTAGGTACGCTTCGCTTGTTAACGGGCGGGCCGCGCAGCAGAATCGCGGGTCGTTAGGGCGCACCCGAGATGCCCCGGCAGGCCTGCGGTTGCGTTAGCGAAGTTGGCTTACTTCCACATCTGAGGACTCTAGTGAAAGTCACTCTCGACATCGGAAAACTCCTAGCGGGAGACGACATCACCCAAGAGGAGCATGATAGGCTGCTCGCACTCGCACGAACACAGAGCCAGAAGCACGTCTGGGGGGTCTTGGCCGTCATGGCGACGATCGCCACCGTGCTGGGCGCAATCGGGTTGTTCCCTGAGTATTTCGAAGTCCTGTTTGAAGCAGTCAGCGAGACAGTCCTCGCGTTGTATCGAGCAACGGGTCGGCTGGGTTTTTATTTCTTGGTATTTCTCGCTCTGGTCGGCATCGGCACCCTGAGGAGAAGCGGCTTCCTCATCGGATTGAGTTGTTTCGCCGTAGCTAGCCTTTTGGGTGGTACGACGGGCTACAGCCATGCCTCCTACTGGGTGGTCATCGAAGAGCCCGCTGTGACCACCGTTGTATTCTCCGTTCTGGCGATGGCGGGATTGTTCGTGTCCCTTCGCGTGGGTTCGGAACTTGAGCGCTTGGCAATCATATTCTCCCGAACCTGCCTCATTTTCGTGAACCTGGGTTTCTGGGTCGGATCGCTGTGGGGCAGTTCGTCGCCAATAGGGGGAGTCCCAAAAGCTGCGTTTGCGGTGCTCTGGGCGATCGGCCTTGTGGTAACCATGATTTGGGCGGCCAGGGTGGGGCGCCTATGGGTCGTAAACGCAGCGATTACTTTCGGGGTGATTCATTTCTATACGCAGTACTTTGAGTACCTCGGTGCGACACCAGGATCGCTGCTCTTCAGTGGGCTTTCCGTGCTCGGATTGATCGCCGCCGTCCGGCGCTACCGTCGAGGACTTCCGGTGCCGTCATGACAATTGATCCACCCTGCGGGACGCGGGTGCGCTCTAACAAGCGGTTGCTACTGACACGGAAGAAGTAGTGGGTACGCTACGCTGGTGTTCAGGCGGGCCGCGCAGCAGAATGACGGGACGTTAGACCGCCTCTTTCTGGGACTAGACCCATTCTCTGTAGCAGCGCGTTGAGATCCGGATTCACTGTCGTACTCGCGGCAGTAGCATGCTCATTCAACCCCTCAGCGCTGGCGGGGCAAGGGCAGGACTGGGCATCTCTGGATCGGTACCGCGAGGACAACGCGCGCCTCGGTCCACCCTCCGCAGGTGAGGCTAGAGTGGTGTTCTACGGCAATTCCATCACCGACGCGTGGGCAGAACACTTCGACGTGATGTTCCCTGGCAAGCCGTACGTGGGGCGGGGCATTAGCGGGCAGACCACGCCGCAAATGCTGGTGCGTTTTCGCCAAGACGTGATCGCGTTGCAGCCGTCGGTCGTAGTGATCCTCGCGGGAACCAACGATATCGCGGGGAACACCGGTCCATCGACTCAGGCAATGATCGAGGACAACCTCGTCTCGATGGCAGAGCTGGCCCAGGCGCATGGCATCAGCGTCATACTGTCCTCTGTGCTACCGGCGTCCGACTACCGTTGGCGACCGGGTCTGGACCCGGGCCCCAAGATTGTCTCGCTCAACACTTGGATGAGGGACTATGCCGACGGTCATGGAGCTGTGTACCTCGACTACCACACCGCGATGACGGACGAACATCTGGGTCTCGGGCCGGAGTTGTCTCATGACGGAGTTCACCCCAACGAGTCGGGCTACCGACTAATGGTCCCGCTCGCCGAGGCCGCGATCGCGAAGGCGCTCCGTGAGAGATGATTGGAGGTCCGACCCCGGGGCTTCCTAACAAGCGATTGCTACTGACACGGGTTACCTGAAGGGCAGCGGGCCACTCGCCTAACAGCTCGCGCCCCTTTTTAGGGGACGGGCCGTGCAGCAGAATGACGAGACGTTAGAGAGTCTCCACCCGCGTGCCTTGGAGGATCTATCCTAGGAGGATGATCCCTACGCACATCAGGAGCATCAGGGCTGCGGGTACCGATCGCATCGGTGGGTCTCCCACCTTCACGTGCATCATGAGGGCTCCCACCATGAGCAGCGCGACCATCCCACCCGCGATGCGGACTGGTAGGTCGACCCAAAGTCCAATCACCAAGGCCAGGCTGGCCACGATCTTAAGACCACCCACTACATAGAAGGCGAAGTCGGGCAGACCGTAGGCCTGAAACTCCTCTCGCAACGTCTTGGCCGCCCCGCCCCGGTAGCCCGTCGCCGAGCGAGCTCGAACGAGCCATACGTTGAGAAGCCCCAGGCCGACGAGGACTTGCAGGAGGCTCAGGATCGAAAGCTTCGGCATAGGGGTTCCCCGGAAGAGGTGGTATCGTACCGCCCAATGCACTCTCAAGGAGCCGGCACGGCAAATGGTCCTACCCTATCACGTCGCCAATGCGGTCTCGGGCGCGCTATTCCTTTACTACGGACTGGCGTGCCTCTTCGCCAACGGCATGGTCGACGAGTTTGCGCGGTATGGCCTGTCACGCTTTCGGCGGGCGACAGGTGCTCTCGAGGTTCTCGGCGCTGTGGGGCTCGCCGCGGGCTACCTCTTCCCACTACTTAGTGTTCTGAGCGCTGGTGGTCTTGCACTTCTAATGGCGCTGGGACTTGCCGTCCGTGTGAAGGTGCGGGATCCGGTCGTGGAAATGCTTCCGGCAGTGTTCTTGCTCCTGGTGAACTCGTTCATTGCTATACAGGCGTTGGCAAGAACCGTCTAGCGCGAGGTCGCTGGTCGGTCACAGGGGGACTAGATAACAAGGAATTGCTACTGTCACGGGTTGGCGGGTAGGTGCGCTTCGCTTGTGTGCGGACGGGCCGTGCAGCAGAATCGCGAGACGTTAGGTAGCTCTCATGAGCTTGGGTAGGCCGCCACGCGATGAGACCCGTTCGAGGTGAAAGGCCCGTTCGCAGTGCCAGCCCCATCGACCCTTGAAGGAATGAAGCAACACAAATGGTAGAGCAGAAGCTCCGAATGAGCTTGGTGTTGGCGATCGCGATTACCTCGCTACCCGCCCTCGCTGGCGGGGGGCAGGGCGAGGAGCCATTGGCTGAGTCGACGGAACAGCTCGACGACGGCAAACTGGTGTTTTCGAGCTTGGACGTCGATCAGACGAATCGTGGCACCGTTAACATCAACGGCTACGACCGACATTTCTCCGTCACGTTCCCCACCTCGTATGACAGTGAGGAGGCGTATCCGGTGGTTCTGTTCTTCCACGGCTGCATGTGTCGTCCCACTGTCACCGACGAACGGGTTTTGAGCTATTTGGACTGGTCGCCGAGGTTGGAACCGTATAGAGACGATTTCATCGTTGTCAGAATGTCAGCGTTTTCTGAGGGGAAACCGGAGGTTCCCCAAGCGCCTGAGGATGGTGGAGCCCGCGGTATGTGGTTCTGGCATGAAGGTTTCGAGGCAGAGCGTGACGATTTCGCGTTCCTTCACACGGTGCTCAGAGCACTACACTCGTCGTCTGATATCAACATCGATCCAGACAACATCTTTGGGGTCGGTCATTCGTCCGGGGCGATCTTCTTGCTCTCGTACGTATTGGGTGGCCCGCCCGATCTGACTGACCCCGGCTTGAATGACACCTATTCATTTAAAGCCATCTCCACGACGGGAGGCCCAGGGTTTCGGCAGGGGCTTGTCGATTTCAAAGAAAACACGCCCAGCACGTTGCCATCCGTCTTCCACATCCAGGGCGAGCGGGATAGAGGGTTGTGGTTCAACGGGCAAGAAACAGGGAAACGAGGCATCAACTTCTTGGAGTTCGCCAACTTCACCCCGCCAGAGGTCGTCGATGGGTTCCTAGAGACGCCCCATGGACGCACGTACTCTGCTTGGGATGAGAACACTCCCTCGAATCCAAGCACTCTGCAACGATGGGCCGAACATCTCAATCTCGAGTATTCGGGGTACGAAGAATACTCCCAGTACTACCTCTATAATTTCCCGCCGGTAGCGACTTCAGAGAACGTGCTCATCGGCATGAGGATCAAGGACTGCCCGCATGTGGTAGCCGCGGATCAATATCAGGCCGATTTCTTCCGCATATTCTCACAGCAAGATGGCGCTGTGGGAGCGTTCGACAGCAAGATATCGCGAGACACTGCTATCACCTTTTGCCGATGACAACGATGTCGGCTGACGCTTGCTGAGCGTGGCGAGTACCCGGGCTACAACGGTTCCACCCGGCAGAACCGCGAGCTACCTAACAAGCAATTGCTACTGGCACGGGTTATCTAGTCGGTAAGTCAGGTGGATTCTGTGCCTCGTCAGCACCCAGGCCGCGCAGTAGAATGGCGAGTCGTTAGGTCGCGGAAGTACACCAGAGCTGGAGGACGGGTGAAGGGTCTCTCGTTGAGGCGGGCAACGCTTGAGATGTTCGTCATCGTTGGCAGCATCTTGCTCGCCTTCGGCCTAGACGCCGGATGGGATGCACACCAGCGGCAGGCAGACGCAGAGGACCTTCTGACCGATCTGCTCGCCGAATTCGAGGAAACCGCAACGGAGCTAGAACGCGCCGTCGTCCGTAACCAAGAGGTGATTACCGCGGCCACGGAGATCCTAGCTCAGTTGACCCGTTCTCCTGGGAATCCCGAGGTCGCCGCAAGCACACTTGCCAAGCTGATTCTGGTTCCTACAACGGATCCAAGGCGCGGGAATCTCGACGCGTTGGTGGCGTCTGGCGATTTTGGCCTTGTCAGCCCCCGACATCTCAGGGGTTCTCTTGCCGACTGGCCCGCAGCGCTCAGGGATCTCCAAGAGGAGGAGTTGGACGCGCGGGTCTTCGTCCAGACGACCCTAATCCCATTTCTCGCAAATGCTGTCGAACTACAACCGATCTTCGCTTGGCGTCTTGCGGCAACGCCTTCAAATCGCGGAGTAACCGATATCGACGGTACCGAACTTTCCGACGATCCAATGATTCGTCTTCCGTCCGATGGCCAGTTCTCGAATCTCGTGGCAACCCGCCGCTACCTATCCCAGTTCACGGTCAGCAACGCAGGAACAGTTCAGGAGGAACTTGAAGCAATAGTACGAGCACTCAGGGAAGCAGTAACGAACTGAACAGCCTCCATCTAACAAGCGATTGCTACTGACACGGGTTACCTGAGCGATAACGGGCCACTCGCCTGACGGCTCGCGCCCCTTGTTCGCATGCAGCACGCGCAGCAGAATGGCGAGTCGTTAGGCGGAGACTCCGGAGCTAGGATCCGCTGCCGGCAAAGCCGGTCGGCACGTAGCATCGGTGGAGCCTTGCAGGACGCCTCCAAGGAGCCTCGAGCATGACGGACCAACCGAGACGACGATTCGACTGGATAGCACTCCTCCTCGCGTTGATCGTCGGCTGCGCACCCGCAGAGTCCACCGGGGATCAACCCGTGGTCGAGGGCGACGGGGGCGATGAAGCTGCGTCGGTCGAGCAGCTACCAGCAAATGGGCCGTTCGCGGAGCCGACCGGGCTGCTACCAGTGGGAGTCTTGGACGTGGCCTGGCTGGACCCTAGCAGACCGGAACCGTTTACGAAGGATCCCAATGACGTTCGGTCTGTAGCTGCTCGGGTATGGTACCCTGCAGCGCCGGGAGGGGCCGGCGGCGCGTCCTACGTCCCGGACACGAATCAATTCGACGATGGCTTCGATGCGGTTGCCGGGGTGCAGACGCACGCGACCTCAGATGCGCCGGTTGGGTCGGGTGGCCCTTTTCCTGTCGTGCTCTACAATCATGGCGGGGGATGGCCTCGCTTCACGAGCACCTTCACGACGGAGGAACTAGCGAGTCACGGCTACGTCGTCGTCTCCATCGGCCACAACGGCATGAATCAGGTCCAGCGTCTTCTGGACGGTACCTCGGTAGAGCCCGACACCTTGGTGCCCCCGAGACCGACGGGTGACTTACGAGCGGATGCGTACGGGAGCTGGGCACACTTGGAGCAACACCACTTCCCGGAGTGGGTGGCCGACGCGGTCCACGCGCTGGGGCGATTGGACGAGATGAACCGTGAGGGGCCGTTGGCTGGAACGCTGGACCTGGAGAGCATCGGCATGTACGGCTGGTCCTTCGGTGGCGCAACGTCCATCGAACTCGCAGCGATTGATGAGCGAGTGAAGGCCGCGATCGACCAAGATGGTCAGTTGTTCGGCAGCGCATCGACGCGGGGCACGGCCAGGCCCTTCATGTTGATGCATTCATCTGAGCCACCGGCCCCGCCAGAGTCGGCTGGGGAGGAGGAACGGGAGATGTTCACTGCCGTCATGCAGGAACTGAGTGGCGTTACGCGAGAGGCCCACGCCTCGCTCAAGTCTCTTGCCAGCGGTGATTGGTACGATGTCACGATCGCAGGGACGAACCATGGGAGCTTCTCGGACCTCACGCTTTTCTATCCAGATGCGTCGCCAGGCATCGATCCGGCGAGGGCCCACGAGATCATCAACAGCCTGACGGTGGCGTTCTTCGATCGCTACCTCAAAGGGACCGACTCAAGCCTTTTGGAGTCTCCGAGCGAGCGTTTCCCCGAGGTGACCCTCGATCGCCGGGTCCAGCCGCCTGGAGCGTAGTGGGCGATACCGGTGACCGAGAGTATGTATCCGCCTAACACGGAATGAATACTGTCCGGATAAGCTGCGGGAGCTGGAGCACGCGGCTTGCACCTCGCGCTCCGCGTCACCATGGTGGTCCGGCAGCACAATTCCAAAGTCGTTAGGTGGCTCTGGGAGACGAGCCCGATGGTGGTGTACTTACGGCGGTGCCATGTCGGAAGTCGAAGCCGTGCCGTGGAGGACTCCTGGACCACCATAGGCGAAGAGAGCAGCCTCCTGCGTGGCCTCATTAGTGATGCGTCAGTGGCGCGGCCACGCGGGACCGCGTATATCCAGCTATCTTCGCGCCCGCCACCAGGAGCTACTGTGATGTCGAACGTCCGTGTGAGTGTCTTTGGGTCTCTCGCGTTTGTTGCGCTCCTAGCCACGACGTCTCCCCTCGCCGCTCAATCGGACACTGGGCTGGAGGGTGGCTGGGTTGTCACGAGCTGGACGAGCCCCGACGGAGGCACCAACTCAGAGCCACAGCGTGGGTTGTTTGTGTTCACGAACACCGGTCACTACAGCATCGTGTACGTGTCCGAGGAGCGCTCGGAGGTGGGTCCGAATGCCACCGATGCGGACCGGTCTGCATCCTACCAGGGGTTCACCGCGAATTCGGGTCGTTACCGGGCGATGGGAGGCCAACTCACCTATGAAGCGTTCGTTGCTAAGGACCCGGGGTATATGGCGGAATTCGGGGACGACGCGGTGAATGGAGTCACCGTCACCTACAGCATCAACGCCGACGGGATTCTCACCATGCGATGGAACGACGGTCGGATGGCCGGGGGGTCCGTGACTCTCCGGCGCGGGCGAGGCACTCAGAACCCGGGGTAGCTGACCCCGAGCGACTCGACGGGCTTTGCCCGAGACGGTCAAGCAAGAATGAGGGTGCTCCGTGGAACACGTCGAGTGCAAACAAGCCCGTTAGTAACTAGGCCAGCTGGAAGAGCCACCTAACAAGCGGTTGCTGCAGTCACGGGTTACTGTGGGGTCGCGCGCGGCTGCGCACGGTCAGCGAATAAGGCCACGCAGTAGAATTGCGAGACGTTAGGTTGCCCCTCGGAGAGCCATTGTGACACAAGCACTTAGCGCGTGGGGTTGGGATGAGGAGTGGGGTGCCACCCTCAAGCAGCTCGCGCTAGCCGCGCAACCGGCCCGTGTCACCCTGCAGCAGCGGGACCGATGGGAGATTCAAACGGTGGACGGCCCTCGATCCGCGCGGCTCCCGACGACAGCCCGCGCAGCAGAATCGCGAGACGTTAGATGTCGCTGGCGCTCAAGAGGAAGGAATGACTCAGATCAAACGATCGTACTGCCTGCTGGCTTTATTCTCGCTCGTGGCTCCATTGCCGGCGCTGGCTCAGGGCATCGTGACACACGATATCGACTACCTAAGCTCTGCAGAATATGAGGACGGGAAGGATCTCCTCGACATCTACATGCCGGAGGGAGTCGCTGACGCCCCGGTGGTCGTGTTTTTCCATGGCGGAGCTCTACGGGCCGGCGACAAGAGCGATGGCCAGGGGGTCGCACAGCGCCTAGTTCCGCATGGAATCGGAGTCGTCTCTGCCAGCTACCGCCTGACACCCTCCGTTATGCATCCTGCCCATGTTCAGGATGCCGCAGCTGCAACGGCTTGGGTTGTCGAGAATATTGCCGACTACGGCGGCAACCCAGACAATGTGTACGTGTCCGGGCACTCAGCCGGGGCCTATCTGGCTGCCCTCCTCACGCTCGATCCGAGCCACTTGGAGGTGCATGATCTTGATCCGTCCTCGCTACGCGGCTCCATCCCGATCAGCGCGTTTCTCTATGTTGAGGAGACTGCTGCAGACCGCCCGAAAGACGTGTGGGGCACAGATCCCGCGGACTGGTTGGTGGCGTCAGTCGCCCCGCATATCGGCACGGCGGGAGGGCGCATGCTCCTCATCTATGCCGATGGAGACGACGAGTGGCGCCGTGAGCAGAATGAGAGATTTGGTGAAGCCATGCGTTCGGCCGGTAATCACGGTGTCCGGGTCGTCGAGGTGCCGAATCGGAATCACATGTCGTTGATGACTGATCTCAACGCATCGGACGATCAAATCGGTGACCTAATGCTCAGATTCATCCAGCAGCACGAGTAGGAATCACTGTGCGGGTGCGACATCTAACAAGCCATTGCTACGGACGCGAGTTAGCTGCGTGGCATCTCGGGTAACTTCTGGGGAGTTGTCAGCGTCTCTGTCGCGCAGCAGAATCGCAAATCTTTATGCAGCGCACCGTGAGCGTGCCCGCTCAACAACTTGGGTGTTCAGATGGTCGTGTAGTGTGGAGACGACTTGAGCAGACAACGAAGCCGAGCGTGCCCATTTGTGGTCCCCGCGGATCACGGGGGCGCGGTGTACCGGGGCCGTGCAGATCTTGCCCGAGTCGCCCCCCCACACCCTCCTGCAATGTGAGTATTCATGCCCCGACGCTCCGAGAGGCCCAAAACGAACACACCCCTTAGGCGCGGGTGGTCGGTAGTGTCGACCGGGTGTCTAATGGCTCTCTCATGGTTCGCCATCTCCGCCCACCCGGCGCTATCGCAAGCCGTGGGCTCTGAGATACCGGCGCGTCTAGCCGTCTTCCTCGACTGCGGGTCTTGCGACGAGACGTTCATCCGGCAAGAGATGACTTACCTGGACTACGTCCGTGATCGCGAAGTGGCAGACGTACACGTCCTAGTGACTCAGCAGAACACGGGTGCGGGTGGACGAGCGCAGACGTTCGATCTTATTGGCCAGGGGCCGTTTGAGGGGATGGACGTCTCGACGGTCTATACAACGAACGTGGACGCGACCGCGGCGGAAGAGCGGGACGGATTCGCTCGCACGCTCGAAGCGATTCTCGTTCCGTACCTGATGGGGACGTCCGTGGGTGATCGACTCAATGTCGAGGTCGCAGCTCCGGAAGATGCAACTAGTGGGCAGGCGCAGCCGGAGGATGATCCATGGGACCATTGGACCATCGAGATGTACGCGGACGGAAGCGCAGACTTTGAATCCCGGCAGCGATCCTACGACACCCGTTATGGAGTCTACGTAAACCGGGTGACGGAGGATTGGAAGATCCAGCTTCGGCCGTTCTTCAACTACAACTACGACCGCTTCGACAGGGGCGACAATACGATCGAGAGCACGTCCAGGCGTGACGGCTTTACCAGCTATGTCGTCCGGAGCATTTCACCCCATTGGTCGGTCGGTGCTTTCGGGGATGTCTTCACGTCGACATTCGACAATGTCGATAGGCGATTTCGTATGATGCCAGCCGTCGAATGGAGCCTCTATCCGTATCGAGACGCGACGCGGCGCCAGCTCACGGTAGCCTACCGGGTTGGAGCCTCGGACATACGGTACCGAGACACCACGATTTACGACGAGACGCACCAGCGGCTTCCAGAGCACATCCTGAGCGCGGGTTACGAAGTGACTCAGCCCTGGGGAGAGGTGGATGTGGGGATCAATGCATCGCAGTACCTGCACGATCTTGAGCGCTACAGCCTTGAGTTCAATGGGACGATCGCGTTTCGGGTCACGCAGGGGTTGTCCATCGAGATCGGCGGTGGGGTGGAGTTCATCCACAATCAGCTCAATCTGCCGAAGGGTGGTGCCGACCTCGAGGAAATCCTTCTGCGGCGTCGCCAGCTTGAGACGAACTACGAGGCAGGACTCAGTTTCGGGTTTCGCTACCGTCTCGGTTCGATCTTCAACAACGTCGTCAACCCGCGCCTCGGGGGAGGCGGGCAGGATCGATTCTGACCTCGGGGGGGCTGGGGCACAGCCCAACAAGGAATCGCTGCTGTCGCGGGATGAACTGGAGGGTCACGCGGTCACTCGGCTTGCACCGCACGATCGGTGGGAGGCATTGTAGTCGCGCAGCAGAATTCCAAAGTTGTTAGAACGCATCCCCCCAACCCCTGGTGTTCATGTTCGAGCACTATCGGCCTTTCGCCCTTATGGCGAACGGTGTCGAAATCCAAGGCGTCATCGGCGGTGAGGGCCCGCCTCTCCTGCTGCTCCATGGCTATCCTCAGACCCACGTCATGTGGCACAAGGTTGCTGGCGACCTTGCTGAACACTTCACAGTCGTGGCGGCTGATCTCCGCGGATACGGACGATCATCGAAGCCCGATCCGGCACCTGACCATAGCACCTACTCGAAGCGAGCTATGGCGCGAGACATGGTCGACCTTATGCACGGTCTAGGCTTCGATCGTTTCGCAATTCTCGCGCATGATCGAGGCGCGCGGGTGGCGCATCGCCTGGCCTTGGATTCACCGGAATCGGTGGTCAGAATGGTACTACTGGACATCGCTCCGACTCGTGAGATGTATGCGCATGCAGATGCGTCGTTCGCCCGAGCCTACTGGCACTGGTTCTTCCTCATCCGTCCCTCGCCCCTACCCGAGCGAATGATCGGCGCGGATCCGAGAGCATACTGGGTGGAGAAGTGTGGGGCGGGTTCTGCAGGTCTGAATCCGTTTACTCCCGACGCGCTTGCAGCCTACCTAGACGCCTTCGATGACCCGAGGGCGATCGCTGCGAGCTGCGAGGACTACCGAGCCGCCGTGACGATTGATATCCTCCACGACGACCAGGATGGCGGGAAGAAGGTCGCCTGCCCGATCTGGGTCCTATGGGGGGAGAAGGGGGTGATCGAGGCCCACTTCGACTGCCTGGCACTCTGGCGTGAGCGCGCCGAACAGGTGGACGGCGAGGCGTTGCCCGGCGGGCACTATCTTGCCGAAGAATTACCCGATCAGGTGGTCGGTCACACGCTCGAGTTCCTGCACCAAGGGGGTGCCTAGATGGCCCAGAAGCAGATCTACCGGATCGCTACCATTCCGGGTGATGGGATCGGGTGCGAGGTGATACCGGCCGGCCAGCGCGCGGTGGAGGTTGTGGCGAAACGCCACGGCTTTGGTGTGAGGTGGGACGAGTTCGATTGGTCTTGTGAGCGGTACGCGGAGACGGGTCGGATGATGCCCAAGGACGGCGTTGCCCAAGTCCGTTCGCACGATGCCATCTATCTGGGCGCAGTTGGGTTCCCCGGGGTGCCGGATCACGTCTCCCTTTGGGGGCTACTGATCCCACTCCGACGAGAGTTGGATCAGTACGCGAATGTCCGGCCCGTCAAGCTGCTGAAGGGCATCGAGTCTCCTCTCAAAGGTCGAGGAGAAGCAGACATCGATTTCGTCGTGGTCCGAGAGAACGTCGAGGGAGAGTATTCGGAGGTAGGCGGTCGGATCTACGCCGGAACCGAGCGAGAAACGGTGATGCAGGAGGCCGTGTTCACACGTCGGGGGGTGGACCGAATCATGGAATACGCCTTCAGTCTGGCAGACGCGAGACCAAGGCGGCACGTGACCTCGGCCACCAAGTCGAACGGGATCGTGCACACGATGCCCTTCTGGGATGAGCGGTTTCGTGCGGCGGGGGCTCGGTACCCTGGGGTTGAGACCGCCCAGTACCACATCGACATCCTCACGGCTCACTTCGTGCTTCACCCGGACTGGTTCGATGTTGTGGTCGCATCGAATCTGTTCGGGGATATCCTCTCCGATCTTGGGCCGGCCGTCGCCGGATCCATCGGCATCGCCCCCGCTGCGAATCTCAATCCCGACCGGTCGTTCCCCTCCATGTTCGAGCCGGTCCACGGGTCGGCTCCTGACATCGCTGGTCGGGGTGTTGCGAACCCGATTGCTGCGATTTGGAGTGCCGCGATGATGCTGGAGCACTTGGGTCAGAGCGAGGCGGCCCGCGAACTAGAAGCTGCGATCGAGGTATCACTGGCGTCCGAGCACACGCGTACGCGCGATCTCGGAGGGTCAGCCGACATGGAAGAGGCGCTCGGAGCGATGCTGGAAGCACTGGGGTAGCGCTCTAACAAGGAATTTCTGCTGTCGCGGTAGGCCGTTGTGCTCGCGCACTTCGTGTGCCGTGAGCTATCGTAGTCGCGCAGCAGAATTCCAAAGTCGTTAGACAGCACAAGGAGAAGCCCCATTAGGGAGACGACTAGTACCCAAGGGCATGCTTGGTGAGATCGGGAAGCGACGGTCCCATGGTGCCCAAAGGCTGTGACAGACGCGCTCCTCGCGGTGGTCGTCATCGTATTGCTTGCGCAAGTCGCGCTGGTAGGGTGGCTGATCCGGAGAGGCTACCTCATTTGGCGCGTCTTACTGGGCAAGGGTCGCGTACCCATGAGTGCGGGCCGGTACTCCGAGTACCGGCGGCTCAGAGGTAGTGGCGCTCTATTCAGGCGCAAAAGGCAGGTTGAATTCCCTTAAGAGACCCCATGATGTCTGAGCCAGTCAGCCGCAGAGCCGCACTGAAACTCGGCGCAATTGGACTCGTCACGGCCAAGCTATCTGGTTGTGCCGATGAACAGCCACGCCCGGCGGCGAACCTACCTCAATTCGAACGACCCGTGGGACTTGGAGACGAGGCTTGGGCCCCGGTTCGCGCGCAGTTCTTGCTAGATCCAGGCGTTGCATACATGAACAATGCGAGCTTGGGCATGCCTCCTCGGCAAGTTGTCGATGCAGTGGCGGCCGGCTATGCGGCGATCTCCCGGGAACCGCTTCATGGGAAGCACGACCTTCAGAGGCAGGTCGGCGATTCGGTACTCCCCCGACTGGCTGGCCTATTCGGAGTCTCACCGGAGGAGCTGTCACTGACGCGCAACGCGACGGAAGCGCTCCACCTACAGACCATAGGGGCGCGCTTGCCGCCTGGGGCGGAGGTGTTGATCACCTCCCAGGAGCATCCGGCGGGATCCCGTCCTTGGCGCTTCCGGGAGGTCCGAGACGGACTTCGGGTGACCGAAGTGTTCGTCCCTAGTCCGCTGCCTCCGGCGGATGAGATTGTCGCGCGATTGGAATCCGCGATCTCCAGCGACACACGAGCGATCTCGTTTTGCCACGTGACGCGAGGAGGGCATCTCTACCCAGTCGCGGAGCTATGCGGTATGGCTCGCGAACGGGGTCTGATGTCTCTCGTTGATGGTGCGCAGGCCGTTGGGCAGTTCAAGGTGGATCTTTCGGAGCTCGGCTGTGACGCGTATTCAGCGAGTCTCCACAAGTGGATGCTGGGGCCGGTTGGGACGGGCTTTCTGTATGTTCGAGAATCGTCGCGCACGGATGTTGTCACTGCGTTCGCGCCCGACGCGACGGATGACGCTCCGCAGCATGCGCCACCTGGTACAGCCGACTTCCCGGTCCGGGCGGCCATCGGAGCAGCTCTCGACTTCATTGGGACGTTGGGCTTAGATCAGATTGAGGCACGATGTCGCTTCTTGTCCGACCACCTCAAGGCGCAGCTAGCCGAACTGTCGGACGTTCGTGTGTTGAGTGGCGAGATCGATCAAAGTGCCCCCGGTTCGACGATCTTCGAAAAGTCGGGGTTGGACGCTGTGGAGTCTGTGTCGCTAATGGAGCGACTAGCTGCGGTGCATCTCGATGAGCATCAAAGGGATGGTCACAACGCGATTCGCGTATCGACGCACGTGTACAACACGACGTCTGAGATCGATCGACTCGTTCAAGCGCTCCGGGATTTGTGATGAGGACGATGTATGGTCTCCCACCGCGCCACTCCCTAGGATCAACTGTGAAGTTCAACAGCATCTAAGCTGCGGAGGTGAGTTAGAAATCACTCAGCGGGAGTCGAGAGCGCTCCGCACCCATCGGTGACCCCAGGGCCGAGGGCTACCTCCCCTCCGGGCTCCTGACGCGCTCTCCGCCGCCCCTGACCCGGTCCCCGAGCGGAGGCTCCATGCCTGATGGGCCGCTCCTGAGTCCCCCGGCCACCCCGAAGCAAGAAAATCACCCCCAATAACCGGGCCGACGTATTGGATCGACGTATTGGACCCCGCCTCAAAAGAAAAACTCCCACAAAGCAGAAAGCCTTGTGGGAGTTAATCCTTCTCAATATCGGGACGGCCGGATTCGAACCGGCGACCCCTGCAACCCCATTGCAGTGCGCTACCGGGCTGCGCCACGTCCCGAAAGAGAGCGAAAGGTAATCCTGGGCCAGGGTCGCCTCAACTCCATAGGAAAAGAAGGATGATGCCCACGAGGATCGAGAACGCCACTGGGCCACCGAGCCGCTTCGCCATCTCCTTGCTTCCTAGGCTCATGACCATGGTGAATGTGAAGGCCATGATTGGACATCGAGGCTAGGAGGATAAGCCTCCAGCCGGTGTCTCACTCCGCTCGCCCGGAGGTGGTGAGCTGGGATATAGGCAGGGTGATCGCGTCGATGTCCGTGAGACCAGAGACGACTGCCGTGGCATAAAGGTCGCTACTTTCGAGCAGGTTCTCAGCCGCAGGGATGGCAAAGAGGACGCCAGGGACGAACTGCATCACCGCTCTCACGTCGACATCGCTCAGCTTCGTGACGATGCTCTTGAGTGCTTCTTTCAGGTAGAGGAGGACCGCGATCACTCCGCCCGACAGATCGCTACCTGGCGCGATCCGGCGACTGTGTATGCGCCGACCAGGCGCATGAGTACCAGGCCGACCTCTGTGGTTTGTCCTGGGTCGCTCTTGCCTGAACGCAACAACACGATGTTGCCTGTGACCATGAGTGCTGTGATCGCCAGGAGGTCGCCTGCTATGACCATCGGCCCGGCTGTCTCCGCGAGTAGCGCGGCAACGGCTCCGACGAGCGAGACAAGCGCGAACCCTCGTAGGCCTGCGAGTGGTGACGGGGCGCGCTCCTTCTGTAGGCCGACCAATAGGCCGAGCCCGAGCGCGATCAGGAGGTCCATGAATGTGGCGCTCGGCATCTCTCTCCCAGGTTGCAATACTTGTTCTAGAAAGGACGCGATCGGGGGCCCTTACGGCAACTGAGAAACCGGGTTGACCTCTTCGACGATTCTCGACTACCTTCTGGGTCTCTGTTGCGGGGTGGAGCAGTCTGGTAGCTCGTCGGGCTCATAACCCGAAGGTCGCAGGTTCAAATCCTGCCCCCGCTATAAGCTCGCGATGCGCCGCCAATTGGGCGGCGTTTCCCACGTAGAAGACCCATAAGGAGATAACAGCGTGCAGACGTCGAGTTTCTGGACGGTCGCCGATACGTGGAGCCCGCGGAAGCGGGCGGGGGCGGAGAGCCGGTAGGATTGGCCTCTCCGGAGTCTTCCCGCCCGCGCCTTCACCGGCTCGGGCGGGTTTTTTTTCGGGCCAGGTAGCTCAGTTGGTAGAGCACATGACTGAAAATCATGGTGTCGGCAGTTCGATTCTGCCCCTGGCCATGATGATGGAACCGCCGGAAGGTTGGGGCGGGGATGAGGCTAGAGGTCCGTAGCTCAATTGGTAGAGCACCGGTCTCCAAAACCGGGGGTTGGGGGTTCGAGTCCCTCCGGGCCTGTATGATTTAGGTCCCGGTCGTCTAATGGTTAGGACACCAGGTTTTCAACCTGGCAATCGGGGTTCAATTCCCCGTCGGGATATGTTTAAGAAGTAAGCAGGACAGTAGGAACCAGTAGTAGGGGGCTGTAGCTCAGTCGGTTAGAGTGCCGGTCTGTCACACCGGAGGTCGCGAGTTCGAGTCTCGTCAGCCCCGCTGAGCAGTTTTTTGACATCCGAAGTTGTTCGCTTTGAAAGAGGCCGATGACTTCCCCAGGTTGTGCGAGGGGCCGTAGCTCAGTTGGGAGAGCGCCTGAATGGCATTCAGGAGGTCAGGGGTTCGATTCCCCTCGGCTCCATGTTGGTCGAGCCCTTCGGCTAGTGGCTAGCAGTAGTGAGCTCGGGTGGCGGAATTGGTAGACGCGCAGGGTTCAGGACCCTGTGGGGGTTAACCCCGTGAGGGTTCGAGTCCCTCCTCGAGCATCAGACCGCCCCAGGTGGGCGACCGCGTTTGTAGGGCCCACGTGCTGGAATTGGTAGACAGGCTGGTTTGAGGGACCAGTGTCGGAAACGACGTACAGGTTCGAGTCCTGTCGTGGGCATGAAATTGTAGGAGCGCCCGTAGCTCAGCTGGATAGAGTGCCTGGCTACGGACCAGGAGGTCGGGGGTTCGAATCCCTCCGGGCGCATTTTGGGGCAGGATTGGTGGGAATCGGGCGCGTAGCTCAGTTGGTTAGAGCGCTACGTTGACATCGTAGAGGTCACAGGTTCGAATCCTGTCGCGCCCATGAAGAGAAGTGGAACCGGCAGAAATGAGGTGCGCGAAGGATCAGCGAAACGAAGTGCAGCTAAATCCTGTCGCGC
>Ga0315339_1000272_pt1 | contig 75733 bp, 64 predicted proteins | sample ASW17metaG_FD_204514 | JGI IMG/M metagenome (GOLD analysis project Ga0315339, IMG submission 204514) | Ammonia-oxidizing marine archaeal communities from Pacific Ocean, United States - ASW #17 | ecosystem: Environmental > Aquatic > Marine > Oceanic | place: USA: California | collected 2016-12-05 | reverse complement strand
GTGTAGAACGCCGCGGGGTAATGCACCTTGAGATACGCGCTGGCGTACACCAGTAGCGCAAAACTGGCCGCGTGCGACTCCGGAAATCCGTACAGCGCAAACGCGGTAATCGACGTGGTGATGCGATCGGCGGTGTCGCCAGTGATGCCGTTGTTCGCCATGCCAGCTCGAAGCTGTGATTCGATCTCGGTCATGCGCTGAGCCGAACGTTTAAAGCCCATGGCACGGCGCAGCTCCTCGGCCTGGCCGCCGGTAAATCCCGCGGCGACCATCGCCATCCGGAGCAACTGTTCCTGAAAAATCGGCACGCCCAGCGTGCGGGCCAGCACCGGCTCGAGCAACGGATGCAACGGCACCACCGGGTCCCGACCAGCGCGACGATTGAGATAGGGATGCACCATCTTGCCAACGATCGGGCCTGGGCGAATGATTGCCACTTCAACAACCAAGTCGTAGAAACAGGCCGGCTTGAGCCGTGGCAACGTCGCCATCTGCGCGCGTGACTCTACTTGAAAGACGCCAATTGTGTCGGCCTTCTGTAACAGGTCGTAGACAGCCAGATCGTCTGGCGGCACGTGCGCGAGATCGAATCGGGCGTGGGACCCTTGGGAGGAGTGCGGACTGTGAGCATTGGATTCCACCGTATTCACCAGCTCGATCGCGTCCTGCAACACGGCCATCATGCCTAGCCCGAGTAGATCTACCTTGACGATGCCCATATCGGCACAGTCGTCCTTGTCCCACTGCACGACCACACGGCCAGGCATGCTGGCTGGCTCGAGCGGCACCACGGCATCGAGTTCGCCCTGGCTGATCACCATGCCACCGGAATGCTGCCCGAGATGACGGGGAAGATTCTGGATCTGGCGCCAGAGCGCTGTGAATGTCCGCATCCGCGGTTTGTCCATCGACAGGCCCACTTCCCTAATATTCCGTTCGAGCGTCTCATCCGGATCGGTGAACTCGAAGTGGCGCATCACCTTCGCCATTCGGTCGATGTCGGCATCATCTAGTGACAGCACCTTCCCAACATCACGCGCGGCGCTTCGGCCGCGATACGTGATCACGTTCGCGGTCATCGCCACCCCCAGCCGACCGTATTTCTCGTACACATGCTGAATGACGCGCTCACGGCGATCGCCGCTCGGCAGATCAAGGTCGATGTCGGGCCACTCGCCACGCTCTTCCGAGAGAAAGCGCTCGAAAAGCAGCTCCATCGCAATTGGATCGACCGCGGTGATTCCGAGGCTGTAACAGACGGCGCTGTTGGCCGCCGAACCGCGACCCTGTACCAGGATGTCCTGTTGCCGTGCGTAATTGACGATGTCCCAGACGATCAGGAAGTAGCCGGCAAGGTCGAGTTTATCGATTAGATCGAGTTCGCGCGCGATCTGGGTGCGCGCTTTGTCGTGGTACGGGCGATACCGATCGCGCGCGCCTGCCTCGGTCATGTGGCGCAAAAACTCCATCTCTGTTTCGCCGTCCGCCACGGGATACTTCGGAAAGCGGTAGCCAAGATCGGCCATCGTGTACTCAAGCCGCTCGGCCAGCGCGGTGGTCCCCGCCAGCGCGTCCGGCCGATCCGCAAAAAGTCGCGCCATCGCCTTGGGCGATTTCAGATACCGCTCGGCGTTTCGTGCGAGCCGCCGCCCCGCCGCGTCGAGTGTGGTGCCATGCGCGACGCAAGTCATCACATCGAACAGTGGGCGATCCGCTGGTGCAGCGAAACGGACGCCGTTGGTCGCCACGACCGGCACGTGAAACGCTCTCGCTAACGCGTGGAGTGCCGCGTGTTCGGCTTCCTCATCACGAATCAGGTGGCGCTGTACTTCAACACACACATTCCGGCGTCCGAAGAGTCCGACAAGGCAATCCAGGAGACCACCCACACCGTACTGTCGGCTATCGAGCAACGGCGAACCCCCGAGCGCCACCAGCCCACCGGTCCAGCCGTCGAGTTCTTCGAGACGCAGCGCACCTTCGCCCTTTGGGGCGCGCATCTTCATGCGTGTCACAAGTCGGCAGAGGTTTCGATAGCCTTCCTGCGACTCCACCAGTACAGGCAGAGACCAGTGGCGATGAGCGGCGATCGTTAGCTCGGCGCCGATGATGGCGCGCAGACCTGCTTTCCGTGCCGCCTTATGAAATCGCGGCGCGCCGTAGACGCCGTCGGCGTCCAGCAGCGCCACTGCTGGGTAGCCGAGCGCGGCGGCACGCTCGACCAATGTTTCAGGTAACGACGCGCCGTGGAGAAAACTAAAGGCGGACGCGCAATGCAGTTCGATATACACGATATGAAATAGGCAGTTAATGGCACGCCGCAGGCAATCAATCGACGATGCCCTCGATAAACCAGGCGTCGGTGCTACGGTCTCGGAAGACACGATAAGTGGCACCATCGGCCAGCGTGACGTCCCATTCATCGCGATCCCATGCCTTGGTCGGTACCGTCCACCAGCCTCCCGACGTTCGCCATGGCCCCGCGCACCGCTGGACATCGCCACCGCTCAGGTCACGGGCAACAGACGCGGCCGTATACACGAACCGCTTCGCCAGTAATGGATGATCGAGACGCATCGCCATCCGATCCGTGGTAACACGCACAGGCGTGTACTGGTCGACCCGCACGCGTGCGGGAACAGGTGCACGGAAACGGCGAAGCGCTACAGCAGGACGCATCGTGACGCTCTTCTCCTCAACAGCACACCGAGGCACTGAAGCGCAGGGTCTCAGAGTACTTTCGCGCTGGCCATTATCGGGATCCACTGGCGCGAACGCTTTCATCGCAAAAATCCCAGGCTGCCACGTATCGACAGTGACCGGCGATCCACAGCGACCCTCTCCCATCAACACACCGAGCCGCGCCATGAGTGTGGAGATCTGATCGGGTGATGGCAGTGGGCGTGTCAACAGTGAAAACTGTAGGGCGCGTGCTGGCGTTGGCGCGATCGCGACAACCACGCGATCGATGGCGGCGTTCGGAGGGTGTGATTCTAAGTCCAGTAACACCAGGGTGCGGAGAGTCCGCGCGTCCCGCGTTGGTGCCGCCAACTGCAGCGAACGCGCGTGCACGGTCTTGGTAACCAGATGCAGCCAGACGTGCATCACGGCCGCGCCGCATCCGCGACGATCGAGCTGAGCTTCCAGTGGATCCAGAAGTCGTCCGAGCACAAATGACAGCGGCTCCAGCCCTTCGATGGGCCACTCAAGATCGAGTGCCTGCTCGAAACGTTCCTCTTGGACAACAGGAAAGAGCGGCTGCGAATCCTCGCCACGCGCCAGACGCTGCCACTGCACTCCTTCCTGCCCAAGCCGCGCAGCCACAGCAGCGGCGGGCAATGCCGACACGTCGCCGAGGGTACGAAGTCCCCAGCGACGAAACGTAGCCAGTACAGTACCTGTCGATGATGCGTCTGCCTGAAAAGGCAACGAAACAACCGACGGTGTGAGCACCGCCAACCACTGAATCGGCAGCCGGGCAAGCGCGGCCACTTCGGTGCCTGAATGGACAACCGTGACAGATTCGCTGGTGGCACGAACAAGCAACCGTGCTGCCGTACGTGTACCGGCAATGGCCACCTGCACACGTAACCCGCGATCGGCAGCGGTCTGACGCAGCGCCTCACCTATCGCGCGCGCATCTCCAAGCAGTCGTGTTAACCCACTGAGGTCGAGAACCACTTGCCTGGCCTGCGACGTACTAGGGGAGCTCTTCCCAGTCGCCGTGCGCTCAAACGATGCATCGATTTCGATGCGTGGAGAGAACTCACGCGCAATGTCGATCAATACATCAGTCACACCTTCGTCAACAGCGTACACAGCGCCAAACATCAGTCGATCAGCCGGTCTTCATCGCAACGTTGTCGCTTCAATCATCACATCTCCATCTACACGGCGCCGCGACGAGACAACGTGCACCGTTACATCCAGGCCAGCTAATCGATCACCGCGGGACGACGTGCCCCTTGCACTTATATCTGCGCCTGAACATGAACCTGGGCCAGGAACTGATACTGCGCTTGCACCAGAAGCCGTGACTCCTGCGGCGCCTGAGCGTGAGGTGACAGCAACACCTGTGGCGCTGGTTTCAGCGCTTGTCGGCTGACTTATCCATTGCGTCCGACTGTCCAGCGCAAGCGTCAAACCGCCAGGACTGCGCCCGATCGGCTGCGATGCCACCAACACGCAGGCGGTTTCGCTCCCCTCAAGCGTTCGCTGCACGCGTAACCATGTCGTGAACGGAAGACGATAAAGCGCGGCTGGCGACACATCCGCGAGATCGAGCGCAACCACACCAAATCCTCCAGCCCGCAATACAAGATCGAGCGCCTTTAGTGCTCGTTCGATCGTGCGATCCAGCAAGGCATTAGCTCGCAAACCAAGACCCGCTGTCCTACTCCCAGGCTGAAGCCTTGGAGCCAAGCCCTCAGTCCTGCTGATCGTGTGCCCGCGGATCCAAAGCAATCGATCGAAGTCCACCCCTGCAGCGACGACCGATGTCAGGTCAAGGCGATCAAAGGTATCGACGAAGGCCACAATTTCGCCACGACGGGTGGCGGCAGCAAGCATCTGCAGTAACAGCGTGGTCCGCCCTGATGACGGTGGACCGACCAGTTCGGAGAGCTGCCCACGCGGAACTCCACCCTGAAGGCTGGCATCGAGTTCACTCAGGGCCGCAGGGGCAACTTGGCCATCACTCTTCCCTAGCGGCATTACTGATGTGAGCGTGTGATCCAACTTTCGCGCACGAAGCACATCTTCAAGAACGGCTAATTTATGTTTCGTCATACTTTCGCTATGACGCGAAAATATAGCGAAAACGCTACGAATGTGCAAGCGATAAGATTCAAGGCGTCGTTCGTGCCTAGCCCATCCGCTCCATCCGCCACGGTCACTGCTCCCCCGTCTCAGGTTTCCGTCATGCAGCGTCTGGCCGCTGCCCTGCACTACCGCGACTTCCGGATCCTGTGGATAGGTGCGTTCACATCCAGCATCGGCACCTGGATGCAACGAGTGACACAAAGCTGGCTCATACTGACGCTTGCCGGCTCTTCGTCTGCCTTCTTTCTTGGACTTGATTCGTTCCTCGGTGAAGCACCCATTCTGCTCTTCACGTTGATCGGCGGCGTGATCGCCGATCGCCGCGACCGGCGACAACTGCTCCTAATGTCGCAGTACGTCCAGATGGCAACGGCATTTTCCCTGGCTACGCTGGTCTACCTGGATGTAATTCAAATCTGGCACGTGTTGACGCTGTCGGTCATCACCGGCGTCGCACAAGCTTTCGGTGGACCAGCCTATCAATCACTGGTGCCCTCACTGATCAATAAGCAGCACCTTCCGAACGCGATCGCCCTGAACTCGATCCAGTTCAACCTGGCACGAGTCGTCGGACCGCTCATCGCCGGGGCGGCACTTACTGCATTCGGCATGGCTGTTTGCTTCGGTCTCAACGGTGTCTCGTTTCTGGCTGTTATCGCTGCACTCCTCGCGCTGCGCGTTCGCCACATCCCGCCGCTTAACCACAGCCCCATGTACAAGGAACTACGCGGCGGCTTCTCATACGTGCGGCATGAACCCGGACTCGCCGGGCTGACCATCCTGGCATTTGCGACGACATCTCTTGGCACGCCACTCCTGACGTTTCTGCCGCTGTTTGCCCAGGACGTGTTTGGTGGCGGTGTGAATCAGTACACACAACTCATGGCCTGCGCAGGTGCCGGCGCTGTCACTGGGGCGCTTGTCGTCGCCTGGCTCGGTAAGTTCACAGGCATGGGCCGCACGCTGCTCATCCTGCAGCTGGTCTTCGGCGCCCTGATTGTGCTGTTCGCAGTGACACGAGTGATCTGGATCAACGCCGTACTACTGTTTGGCGCCGGCGCATGCATGGTGATGGTCTTCGCGGTGCTCGCATCGCTTGTACAGCTCATCGTGCCGGATGACATGCGCGGCCGCGTCATGAGCATCTACATGGTGGCGTTCCGGGGTGGCATGCCAATAGGGAGCCTGGTCGCCGGCTATGTGGCCACGTTCGCCTCTGCGCCAACAGTGCTCACGATCAATGGTGTGCTCATGAGCTTGGTGGCGGCGTGGTTCTTGGTAAAACGCCCAGGCGTACGGGAACTTTGACACCAGGAAATGGGGGGGGCTACCCTGTTCGGACTGGCCATCGTCAGGCACCTCGCGAACGGAGCGGCGGGCACCCTCAGGTGGCACGACTGGAAGCTGAGTGAGCCAGCCAATCTTGACGCTCCCGCTACACACCTGGCAATAACAGCGCCCGTCGTACGCTAGTCTCAGCCATGAACAACGACACGCTCGCCATCATTCTCGGTGGAGGTCAGGGAAAACGCCTGTTCCCTCTGACGGCCACGCGCTCGAAGCCCGCGGTACCGATCGGTGGCAAGTACCGGCTCATCGACGTACCTGTCAGCGGTTGTCTGCACGCCGAGATCCGTCGGATGTTTGTCCTCACGCAGTTCAATTCCGCGTCACTGAACCGACATATTTCCAGCACTTACCAGCTCGATCGTTTCTCGGGCGGATTCGTCGAAATCCTCGCCGCTGAGCAGACGCCGGACAACCCCAACTGGTATCAAGGCACCGCCGACGCCGTGCGGCAAGCCATGCGTCACATCGTACGGCACGACGCGGACTACTATCTGATTCTGGCCGGCGATCACCTGTATCGCATGAACTACACCGAGTTGCTCGACGCGCACAAAGCCTCGGGCGCCGACATCACCATCGCCGCCCAGCCAGTCGCCCCGGTCACGGCGACACAAATGGGCATTTTCCGCTTCGACCTGGAAGGCCACATCGTAGCCTTTGAAGAGAAGCCCACAGCGGACCGCCTGAGCGACATCGCGCGCAGCGTCCCGACGGACGCAACATTTGCCGCACACAGCGATGAGCAGCCGTTTATGGCATCGATGGGCATCTACGTTTTTTCGCGCCGCATGCTCCTCGACATGCTCGAGCGCGAAGCCGGTCACGACTTCGGTCGCGAGCTAATCCCGGGCGCGCTTAACAACTATCGTGTCAAACCGTTTCTGTTCCGGGGTTTCTGGGTGGATGTCGGCACGATCGAATCGTTCTACGAAGCGAACGTCATGCTGGGGCGCCCGCTGGCCCCGTTTCGCTTCTGGGACCTGACGCGCCCGACGTATACGCGCCTCCGTCACCTTCCTGGCTCGCGTTTGACCGATTGCCGCGTGCGTAACTCGATCTTCGCAGATGGGTCGTTTCTCGCTCGCTGCGATATTGAGGACTCGGTGATCGGCCTGCGTTCGACCATCAAGGCTGGCACGCGCGTCACCAACTCGGTGCTGCTTGGCTCCGATTTCTACGAAGACCAGCCGCTGGAGGGCCGGCCGGCACTCGGCCTCGGAGCTGATGTCATCCTCGACCGAGTGATTGTGGATAAGAACGCGCGTATCGGAGACGGTGCTCGACTCGTCAACGAGCGTGGCGTAACTTTCGAAGATGGTGAAGGCTACTGCATTCGCAGCGGGATCATCGTCGTGCCCAAAGGAGGCATTATCCCCCCCGGCACGATCATCTGAAAGCTCGGACCTGTGCAGTCAGACGCGCCTACTTCCCGACGGGCCCTCAGTAGTCCAGCGATTCACTCAGCGCCTGATCTATACGCCCCCGAAGATCGCGGAGCGTCTCCTCCGAGCCCTCGAACAAGTGTTCGGGATAGCTCGTCTCCAGAATCATGTCTCGGTAGATGGCTGCGCTCTGGTACTGATTCAGACCGAGTCCGGCAAGATACTGCAGCCTGAGGTTGCGGTCGGTGTTGATCTCGGCTCCTCGCAGCCAGTTCGTCATATCGCCCAGGCTTCCCGCGTAGGTCGCAAACAGTTGAACCGCTGAATGAATGCCAACCTCTGCGAGCGAGTTCCTTATTTGCTCGCTCTCAGGCGCGTCGAGTCTGGCCTGCACGGTGTCGACGTTAATCCGTCGATCGTCCAACTGCCCGAACAGCACGAGGTCATACCCTTGTCCGTTGATCGTATTGGCGAACACGGCACCGTTGGGAAACGCCTCGAGGAAAGTGCCAATCTCGCTTTTGACCGCCTCGTCGGTGCTCTCGTAAAGCTGCACGAACAGCGTCACCACTCCACCCGGATTGAGGTGCGCCTTGATCTCCTCGAAGAATTCGCGTGTGTACAACGTGGCTGCGCCCTTCACCCACGGGTCAAGCGGATCGGATGTCACCGCATCAAACATCTCCTCGGTCGTCAGTAAATAGTGACGTGCGTCGTCAAGATGAATTGTGACCTTTGGGTTGTCAACCACGTTGAAGTTGTGCTCGGAAAAGTAAGTAGACACGACCTCTGGCACCAGCGGCTCGATCTCCGCGATCGTCTGATCGATAACACGAGGATCGATGGAGACCGCGCCGGCCGTGACTCCTGCGCCACATCCGATGACAAGCACCTTTGCGGGATTGTCTGGCACGAGCGTCGTCATATGGCCGAGCATGCGCTGGAGCTTCATGTCTTGCGGTTCGCTCGACGCCTGCACCTTGCCGGCGTTGTGATAGTTGCGTATACCTCCTGGCGTTTCCGACACGGCTACCGCCGCAGTCACGCCCTCGCCAGTGTAGATAACCTGGTTGATGCCGTACCAAGTGGCCGCGTAACGACCGTAGGCGACGAGCAGGCCCGGCAGTGGTGGTACGGCACGCGTTAGGAATACCGCACCAATGCAGACACCGACGACGAGCATCGCCGCCGCGCGCACAGACAGGCCACCGCCTCCTCGCCTGACTGCTCGTCCACGGGGAGCTTGTCCGACGAGCACCAGCACACCCGATATCGCCGCCAAGCCGATCAAGGCCTGCTGCGCGACCTGGCTCCCGACCGTGCCAACCAGCACTAGCCCGGTCACCAGCGCGCCCACGATCGCGCCCACGGTGTTAGCCGCGTAGACCCCGCCGACGAGCCGTCCGGGATCCTGTCCGGGTCTTGCGATCGCCCCAAGGGCCAGCGGGAAGCTGGCCCCCCACAGGAGTGTCGACGGCAGCGTGACCCAGATCGTCCGTATCAAATCAAGCTCCAACATGAACACCGGGCTGCTCGACAGCGACGGATTGATCGGCCAGTACGGCAACGATCCCGACGCGGAGTACGCCGCCCACGCCAGCGTCGCGCATAACAGCAGCTGACACCAGCCCAACATCATTCGGGGGTGCTCCACACGCCGCGCCAACTCGGACCCGATTGTGCTCCCGATCCCAAGGCCAACAAGGAATACCGCCAGGATCAATGAAAAGGTGTAAGTCGTCGCGCCGAACAATAGCGACAGCAGTCGCGTCCACACGACCTCGGCTCCCAGCGCCGTCATACCTGAAAGCGCGATCGCGACATAGACCATTCGTGCCTCTGGCGCCACGGCTGGTGTCCGGCCGCTGGCCTCCGATGGGACGTAGGACGTCACGCGTGCAATCCCGAAGGCGAGGAGCGCCACTGCAACGTTGAGTGCGACAGCAACGAACGTCGCTGTCGCCATGTCGAAGAAGCGCAATAGATAAAAACCAGCGAGGACGCACCCCACCACCGCCCCGGCGAGATTGCCCCCGTAGAAATAGCCGAGCCACGACACACCGGACGGTGTGGCCTCGACCCACCGCGAGATAGCTGGCAACGTCGCCCCCATCAGGACCGTTGGAGGCAGTAGGCAGACGCCGGCCACCATGGCCCGCCAAAAGAGGCTCTCCTGTCCCGTACTGGCAATGGCCGTATACGCACCGCCGATCAGGGGCACCACGAACAGAACCAGCACGCCCATGGCACCAATACCAAGCTCCAGACACGCGTAGACCTGCAACGGATGATGCCGCGCGCTGATGTAACGCGGGAGCAGGAGGCTGCCCAAACACATCCCGCCCATAAAGATGCCCAGGAGAATGCCGAGAGACACGGCAGACGAACCAACCGAGAGTTGAAGCAGCTGGAACCAGACAATCTCGTAGATGAGCGCGGCACAACCCGAACCTACGAAGAGCAGCAGCAGCGCGGGCAGCCAACGCCGGCCGGCGTCAGGCATCTCGGACTCGCCGTGCATCTGCGTCGTGTTGTCAGATGAGATCATGGAGTGCCGAAATATATCAGAGGTCCCCTGTCCACTCACCGGGCGAGCAACTCCGACACGCGGGTCCGAAGCGATGGCAACAGGTCAGCGCCACAAGCTTCTCGGCCAGCTTGTACGCCTGCGCGTATTGTCCGGCCACGTACCACGGCCAGGGCCGCGAGCCAAGTTCGAGCAATCATTCCTCCGCCCGCTCGATGACCTTCCGCGGCGCCCTACTGACTGCAGCCGCTCTGGGCCTCGGCGAATCCGTCGAATAGCCGACCCGCGTACTCTCCCACGAGCGTCTCAATACCATGCGGCTGGCCCTCCTCGACCGTATAGCGAGCCCGGGTACCAAGCGACCGTAAGAACTCGGCTTCCAACTCCATTTCGTCGTGCCACATGTACCGATCGAACTCGCCGACATACATGAACACGCATAGTTCTGAGATCAATCGAAGCTTCGCTCCCGTGCGCTCCCACATATATCCAGGGAACACGGTCACGGAGAGAAAATCATTAGGATTCTGCGCCGCGAGATGAAACGCCGCAATCCCACCGTTTGACGGACCCGCAATGTGAAACTTGCCATCCTGAATTTTGTAGTCAGCACGTACCATATCGAGGAACTCGGGAATGAGGCGCGCCCCCTCACGAAAAAACAGCTCGCCTCGTGGCGCTGCGGGCGCGATAACGATATACCCGCGCCTCTCGGCTTCGTCGCGAAAGTTGCGTGACAGAGTCCGATCGACCGTTCGCATCGACTGCGCACCGCCGCCGAGCGCGACAACGCCAGGATAGATATTCTCAGGATCGTACCCATCCGGCAACACGACCTTGTAGCGAACCGTGGCTCCATCCACTAACTTGGTCGACGAGATTTCTTCGGCATGCAGGCGGTAAGGTGCAAGCATCGCACACACCACCGCTACGACAGCAATCGGCATCCATCGTGTCAAACGTCGCTGCATTTGCTGACTCCTGCTTTTCCTCTGCAACCGCGACATCATGGCACGTAATCCCAGGTCCTTAAAAGAAACGGCTCCGATCCCCACGCGTCGAGCCATGGATCGACAACCGGAAAAAAACGAAATTACCCTTCGCGTCTAAGTAGATGGTGAAGGCGGTGTACAGCGCCGTGGCGACACCCTACTGTCGGGACCTATTCTTTGACGAAGCGGCGGAAGTTCAACGTGTTTGTGTAACCAGCATAGACATTGCCTGCGTCATCGGCCGCGACACCTTCGAGCGTGTTGGTTTCATCCCACGGGATAAACTCCACGACCCTACTGTCAGAGACGCTTCCTATCCGGATACCTTGCCTATAGCCAGGATTGAGCTCCTCGTTCGACTGCGAATCGGCCACATAGATCACGTCGTCGTCGTTGATAAAGACGCCGCTCGGACGACCGAAATGCCTCCACTCCTCGAGGAACTCGCCATCCTGCGTGAAGATCTGGATTCGGCTATTCGAGCGATCGGCGACGAATAGCCGGCCCGACGAGTCCATCGCCAGTCCATGCGGCGAGTCGAACTCGCCAGGTCCAGAGCCGCGCTGGCCCCATGCCGTGATGAATGTCCCGTCGTTGGAAAACTTCACGACCCGCGCATTTGTCTCGCCGCCATGGCCATCTGCGACGAAGATGTTGCCGTCGGGCGCCACAAGAATGTCCGACGGCCCGTTGAACGTATCAGGGCCGTCGCCCGCTACGCCAGGTCTACCCAACGTCATCAGCAACGTGCCATCCGGACTGAACTTCATAACCGTGTGACCCCTGCCGTTGATTGACCGTCCGTCTGACACCCAGATGTTGTTGTCCTGATCAACAAAGAGCCCGTGCGGGTAATTGAACATGCCAGCGCCGAAGCTAGTCACGAGCTGACCGCTCGCATCGAACTTCTGGATTGGGGAGAGGGACGACTTGGAACAATCATCAGCCGTCGCGCAGCGGTCAAAGACCCAGACACTCATGCCGTCGCGATCGATGTCAACACCAACCGCCGCTCCCCATACCCGCCCCTCGGAGAGCACCGCCCAATCCTCCTCCATCACATACGGATTAGGAGCCGCATTCGGATCGTCACCGCCTTGAGCAGCGCTTCGTTGCTGATGCACCGCCACGCCCACCACAACGATAACAAGCAGGACTTTCATGTCGCGTAGATGTAGATACCGCATATAACTCCTCCACTGACTCCCTTGAAACAATCCGAACGGACGTAACCCTAGATGAGTCTACGACCGGACATTACCAACTCGCAATGACGTGGGCCGTCAACGGGAGGCCGGCGGCCTCGAAATAGCATCCACGCTGCGGCCAGTAGCCCGAAAACGGATGATTGCCTAGCCTTCTCGGGTCAGCTTCCCACCCACTATTTCAAATCGGATCGGAAACTGCGCAGCCAACGTAGGGCTGTGTGTAACGACGATCAAGATATTCTGCTGCTGGTTATGCAAATCGAGCAACAGCGACGCGACCATCGACGCGGAGGCCTGGTCGAGGTTACCGGTTGGCTCATCGCACAACATCAACCGTGGCTGACGGATCAATGCACGCGCGATCGCAACACGCTGTTTCTCACCGCCAGACAACTGCCCGGGCCGATGAGCGAAACGATCGCCGAGTCCCACGTGCTCGATGAGCGACAGGGCGCGCGACGCATTGTCGTCGCCAGCCTCCCTCTTGAGCCTTGGGGTACTAACTCCAACAAGCGTCGGCACGAGCACGTTCTCTAGCACCGAACACTGTGGAAGCAGACAGTGATCCTGGAACACGAAGCCGACCTCCGCGTTCCGAAAGTCGGCTAGTTCATCGTCCGACAACGTAAACGGATCGCGGCCGCCCAGTGTGACACGTCCCGATGACGGCGACTCAAGCGCGCCGAGGATGTAGAGCAGCGAGCTCTTGCCGCTGCCGGACGGCCCCGTGATCGCCGCCGCGTCTCCCCGTGAAAGCGTCAACGTCACCTCAGACAGCACCTGCAAGGCACCCCGTGGCGTCGGGTAGTGCTTACTGACGTTTGACACCTGAAGCATGGCTAGGCTACCGACCCAGTATGGGACTGACGCGCCGAGCTGTTAGCGGTGGAACCGCTAACCACCGCGCTATACACATCCGCCATCCGAGTCGCCGATACAGCCACGTCGTAATGTTCACGCACACCGTAAAACGCGCGGTCTGCCAAAGTCGATCGCAGCTCCCTGTCGCCGACAAGCGCCTGTAATCCTTCGGTCAGCGCGTCCGTATTATCACGCTCCACCAACAGGCCGCCGCCCGTCCGCTCGACGATCTCCGTGAAGCCCCCGCGCCGTGGCTGCACCACCGGCACGCCGCTAGCCATCGCCTCGAGCACAAACATGCCCTTCGGCTCGTCGTAAGTCGCCGGCACCGAAAGCACATCGAGTCTCCGCAGAAACGCCAGCTTTCCTTCCCGATCCAACTCACCGTGATGCGAGCACTCGTGCGACAAACCTGCATGATCGAGTGCCTTGCACACCCCGTCAAAATACGACTTTTCCGAGCGCGCCAAATAGCCTGCCGTCTCAAGTCGAATCGGCGCGCGCCTCGTTCGCTGCCGTAGTCGGATATACGCATCCGCGAGCACGTGCAAACCTTTTTCTGGAGCGATACGAGCAAAATAGCCAACGCGAAACGGGTCACCCTGCGGACGACTTGCCACCCCGGACGAATCCGGGTAGCCATGCATACTGATTCCGAGCGGCACCACCGAGATGCGCTCGCGCGGAATCATTAGGTACTCCGCCATGAATGCCGCGCAGTAATCCCCCACTGCGACAAATTGATTGACGTGCCGCACCTGCTCTCGGATTAATGCAAGCGCCTGATCGCGATACGGAGGCACAAGACTATCTAGAAAGAACTCCTCGCCCTGCATCGTGCAGCACACCGGACGGTTGAACGCGTGCTTGAGCGGCGCAGCGAGTGCAATCAGTAATGTGTTTGGCAAGTTGATAACGTCCGGGAGCGGCTCCGAACGAATCCACTCCACCAATTTGTCGAACTCCCGCCGCAACGCTCCCTCTTCACCCTGTAGCATCGACACCGTCAGATCTCCCAGCATACGAGCGTCGGTGGAAATCGCACGACCCGCGAGGGCCTGGATCACGCCCGGTCCGTCCCACAGCCGATCGAGCCACCGCGGTGCGCTCCTAAACATGGGAGCGTACTGCTGCAGGTAGACACTGATCCCACCGAACAGCACTCGTGCACGGCTGATATTCGGCTCGTCTGGCCGGGTCGGCGTATAAACCGGCACCAGCGTAACTTCGTGACCTAATGCCATCAGCTCTCGGGCCAGTGCGTTGTCGCGGGTGCAACTGCCGCAGTACATGCCCGCTGCGCCCGCCGTAATCGAGAGAATGCGCATCAGGAGAGCGGCGCTGTCTGATACGCGCGCGCACGAAACAGGAACTCCACGATGTTACCCTCGTGTGGCTGGAGCCAGTTAAGCTGTGTCGTCGGCACCGGGCCCAAGTTCAACCGGTCGATGGAAGTAGCATCGAGCAACTGCCGACTGAGCACCTCGTCGTTAGTGATGGCGCTGCAAACGAGCGTCGGACCCATGGCGTTCAGCATCTGAACCTGCGGACACTCGACCACACTGACAAACGGAAACATGTACTCCGCCTTCGCGATTTCCACATCAGGCACGCTGCTATGCACCACCGTCGGCAGCAGGTAATCCGCACTTCCCTCCTGCACTAGACGGCTGCCCTCTCGGTACATCGCCGTCACGTCAGTCACACCGGGCTCCTGAAGATTCATATCGATCTTCTGGGAAATCGCCTGGGCAACCCCTGGCACAGTGAACGCAGCCAGTGCTGATCCAGGATCCTCTGGCGGCAGCGGACGCACATCTCCGATCCGCCTGGCGAGCGCGTCGGCAATCTCGCGCGTGTGACGACTCGCCCAGATGCCTGAACAGTTGATACAGCTCCGGCCGCTATTGCCAAAGACGCTCTCTACCATCACGTCGAGATACTGCTCCCAGTTGTCCACCTGATCGTCGGCCAGCAGGATCTTCGAGAACCCCGGGCCGTGCGCCTGCACGCGCGGATCTCCTCGATACCGATCCACCGTCGGCGCACCACCGAACACCATGCTTCGGCCACTGCTCTCCAGAACCGCCGCACCCACGTCTGCCCCGCCCGGGTAAATCGAGATCGCCTCCCGCGGAATCCCTGCTTCGAAAAATGCCGCCGCCATCCGGTACGGCGTCCAGGGCTCCTGCGGTCCCGGCTTGAGCACCAGGCCGATCTGCATCGGAATGATCGGCATCCAGAGCGTGTGCACCCCTGGCGAGTTCGACGGCAGAACGAGCCCAACAACGGGACTAGTCGCCTGATAGCTGATCGGCACGTCGCGCTCTTCGCCGTGGCCACTACTGAGCACATCCAGTGACAATCCACGCGTAAGCGCGGTCAGGATGTCGCGCATATGTCCGAGCACGAACGAGTTCTTACTCATATTCGCGCGACACATTTGCTCCGGTAGCCCAGTGCTCGCCGACTGCGCATGCACGAATTTGTCGGGCGTCTGCGTCGATTCACCCATCGGCAGCGTTGCGCTCATATAGAGTTCGCCCGCCTTGGCCGCCATCGCGATTAGGTCGGCAATCGGGATCTCGCGCAGCGCCTCGCGGGCGCGCGCCGCCTTCCGAATGTCGCGCTGAATCAGTCCGCCGTTGGCGCGGCTCACGCGCGCAATCGGTTCGCCCGTCGAGAAGTGGACCACGTCGTCCACCTCCATACTCGTGTAGGGTTTCCCCCATCGCAGGATCGGCAATTCGATCATCAGTACACCCCGACCGTCGTTGACAAGGCGAAGCCGCGATACGGCCGCACACCGCTGACGCCGTCCCAGCCAGCTCGCTCGTATGGCGGTTCCCGCTCGCCCTCGTCACGTTCGAGCAATCCCGGAATGAAACACTCCTTCGTCAGCGTCGTCAGCTTGATCCGACCCGTTTCGCCGTAGTCCACTACCGTGTTCGAATCGTCGAAATCCACCACTTCCAAAACCGCTCTGGGCTGCGGTGCGTAGTAAGCAATCTTGTAGTCGTTGTACGGTCCCGTGGGTGCGCTCGCCGCCAATCCCATCAGCGTATTGCCGTAGGTCGGCGTCATGTAGGCGCCGTCGAGCAGCTCCTCGTGGGCGAAGCGGTTCCACTGCGGCGTGAACTCCGTGCCGCCGGAAAAGATGCCCGTGATCCCCGCTTGCCGGATCGTCGTGCCGTTTTCTTCGAGCTTCAGAGCCAGCGATTCGAGCAGCTTCGGCGTCGTGAACAGACACCGGATGTCGTGGTTCGCCCCGAGGATCGTCACCGCCTGCTCGATCACGTGATCCTTGTAGGCCATTAGGTGCTCGGTCCAACCCTTCTTGATCAACTTGATGACCCAGCGAGGGTCTAGGTCAACGCAGAAACAGATGCCGCCACGGTGCTGCGCCAGGTGCTCCACCGCCAAGCGCAGCCGGCGCGGGCCAGACGGTCCGAGCATCAGCCAGTTGGCGCCCTTCGGAAAATGCTCCTCCGGGAGCGTCTCACTGAACAGCTCGTAGTCGGTCCGGAAGTCGTCGCAAGCCACGCGCGTCTTCGGAATGCCGGTCGTCCCACCCGTCTCAAAGACGTACACGGGCTTCCCGGCCAGCCCCTTCGGCACCCAGCGTTGCACGGGACCACCGCGGAGCCACTCGTCCTCAAACGGGCCAAAGCGATGCAGGTCCTTGTATCCCGCAATATCCTGTCGGGGGTCGAAGTCCAGGCTCGCCGCCTTCTCCAGCCAGAACGGGCACCCCGTCTCTGGATTGAAATGCCACTGCACGATGTCGCGCACGTGGTCGTCGAGCGCGTCGCGCACCGCCTGCTGTTCTGTTGAAAGTTCTGTCATTGAGGGCGATTCCACATGTCCAGTCTAGGTTTACGTCCCGCGGAGGCAGGATCATATTGAAGTATATTCGCAGGTTAGATGACCTTCGACAGCGAACAATCCGCGCCACCAACGCTCACACCCGTCCAATGGCTGATCTGCTTCGTGGCGGCCATGGGCTTCGCTTTCGACACCTACGAACTGCTGATGCTGCCGCTCATTGTTCGCCCCGCACTGGCGGACCTCCTGGGAGTTGCCCCCAACAGCCTCGAAGTCAACGCCTGGGTGGGCACGATGCTCTACGTGCCCGCCGTGGCGGGTGGCATCTTCGGGCTTCTTGGTGGCTATCTGACCGACCTGCTGGGCCGACGGCGGGTGCTGGTCTGGAGCATCATGCTCTACGGGTTTTCGGCAATGGCCGCTGGCTACGCCACGTCAGTGGAATGGCTACTGATCTTCCGGTGCGCCACGTTCGTCGGTGTCTGCGTGGAGTTTGTCGCGGCCGTCGCCTGGCTGGCAGAAATGTTCCCCGACCCCAAACAGCGGGAACGGGTCATCGGCTACACGCAGGCGTTCGGCTCAGTCGGCGGCCTGATGGTGACCGGCGTCTACTTCCTCGTCGTGACCTACGCCGAGTCGCTCCCGGAAGTGCTTGGCGGCCATGCGGCATGGCGCTACACGCTAATCTCGGGACTCATCCCGGCGATTCCACTGATGATCATCCGTCCGTTCCTTCCTGAGTCGCCCACGTGGAAGGCCAAGAAGCTCTCTGGTACGTTGAAGCGCCCCAGCTTCGGTGCGTTGTTCACGCCAGAATTCCGGCGCACGACGATCGTCACGACGATCATGATGGCGTGCGCGTATGCCGCGGCGTTTGGCGCCGTCCAGCAGATGCCGCGCATCGTACCCGGCCTCGAGGGTGTGGCGGAACTGTCCGGGACGGCGCAGGAGCAAACCATCAGCGCCGTACAGTCGTTCCAAGAATTTGGCGGACTTGCGGGACGCTTGATCCTGGCGTTTCTCGCCGCCGTGATCATCAGCCGGCGAAAGCTGCTGTGGGTGTTTCAGATACCAGGACTGATCCTGCTGCCGATTGTCTATGTGTTCGCGCCGACCATCGGTCTGCCACTGGCGCAATGGGGCATTCTGTTCATCGGCATCGCCACCATCGCGCAGTTCAGCTTCTGGGGAAACTACCTGCCGCGCGTGTATCCGACCCATCTCCGCGGCACAGGCGAAAGCTTCGCCGCCAATGTCGGTGGCCGCATGATCGGCACTATGGCAGCGCTGGTCACCGTGAACCTCGTCGCCTTCATGCCGGGGGACTCGGTGCCGGTGCGGCTCGCCTACGCCGCAGCAATCGTTGGCACCGCCGCATACGCGATCGGCTTTGCGGCCAGCTTCTGGCTGCCGGAGCCAACACAAGAGAATTTGCCCGACTAACTCGAAACAGGCGACGTCGTCTGGGAGGAAGACGGCCTGACCATAAATCCGATCCCATCACCGGTGTACCAGGATGGCCTCGTCGATGCCAGAGCGCACCGGCCTCAGTGGCCTGGACCTATATTCTGATTAGTGGACTCGGCGGAAAGGAACTGTAACTCCGAGGTCATGCGTAACTCTGCGCGCCCGACGAGCTCTAAAGGGCGGCCCGGTTTCTATCGACTGACACGCGAGCAAGTCAACGATCGAGTGTCACCGTGCCCGTGAGCCTTGCAAAAAGCGGCCTGAGCTTGGCCGCGCTCGCACCCAATTCCTCTGGCAGGACGCGCGTATCGCCAACCACCGTCATGAAATTCGCATCTCCGGTCCAACGGGGCACAACGTGCAAATGGACATGCTCTTGTATACCCGCACCACCGGCCGATCCAAGATTGACACCAACATTCAACCCGTGAGGCTGGTAGGCCTCGGTCAGCGCCACTTCGCACTCCTGCGTACGCTGTCCCACCTCATTAATTTCATCACGCGTCAACCCTGCCAACGTATCCACATGCCGATACGGCACCACCATCAGATGGCCACTGGCGTACGGATAGCGATTGAGCAAAACATAGCAGGTGCTGCCCTCGAAGAGAACGAGGGAGTCAGACTCGGGTAGGTCTCGCGCGGCGCAGAACACGCATGCGACGTTCTTTCCACCTTTCGTCACGTATTGAAGGCGCCAGGGGGACCACAGGTGATCCAACGTGGCCGTTAGACGGCTGCCGAATCCGGCAGCGGAATCTCGGCACTAGTGGACGACACCGAGCCGTCGGACACGACCTCGCGATTGATCAGGTCCTTCAGATCTTTGCCGGGCTTGAAATATGGTACTTTCTTCGGCGGCACGTCCACCCGATCGCCGGTCTTAGGATTACGACCCTTGCGCGGCTCGCGCTTTCGAAGTCTAAAGCTGCCAAATCCGCGCAACTCGATCTTCTCTCCGCGGTGCAGTGCCTCAACGATGCTCCTGAACACCGTGTCAACGATGACCTCGGAGCGTTTTTTGGTCAGGTCCGAAACCCGAGATACTTCCTCCACAAGCTCCGCTTTCGTCATGCTGCCGCCAGGTGTACTCACCCTCTGCTCCTCCACACTGCCCCTTCCCCATAGTCCCACCATGTGTGGGGCGCCCCCTCACGAACGACGTGCCTTGCTAGCGATTCTTGAAGTGGTCACCGAGCGTCGCGGTGCCCGTGCTTCCAGCCTCCGATGGGACCTCCCAGTCGGTGCGATAATCATCTGACTTCAATGCGCGGATGCTCAGGCCAATCTTACGCTCCTGCGGACTGAGCTTGATGATCTTGACCTGACAGGTGCTTTCCGCCTCAAGATCAATTTTCTCGCCATCGTGTGTGTCGTCGAACTCTGAAACGTGGATTAGTCCCTCGATTCCTTCGTCAAGCTCGACAAACGCGCCGAAGTTAGTCATGCGCGTCACCTTGCCCTCAAGAATCGAACCCACTTTGTAGCGCGAGAAAAAATCATCCCAGATGTCGGTGGCCAACTGCTTCAAGCCAAGCGAAAGGCGCTGATTGTCGGCGTCTATGCTCAGCACCACTGCGTCCACCACGTCACCCTTCTTGAGGACCTCCGACGGGTGCTTGATGCGCTTACTCCAAGACATGTCGGAGATATGAATCAGACCGTCGATATCCTCCTCGACCTCCACGAAGGCACCGAACTCGGTGAGGTTCCGGACCTTACCCTTGATCCGCGTACCCACCGAATAATTCTCAGCCAATTCGTGCCACGGATTACTCTCGACCTGCTTGAGGCCAAGTGAGATCCGCCGAGCCCCCGAATCGACGCCGAGCACCATGGCATCAACGGTGTCTCCGACGTTAAGAATTTTTGATGGATGCTTGACCCGCTTACTCCACGACATCTCAGAGACGTGGATCAGGCCCTCAACACCGGCTTCAAGTTCAACGAACGCACCGTAGTCCGTCAGACTCACGACTTTCCCATTCATGCGCGCACCCACCGGGTAACGGTCCTGCACAGTTGCCCATGGATCCTGGACAAGTTGCTTGTGGCCAAGCGATACCCGCTCGGTGACCGGATCGTATTTCAGTACGATCACATCGGATTCGTCGTTAACCTTAAACAATTCCGATGGATGACCGACGCGGCCCCACGACATGTCGGTGATGTGGAGCAGGCCATCAATACCGCCCAAGTCGATAAAGGCGCCGTAGTCAGTAATATTCTTGACCGTGCCGCGCAACACCTTGCCTTCAGCCAGGGTCTGAAGTGTCGTCTTCTTCTTCTCGGCGTTCTCCTCCTCCAGGAGGGACTTGCGCGAGAGCACGATGTTACCGCGTCTCTTATTGACCTTGATTACGCGCATCCGGAGCTCCTGCCCCCTCATCGCGTCGAGATTACGAACGGGACGCACATCGATCTGCGAACCCGGAAGAAACGCGCGGACGCCAATGTCCACCGCGAGGCCACCCTTGATACGCTCGATTACCCGTCCTATCACCACTTTTCGATCTGTATAGGCCTTCTCGACCTCATCCCAGATCTTCATCTTCTCGGCCTTCTCGCGCGACAGCACAATATGACCTTCGCGATCCTCGGTGTGCTCGAGCAGCACGTCCACCACATCGCCCGCCTGCACGGTAACTGCACCGTTCTCGTCCAGAAACTCGACGATCTGAATGAGGCCCTCCGACTTATAACCGACGTCGACAACGACGGCCGTATCAGTGACCTTCAGGACGGTGCCCTTGACGACCTCGCCCTCTGCCATATTGCGGAAGGTGCTGTCATAGATACCGAGCATGGCCTCGAACTCCTGCGGATCCATGTCTTCGCGGTCCATCGGCTTAAAAGCCGGACCTGCGGGCTTACCGGCGCGGGTCAATGCCGGTGAGTCGGGCTGCTCGCCCACTATTTCGGGCGATAACACCCCTTCTTCTACATTCGCCATGCCTCGCGCATCCTCCTCTGTCGTCATTGAGCGTCGACCATCCACGGTTAAGGCTTACCGATTTCTGTTGCGGTGAGCGGCCCTCGGGACTATAACGGCGAGAGAGATGCTAAGCGACCGGTCGCCATGGCACCCCCTTATGACACTTGCCTGTCGCCGATAAGACACAGAAGATACGACACTTATCGTGAAACTGTCAAGGTCGGCGAAAGGAGCACACCATGGCCAAGAGTAGGGCTCCGAGACTGGCAGGACGCAAGAAAGCCGGCAGAGGAACGAACACGCGCGTCGGCTCGACTCAGGCCAGACCACGGGGCGCGAGCGCAGTTCGCCAGCCTGTAAAACAAGGAAGTAGAAAAGAAAAGGGCACTAGCACGAAACGTGCGGCTCCGAAAAAACCGACCCCAAAGAAGACCACAAAGAGAGTCTCGATCCGGAAGAGTCCTGCACGAAAGACCGCCGCGCGAAAGAGTTCCGTTCAAAAGCTAGAGGGGAAAAAGACTTCCGCGCAAATGGCCAACAGGAAGAAACGAAAAACACGTAACCCCCCTAGCCCTCAGGTGACAGCCGTCCGCCCACCCCGACGGCCCGTCAAACTGTCATCGGCACGCAAGGTCCCAGCTCTAGACCGCGTGCGAAAAATCGCCATTAACGAGGACCTGCTTCCGGCCCAGGATGTGCCGCCCAGCGTTGATCGGACGCCCCGATAAAGCGCCGCTCAATTGCGACGGCGGGGTAACTTAGTCGCTGGTAGTTACCACCTCCTATGCATTGATTTTTTCTGAGACCAACTGCATGGCTGTCTTCACAACTTGATCGATCGGCATGCTAGTGGTGTCGATATAGAAAGCGTCCGCGGCAAGCGTGAGCGGTGAGACCGCACGCGTCGAGTCCGACTTATCACGAGCGGCGATCGATGCTGCGACCGCCTCGTGGCCTTCCCGGCCACCCGTATGCGCGGCGTCGCCAACGCGCCGACGGGCCCGTTCGTCAGCCGACGCGTCGAGATAAATCTTCACATCGGCCGTCGGAAACACGACGGTACCGATATCACGGCCCTCCATCACGACTCCTCCGGCCTCGCCGAGCGTCCGCTGGAGAGCGACCATGATCTCTCGCACCCTCGGCAGCCTTGCAACGGCCGCAGCGGCCTTATCGATGTCGGACGTGCGAATGACTTTCGTAACATCGTGCCCGTCAATTGATACGGTGCCAGCCTCGACGAGAATCTCGACACGCCCGACCAGTTCCGCCACGGCGTTCTCGTCGTCCAGTGGAACCTTCTCAACCTGGGACTTCCATCCGACTGCACGATACATCGCGCCGGTATCGATGTGGCGGTAGCCGAGCGACTTTGCTAACGTGGACGACACCGTGCCTTTACCTGCACCCGATGGCCCATCGATGGCAATAACGAGCTGCTTCATATCTGATGTCTGGTAAGCAATCACGTGACTGGATAAGGCGTGATCGACGACGTTTGGCGACACTTGCCGCGTCGTCCGTCCTTGTCTGAACCCGCGAATCGCCAATGCTAACATGCGACGCCTATGTGTTCTCTTCGCCTAACCGGACTCGTCATTGCTCCCCTAGCTGGCAATGATGCCGGGCACAACGGCTTATCAGCCTGGACATCAACCGTAGGCGAAGTGGCAGCATCATGAGTGCTGGCGCGATGCGGCTGCAGAAAATTCTATCGAGGGCCGGCCTCGCGTCCCGTCGCGCGGCTGAAATACTAATTGCATCGGGACGAGTATCAGTCAACGGTACGACGGTGCAAGAGATGGGCACGAAGGCCGACGCAAAATCCGACGATATCCGTGTAGACGGGCAGCGAATCAAAACTGCTGAGCCGCATCGCTACATTCTCCTCAACAAGCCTGCTGGATACGTCACGACGCGATCGGATCCCCAGCACCGACCCACTGTGATCGACTTGCTCCGCACTGTCCGCGAATACGTGTATCCAGCTGGCAGGCTGGACTATGACACCGAGGGACTCGTGCTTATGACTAACGATGGTGACCTCGCCGAAAAACTGACACACCCACGACACGGCATTGAGCGCACTTACGAAGCACGCGTGACCGGCGTACCCAATACCGGCGCCATCGAACGTCTGCGAAACGGGGTACCGCTTGACGGACGGCGCACCAGACCAGCAGACGTCACACTCTTGCATCGCGGACACACCAACCGTGACAGCCTGTTAGTGATGACGATTCGGGAGGGACGTAATCGACAAGTTCGACGCATGTGCGAAGCGGTCGGACATCCAGTACGCGCGCTTGCCCGTACGCGCATGGGACCCCTTCGGGATACGCGCCTAAAGCGTGGCATGTGGCGAAACCTTACCGCCAACGAAGTGCGAGCGCTCCGGAAAGCCGCCGACGGAGAACCGAAGGCGGGAAAGAAGACCGTGAGAAAGAAGAAATCGTAGAAGCTGCGCGGAAACCTGACGAGTCAGATCTCCGGATCGACTTCCTGGTCAGCTTCAAGATTAGCTTCTGGACCTGTGACTGGTTTGCTGGCTGAATCCGAAGCTGAGCTTAGTTCTGGGTCACCAAGCGGCAGCATCTCGTCGCGAGGCATCCCATCGACCAGGCCTGCGGGCGGCTCGAATCCGAGCGCTTCGGCCATATCTTCGATCTTCGGCAGATCGCCCAGATCCTTTAGGCCAAACCGAATCAGAAACTCCTTCGTCGTCGCATAGAGAAACGGGCGACCGACAACATTCTTTCGACCCACGATCTTGATTAAGCGACGCTCCATCAGCGTTGACAGGACACCCGAAGCATTGACGCCTCGAATTTCTGAAATCTCGACCGTCGTGATCGGCTGCCTATATGAGATTACCGCTAGTGTTTCGAGCCCCTGAACACTGAGCTTCTGCGCCGAACGTTCATGAAACAGCCGGCGAACCCATTCGTGCAGTTCAGGCCGGGTCACAATCTGATATCCACCAGCCACCTCCACAAACTGCAGACCCGGCCGCGTCTGGTAGTCAACCATCAACGCCTGTACAGCTGCCGTCACATCCTCTCTCGGCTCGTCGGCTAGTAGCTTGAACAGCATCTTCGACGTGATGGGTTCCGGCGAAGCAAAGATTAACGCCTCCACAATCGCTTTCAGCTCGGCCGACGCCGTACCTAGCGAGGCGTCCAAGTCAACCGGATCTGGCGCTGCCACGTCAGCACCTTCCGTGTCTGCGTTTTTCATGTCTGCCATGTGTCGCCCGCCGTCAGTGCTCAGGATCGCCAATGGGATGAGGCACATCGTTGGGACGCGCTCGCTTGTAGACCCGGATCGCACCGAAGCTCCCTACCTGAAATACACGAATGGCCTTAAGCCGAATCATCTCGAGCAGGGCAAGAAACGTCACGATCATAAATGAGCGTGAACCGTCCCCATCCGTAAACAGATCCTCAAAGCCGCAAGCCTCTGTTTCAGACAGCCGACTTAGCAACTGGTGCATACGGTCTTCAATCGAAATCTGATCCGGCGGCAGAACCATTGCCGGCGGCCGCCTACTGGCGCGTTCCAGCACTCCACGGAACGCCGCCATCAGACTGAAGAGATCCACCTCAAACTCAGGCTCGTAATCGTCACCTGCGGCAGCGGCCACGCTTCCGTCTGGCCGTCCAAACTGCGCGCCGCGCAGTGTCTCACGGTCATGGAGCAGCCCGGCCGCCGCTTTATATTTCTGGTGTTCGAGCAATCGACGAACCAGTGCTTCCCGCGGGTCCTCTTCAGCCTCTGCGTCCTCTTGCGTCGGATCGGGGCGAGGCAGCAGCGTCCGTGATTTAATGTGAATCAACGTCGAGGCCATGACAAGGAACTCGCCGGCCACGTCGAGATCCATTTCCTCCATCAAGCCAAGATACGCAAGGTACTGCTCAGTGATGAGGGCGATCGGAATGTCGTAGATATCAACCTCGTGTTTTCGAATCAAGTGCAGCAGAAGATCAAGCGGACCCTCAAAAGAGTCGAGCTTGACCTTATACGCGTCAGGCGATGATTCGAAATCGATGTGCTGCATCACGCCTAATACCGCAACTTCACGGCATCGCGAACGCGCTCCATTGTGGACTGCGCGATGACCCGTGCCTTGCGTGAGCCCTCCACCAGAATCTCACGGACCTGTTCGGGTCTAGCCATGACCTCACGACGCCGCTCGCGCATTGGCTCAAGCATGGCGTTCATCGCCTGCGCGAGCTTCGTCTTCACCTCAACGTCGCCGACCGTGCCTGTGCGGTATCGCGTCTTGAGGTCTTCCACCTCAGCTAAGTCCAGATTGAAAGCGTCATGGTAGACAAAGACTGGATTCCCTTCAACCGTTCCAGGGATATCGGCTCGAACCCGCTTTGGATCCGTATACATCCGTCGCACCTTCTTCACAACCACTTCGCTGCTATCAGTCAGATCGATGGTGTTACCGTAACTCTTACTCATCTTGCGGTTGTCAAGGCCGGGCAGGCGAGGCACGGGTGTCAGTAGCGGCTGGGGCTCGACAAGCACGTCGCCGTAAAATTGATTAAAACGACGGACCACCTCGCGTGACAACTCCAGATGCGGAACCTGGTCATCACCAACAGGGACCAACCGACCGCCGTACATCGCGATGTCAGCAGTCTGCAGCAGCGGGTAACCCAAAAAACCGAGCGTCGAAAGATCCTTCTCACTCAGTTGCGCCTGTTGTTCCTTGTAAGTAGGAACCCGCTCGAGCCACGAAGTCGAAATCACCATCGACAGCAGCAGATACAATTCGGCATGCTCAGGCACTAGCGACTGAACGAAAACCGTACTGCGATTAGGATCGATTCCTCCGGCGATCCAGTCAGCAACATTCTCAAGTGCGTAGTCGGCGATACCGCTGGTATCTGCGTAATCGCTGGTCAGCGCATGCCAATCTGCAACAAAATAAAAGCAATCGTACTGCTCTTGAAGCGCCGACCAGTTCTTCAGAGCACCAACAAGATGGCCAAGATGAAGTTGACCCGTAGGTCGCATGCCGCTGACCACACGGAGTCGTGTCGTCATCAGAAGAGGCGCCAGACGGTCACAAGAACCATGAAAGCAAAAACGAAGCGGGAGGCGAAATAATTGTCCATAACACGCCCGTAAACATTAAGCCGTACAGAATCAGAAACCCGTATGGCCGAACCCGGTCAAAGGCGTCAGCCATCGGGCCGCTCAGAAGCCCTGAAAGCACATTGCCACCATCGAGAGGGGGTATCGGCACCATATTAAATACAGCCAGGAGCACGTTGAGACGGATCGCCAGGACCAACATCGGCACGAAGCTAGACGGCGCCGTTTGTACCTCAAAACCAGTACTGGCCGGCGTCATCATGCGCAGCAGTATCGAAGCAATTAGCGCGATTACCAGGTTACTGGCTGGCCCCGCAGCAGCCACTACCATAAACTTCTGTCGCCAGTTCTCTCGTAGCGCTGCTGTGTTAACCGGCACGGGTTTGGCCCACCCGATAAGTGGCAAACCACTGACCATCGCGATGAACGGAAATACCACCGTGCCAACAGGATCAATGTGCACTGCCGGGTTAAGAGACAAGCGCCCGAGCATACGTGCGGTGGAATCACCCATACGGTCAGCAGCCCATGCATGTGCCGCTTCGTGCACGGTCAACGAACACAACAGAACCGCAAGCCCCGAAAGAAGCGGCATGAGATCAATAGCTGACAACGGGCCGTCAGCGTACCACAGGCCCATCGTCACTCCCGCCGCAACGCAAATCCACGCCTATCGTGCAGACAACTCACATCCTGGGGGGCATACCCTTATGTCCTCGTTGGTCTCCATTAATCTGCGCATCCCTGGACAGTTTTATAGGCCTTGCTTTGGCGACCTGCAACGTCACGCTCTCGGTGCACCTAGCCGTAATCGAACAAGTACACTGGCACCGTGCTGGCATTCGACCAAGCGCCCATATTCACCGTCCGTAACCTGACGAAGGTCTATCCCATGGGCGAAGTGGTAGTACACGCGCTAAGAGGCGTGGACTTCGAACTATTCCCTGGAGAAATCGTCGTTCTCCTCGGCCCGTCCGGCAGTGGTAAATCGACGTTGCTCAATATTCTTGGTGGGCTGGATGTCCCAACCAAGGGGCGAGTTATCTATCGCGATCACAATCTGACCGAAGCTGGTGAAGCTACCCTGACTTCCTACCGCCGTGAACACGTGGGGTTTGTCTTCCAGTTCTACAACCTTATTCCCAGTTTGACTGCACGTGAAAACGTCGCGCTTGTGACTGACATCTCCGAATCACCGATGACGGCTGAGCGCGCACTCGACATGGTCGGGCTTTCGAAACGACTCGACCACTTCCCCGCACAGCTATCCGGCGGCGAACAGCAACGCGTGGCAATTGCGCGTGCGATCGCCAAGCAACCTGGCGTCCTGTTGTGCGATGAACCCACTGGGGCACTCGACATTACCACCGGTGTCGTAGTGCTAGATGCAATCGCACGCGTCAACCAGGAGCTCGGCACTTCGACTGTCCTCATTACACACAACGCGGCCATCGCGGGCATGGCCGACCGCGTTGTACGCCTTGCCGACGGCAGGGTCGCCAGTGTCGAGCGTAACGCCCACAAGACGCCGGTCAACGAGTTGCGATGGTAGCCCGACTCCCGACCTCGGCACTGAACCGGAAACTCCTGCGTGATCTTTGGCACATGCGAAGCCAAGCACTCGCTATTGCGCTGGTGGTTGCGGCGGGCGTGGCGATGTACGTCGCATATTTATCGAATTTTGATTCACTGCAGCGGACACTCACCTCGTACTACAACGATCAGCGATTCGCCGACGTGTTTATTTCGCTGAAACGGGCGCCAGAACGATTGACCGACCGCATCCGCAGTATCGAGGGAGTCGAGGTCGCCGATACTCGCGTGGTCGTCGGTGTCACGCTCGACGTACCAGGCATGGACGAGCCCGCGTCCGGTCAGCTGGTCTCGGTACCGGTCAACGCGAGGCCAGTGCTCAATAACGTCTTTCTTCGGAGGGGACGATGGCCAGATCCTGGACGAAGTGGAGAGGTTATCGCGAGTGAAGCTTTCTCCACAGCGCACGGCCTTGAGCCGGGCGCGGAACTGGCTGCGATCATTAACGGGCGCCGACGGCAGTTGCACATCGTCGGTATCGGGCTCTCGCCAGAGTACATTTACTCGATCCCGCCAGGTGAAATGTTTCCCGACGATCGTCGCCACGGGGTGTTCTGGATGGAGCACCGTGCATTGGCGGCTGCCTATGACATGGAGGCTGGCTTCAATCACATTTCACTGACGCTCACACCAGGTGCACAGGAACGCGAGGTCATCGATCTCGTAGACCAACTCCTCACACCTTACGGCGGATTGGGCGCTATTCCTCGCGCGCAGCAATTCTCCGCGTGGACAATTGCCAACGAACTAAGGCAACTACAAACGTTTGGCTTTGTTGTGCCGCTGATCTTTCTTGGTGTCGCAACGTTCATTCTCAATATTGCGCTGACCCGTGCGCTGGCGCTGCAACGCCCACAGGTCGCAGCGCTCAAGGCACTGGGCTACGCCAATCACCACCTAGCGTGGCACTACCTCAAATGGGCAATAACGATCGCACTGGTTGGGGGACTCGTCGGCGTCGCGGCTGGGGCGTGGCTCGGCACAGGAATGCTCAGCCTCTACAGCCAATATTTCCGCTTCCCCACGTTGACTTATCACCTATCGCCCTCCGTGATAGGAGGTGCGTTGCTCATCAGTCTAATCTCCGCCGTGTTGGGAGCACGATCTGCCATCGCACGCGCAGTGCGCATCCCGCCAGCAGAAGCGATGCGACCAGAGGCACCCGTACGGTACCGGCGTAGCGTGCTCGAGCGTGTCGGATTCAGCGAGCGCCTTCGACCCACCGCGCGCATTGTGCTGCGCACCATGGAACGGCAGCCGGTACGCACCGCTACGTCGGTCTTAGGGATCGCACTGGCCGGAGCTGTCTTATTCGTCGGCTTCGTTTTCATCGATGCGATGACTGCCCTTATCGACACTGAGTTTCAGCAACGCATGCGCCAGGACGTAACGGTCACCTTCGCCGAACCGCGTTCAGCCCGCGCTCTGCACGATCTCGAACACCTCCCTGGTGTGATGCGAGTTGAGGCTACGCGGACCGTGCCTGTGCGCCTTCGTGCCGGGCACCGCACACGCACATTGGCTATCACCGGCCTGTCGTACACAACGACACTTAACCGCATTGTCGATCAAACAGGCCGTCCACATGCGATACCCCCAGAGGGATTGCTCCTCTCGTCCATCCTGGCAGAGGTGCTCGGCGTCAGGGCCGGAGACAAAATCACGGTTGAAGTACTCGAAGGCGCCAGGCCCGTAGTGATCTCCCGCATTGCGGCGCTGGTCGATGACAGCATGGGTCTCCAGGCCTACATGGACATTGACCGCCTCCGCCGACTGATGCGAGAAGGGGGGGCGCTTTCGGGGGCATACCTACAGGTTGACGAGGCCATGGTGACCGACCTGCAGACACGACTCAAACTGATTCCTGCCGTGGCCGGCGTGGCGCTAACAAACTCCATGCGAGACAGTTTTCGAGAGATCATGGCAGAGAATCTCAACCTGCAGATCATAATCAACGTTGTGTTTGCCGGCATCATCGCTTGCGGCGTCGTTTACAACGCTGCCCGCATCTCGTTATCTGAGCGCAGTCGGGAACTCGCCAGTCTCCGCGTACTTGGCTTTACCCGCAAAGAAATTTCGCTGATTCTGCTCGGTGAGTTGGGAATTGTCACGGCCTTATCATTACCAGTGGGATCCCTGATCGGGTACGGTCTGGCTCGAATGGTCGTAGAGAGTTTGACAAGCGAGGTGTACCGTATTCCACTCGTATGGCAACCGAGCACGATCGCATGGGGCTGGATTGTCGTAACGATAGCGGCAGCGTTGTCAGCACTTGTCGTCCGTCGTAGACTCGATCAACTGGATCTGGTGACCGTATTGAAAACAAGGGAATAAGGAGAGGCATGCGAGGCTGGTCAACGATCGCGTGGTGGGTAGTTGGACTCATGACCGTCGCCACCCTGTTCTTCGTGGCGTTACGCCCGGTCCCGGTCGAAGTGGACGTCGGACTGGTTACCCTCGGGCCAATGGCAGTCACGATCGACGAGGAAGGCCAAACGCGTATTCGCCGAAGATTCGTCGTGTCGTCACCCGTGTCAGGCAGACTACAGCGGATCGAACTTGAACCGGGGGATGTGGTAGCGCAAGGGCAGACGGTGATTGCACGGATCCAAGCAGAAGCACCACCCCTGCTCGATGCGCGTACCCGCGCCGAAGCCGAAGCCACTAGAGCATCGGCCACCTCGTTACTTGGCAGCGTACGCTCAGATGAACAGCGCGCGACCACAACTCTGGAACTTGCCCGTCGAGAATTAGCTCGCGAACAGGAACTCGCGGAATCTGACCTGACCACCAGACAGGCGATTGACCTAAGAGAGTCAGCGGTCTTGGAAGCAATGGAAAACGTCCGTGCCGCGACGTTCGCTGTTGCCACCGCGGCCGCAGAACTTGAACGGGCAGAGGCACGTCTGGAACCGAACCGCATGGACATCAACAACCGCGTCCTGAGCGTGCTGGCGCCTGTTGATGGGATTGTGCTTCGACGCCTACGGGAGAGCGCAACTTTTGTGCCCTCCGGAGAGCCTCTGGTTGAAATTGGCGATCCGCGGGATCTGGAAATTGTGGCTGACCTGCTTTCGACAGATGCCGTTCGCGTCAGACTTGGCTCGGCTGCCAGGCTTGAGCAATGGGGTGGCGACCAAACGCTCACGGCAACCGTTCGACGCGTTGAGCCGTCTGGATTCATAAAGATATCGGCACTGGGCGTTGAAGAACAGCGCGTCAACGTCCTTCTCGACTTTGACAATTCGATCACCGCATCTACGTTTCTGGGCGACGGGTACAGCGCTGAAGTGCACATCGTGACCTGGGAGGCGGACGATGTTGTACGAGTACCGACCAGTGCCCTATTCCGTCAAGGAGACATCTGGGCGGCGTACGTCATCGCAGGTGGGTCGGCTCGATTGGTGACCGTAGACATCGACCACAGAAACAGCCAGTGGGCCGAAGTGCTGCAGGGTGTATCGCCTGGCGACGAAGTAGTGGTACATCCACCGGATACACTGATCGACGGCGCGCAAGTGAGACGTCGGGAAGGGACCGATCAAATATCCCCGGTAACCGTGGCAACCGGTGTCGAGCCTTAGACCATGAACAAGCTGGTCATCGAGTGATGCACCAAAGCTACAGACGTGACATCAACGGCGGCAATAAGCCTAAGGATGGCAAGCCAGAACGGCCGGAAAAATCTTGGGAAGATAACATCAGCGGATTCGGATATTATTCGCATCGTGGAGGTAAGACGAATATGACGAGCAGGAAGTGGTCTCTTGGAATCGGCGGTATGGCTCTCGCGGTATTTGTGATGTCGTCCCTAATAGGGTGCCAAACGTCCCAGTCTGGCGATATCGCCATCGATAGTGATGACATTGGCGGGGTTGTGACCGGCGCGACCGGACCCGAAGCCGGAGTGTGGGTCGTCGCGGAAACGACCGATCTGCCCACGAAGTTCGCCAGGATCGTCGTTACTGACGACCAGGGCCGCTACGTGCTCCCCGACCTTCCTGACGCGATCTATGACGTATGGGTGCGAGGCTACGGACTCGTCGACTCACCGAAGATACAGGCTACCCCGGGGAACGGTCTGGACTTGACCGCGACAACTGCTCCGACGGCCGCAGCGGCGGCGGAATACTATCCAGCCAGCTATTGGTACTCGCTCGCGGAACCGCCCGCTGAGAGCGAATTTCCCGGCACTGGGCCCGACGGCAACGGCATTGCGACGACTATGACCTCCCAGGCTGATTGGCTCGCCCAGATGCGCTGCGGGGCGTGCCACCAGATAGGCACCAAGGCGACGCGGGAGATTCCCGAGGGGCTAGGGGAGTTCCACTCCTCGGTCGAAGCGTGGGATCGACGCCTGAAGTCTGGGCAGATGGCTCCCACGATGTACGCCACGCTCGGGCGATTCGGCCGGGACCCCGCGCTGGAGATGTACGCCGACTGGACCGACCGCATCGCCGGGGGCGAGGTGCCCGAAGCACCGCCGAGGCCGCAGGGCGTCGAACGGAACGTCGTCGTGAGCATGTGGGACTGGAACACCGACCGAGGGTTCGTGCATGACACGATTTCAACCGACAAGCGCGATCCAACCCTCCACGCCAACGGTCCCGTATACAGCATCTCGCGGTTCAGCTCGCCGGAGCTCAACATCCTCGAGCCGACGACACACACCGTCGAAGGGGTCACGGTCGGGGTCAGGGATGAAGACACGCCGTTTACCACTCCGCAAATGGTGCTGGAAGCGTCTCCCTACTGGGGCGAGGACATCATCTGGTCCAGCAAGCCGAGCCTCCACAACCCGATGTTGGATGAGACCGGGCGCGTCTGGCTGACCCACGCCATCCGAGCGCCTGACACGCCGGCGTTCTGTCGCGAGGGATCGACGCATCCATCGGCACAGGCGTTTCCGATCGATCGAAGCACGCGCCATGCGTCCTACTACGACCCGGAGACGAAAGAATTCACATTGATCGACACGTGCTTCGGCACGCACCACCTGCAGTTCGGGCACGATGCCGACAATACGCTGTATTTCAGCCCCAGCGGCACGTCGGTGCCTGTGCTCGGGTGGCTCAACACGAGGTTGTTCGACGAAACGGGGGACGCAGAGGCCGCGCAGGGCTGGACTCCGTTCATCCTCGATACCAACGCCAACGGCGTCCGCGACGAGTGGGTGGACATTGGTGAACCGGCCGATTCGACCAAGGACACGAGAATCCTTGGCGGGAGCTACGGCGTGATCCAAAACCCGGTTGACGACTCGGTCTGGCTGGCAGCTCCTGGCGTGCCTGGCCAGATCATCCGCGTCATGTTGGGAGACAACCCCTCGGAGACCGCGCTGTCAGAGGTCTACGAGCCACCGTTCAATAACCCTGACTCACCGGTCAACGGATTCAGCCCGCGGGGCATTGATGTCGATCGCAACGGTCTTATCTGGACCTCATTATCGGGTAGCTCGCATCTCGCGAGCTTCGACCGAAGCAAATGCACAGGTCCTTTAAACGGGCCTGACGCGACTGGGCAACACTGCCCTGAAGGCTGGACATTGCATGTCACGCCTGGTCCGAACTTCAAGGGCCTGACGACCCAGGAGACCAACGGTGACTTGCTCTATTACAACTGGGTAGATCAGTTCAACGCCCTCGGATTGGGCGACAACGTCCCGCTCGTCACCGGGTCGTATTCGGACGCGTTGCTCGCACTCCCGGAAGAAGAGTGGGTCGTCATGCGTGTCCCGTATCCGATGGGGTTCTACCACCGCGGCGTAGAGGGCAGAATCGACGATCCCGACGCCGGCTGGAAGGGGCGAGGGCTTTGGGCGAATTACGGTCCCTATACGCCTTGGCACATCGAGGGCGGAAAGGGCACGACCAGTAAGGCTGTGCATTTCCAAATGCGTCCCGATCCGCTCGCAAAGTAGAGACAACAAAGGAATGGATATGACAAACGCTCATTACGTGAGATTCGTCCTGGCAGCTGGAGTCGTAACGGTCGCTCTCTCCGGAGCAGCGGCGTCCGCACAAGTCAACGAAGAGGTCAATGTCGGACGTGCACCGTACACCCTGAACGAGGACTTTTTCAGCCTTCCAGAGGGCCGGACGATTGGCTCAACGGCTGGAATCGCTCTCGACCGCGACGGGCGAAGCATCTGGACCTTCGATCGGTGTGCGGATCAACTATGCGTCGGCTCGGACCTGGCGCCCATCCAGAAGTTCGACACCGAGGGCAATCTAATCGTGAGCTTCGGGGCCGACATGTTCCTCCGTCCGCACGGTATTCATATCGACGCCGACGGCAATGTCTGGGTGACCGACGCAGAGGGACCCAACGGCGAAGATCCGAGGCGAGATGGCAAGGGTCACCAGGTGTTCAAGTTCAGTCCGACTGGTGAGCTACTGATGACGCTCGGCAAAGCCGGCGTCGCGGGGGATGGCGCGGACGAATTCAATATGCCGTCCGCGGTATTCGTCGCACCAAACGGAGACATTTTCATCGGAGACGGCCACGAGGGTGCGTCGAACGCGCGCATGTTGAAGTTCTCTGCCGACGGCACGTTCATCAAAACCTGGGGAAAGCCAGGAACCGCCCCAGGTGACTTCGAGCTGCCCCACGGAATCGCAATGGACTCCCGCGGTCGGTTGTTCGTCGGTGACCGCGGAAACGGCCGGGTCCAGATTTTCGATCAGGACGGCAATTTTCTTGAAGAGTGGAAACAATTCGGCCGACCGAGTGGCATCTTTATCGATCAGAACGACATGCTGTATGTAGCCGACCACACCGCCACCGAGGCCGCTCCCGGCTGGAAGGAAGGCATCCGAATCGGGAGCGTGACCGACGGAAAGGTCATCCAGTTCATTCCGGATCCGCATGGTGATGGATCGCAAGAAGGCGTCGCCGTGGATATCGACGGCAACATTTACGCCTCACTCACGAGCGGCATGGCGTTAAGGCAATGGGTTAAGCCATAGCGACGTCAGGTATGCGCACCATCGGCACCGCTTAACAAATCGCTGAATCGGACGGGAAATAGAACCAGAGACTAGGAGTTTCAGTCATGCCACGCAGCCTTTCTCTCGGCGTCACCCTCGTCGCAGTCACCGCTCTGGTCGGATTCGCATGTCAAGAATCAAACGAGCCAGAGACGATGATGGACGTCACATCCGCTCCTAGTATCCCGACGTTTGTCGTGGACCCTGACTGGCCGCAAGTCCCAGCGGAGTGGAAATTGGGCGACGTGTCCAGCGTCGCGATCGACGCCGAGGATAACGCGTGGATCCTGCACCGTCCCCGCGTGCTTCCGATCGAAGACACCGAAGTGACCGCGCCTCCTGTCCTTGGGTTCGACCCTGAGGGCAATTTTCTCAATGCGTGGGGCGGAGCTGCAGAGGGTTACGACTGGCCTCAGCGGGAGCACGGGCTTCACATCGATCATCAGGGGTATTTTTGGTTGGGCGGAAACAACTGCCCCGCTCGAAACTTGCCAAGGCTTGATCCTGTCGCCGACGACCAGGTCTTAAAGTTCACGCCGGACGGCGAATTCATGATGCAAATTGGGCAAGCTAACGCGAGCGGCGGAAACACAGACACCGAAAATCTACACGAGCCGGCCGACGCGTTCGTGCATGCACCAACAAATGAGCTATTCGTCGCTGATGGCTACGGGAACCACCGAGTTGCAGTCTTTGATGCCGACACAGGCGCCTTCAAACGCATGTGGGGCGCGTTCGGCAACATTCCCGAGGATGAAGATAACTGCCCCAGCATCTCGCTGGATTCAGTGCCAGATGGCCCTGGCCCACAACAGTTCGGCATCGTGCATGCGCTTCGCGTCTCTAACGACGGCATCGTTTACGTCGCCGACCGGGAAAACAGACGGGTTCAGTCCTTCACGATTGACGGCGAGTATATCGACCAGGTTGTGTGGGGAGATGTACCGTTCGCGCGCAACCTGGCGCTGTCGCCGGATCCAGCGCAGCAGTTTCTTTACATCGGTGGCGGCGAGGGAATTATGGTCTTCGACCGACCGTCGCTCAATTTACTGACCACGATAGAGGGCAACGGTGTAATTGGATCTGGTCATCAGATCCAAACAGACTCGCAAGGCAACTTATACATCGCCGCCACCGGCTCAGGGTTTCAGCGTCTGCTTTTCACGGGGTTGATACCAGCCGCGACTGAGTAGATATCACTCCCTAACCCAGCCATTTTTTTTGACCAGGAACACACTACCCTCCGGGTCAGAGCAGCACCAGCGCTTTCGCTAACGACTACGGGATTGCTTGGCGAGCTTCCTCCTTTCTGCCTCCGCTCCATCTAAAGCCCCGTACCCACGACGAAAACCTTAGAAACTCTTCGATATTCCAATGCCCAGCGTTTTGCGGTACGCTCACCTCGACTCGTCAGCGCACGTCGTGCAACAACACTGGCGCCATTTTTTAGCAAGGAGATATCCATGATGCGACCGTTTGCCTGGCTTCTTCTCCTGAGTAGCTCACTTCTGATCGTGGCGTCGTGCTCTTCGCCAGAGCCTCCTCCAGCCTCTCCGTTTAGACCAACTGCCAGCGTCCGGGACGTCATGCACGCCATGGTAGAACCGCAGGCATATGTCGTCTGGAATTCGGTCGCCGAAATCATCGACATCAACGGCACCGAGCTGCGAATGCCAGAGACCGACGATGAGTGGGACATCGTCCGCCACGGTGCGGTTGCGTTGAGAGAGGCAACGAATCTTCTCTTAATCGATGGCCGTCCGGTGGCGTACCCGGGTGAGACATCGGTCGCACCAGGCATTGAACTGGAACCGGAAGAAATCCAGGCACTGATTGACGCGGATCCAGCAGCCTGGATCGACAGTGTGCACGAGCTTTACGACGCCGTCGGTCCAATCTTCGAGGCGATCGACGCGAAGGACGGCACCGCGCTCATTGACGCCGGCACCGAACTTGATGTCGTCTGCGAGAACTGTCATCTGACGTACTGGTACCCGGAAACCATAGAGACTCCGAACGCTCAGTAATTCCACTCGTCGCGAGCAATCACGATGAACCAGCGGGATCTCCTAACGGCGATGATCGCGGCCGTTCTAACCGTGGCGACTGGAACTGTTGTGACTCCCGTCGGAGCTCAACGGATTTAACGTGAGCCAACCCAAAGCCGGCATAGTGCAAACGTTCCCGATGACAGGCGAAGAGACAATGCTACGACTGATGTGCGATGTACACAGATGGATGACGGCGTACGTCGCCGTCGTCGCCCATCCGCATTTCTCGGTCACTGGCACGGACGGAGTGTTCGACATCACGGATGTGCCTTCAGGCACACACAGGATCACGGCATGGCACGAACGATTCGGTGAACTGGCGCGGACTGTACGTGTAAGGGCCGACACCACAACGACGGTCACCTTCGGATACGCCGGCTCTGAAAAACCGACCACTGGCATACGCGATCTGCATGTCCCTGCCGTCACGCATATCGCCTTCCAATAGAACAACTCGCCAGAACCCGAACCCTTCAAAGCCTATTGCCGGCTGAAGTAATCGATTACTGCCGAAGCGGCCTTCGTGCCAACAACGGAACTGAGTTCTTCGCGCGTGGCTCGGCGTACGGCAGCGAGACTCCCAAAAGTTTTCAGCAGAGTGTGACGCCGCCGCGTCCCGATTCCGGGCACTTCGTTAAGGACTGACCCAAAATCACGCATCGATCGTGCTTTTCGGTGAAACGTCACGGCGAACCGGTGCGCCTCGTCACGGATATGTTGCAAAAGCAGCAGGCTCGAATCGTGTGTCGGCAGCGATAGTGGCTCTGGTCGATCGCGTGTGTACAGCAATTCCTCGCGCTTGGCGAGACCGACGACAACAAGATGGCTCAAGCCAATCAGCTCCAAGGCGTCGTAGGCTGCAGACAGCTGTCCACGACCACCATCAACCACGACCAGGTCCGGAAACGGACCGCCATCGTCAATGACCTTCTGGTAGCGACGCTGCACAACCTCACGCATGGCGGCAAAATCGTCAGGTTTTGACCTTGCCTCCTGGCTCGGTGCGATAAACCGCCCTACGCGATATCTCCGATACTCGCGGCTCTTCATACGCCCGTCTTCGCAGACCACCATCGATGCGACCGTCTCACTCCCCTGTAACGTAGAGATATCGATACACTCGATACGACGCGGAACAACCGGCAATCCGATCGACACGCGCAAGTTTTCAAGAGCGTCAAAGTGCGCAGCCGTGGTCTTGTTGAACCGTTCCCTGTAGACCAGCTCCGCATTGCGTGTGGCCAGATCCACTAGGGCTCTCTTGTCGCCGCGACGCGGGACACCTATCCGCACTCGACGCTCGGCCCGCGCTGACAACCATCCTGCTATCGCCTCCATGCCCTCAAGCCCAAGCGGTAAGCTGATTTCAGATGGTGGCACCCGATCTTCGTAAAACTGCTGGAGCGCCGCCTGCATAACATCGGCGTCCGTATGCGCTATTCCACCCGGGTCCGCTATCAATTCGAGACGTTCGACTACACGTCCCCCGCGCATCGCAAATACCTGGATAACGCTGCCGCTCGGCCCAACCTTCAACCCGAACACGTCTCGGTTCCCAAGACCCGGCGTCGCCACTTTCTGCTGTCGATCGCGTAGGACCTGCACGGTGCGTAACGCATCACGCATCTGCGCCGCCTCTTCGTATTGCTCAGATGCCGCAGCGTCGGTCATGCGATTTTTCAGCGTCACCAGTAATTCGTCGTCACGACCTTCCAGAAACAGTCTGACACTGGCCACGGCTTCGTCATAGCGCTCCTCGTTGCAAATATCAGAAACGCACGGCGCAATACAGCGCTTGATATCGTACTCGAGGCATGGCCGATCACGGTTTCCAGTTATCACCTCGTTGCAGGACCGAATACCAAACAATCGTTGTGCCAGCCCCATTGTCCGACGCGCGAGTTTAGCCGGCAGGAAGGGCCCGGCGTAGAAGTCTCCGCCCCGTTCGACACGACGTGCCACGCGCAATCTGGGAAACGTCTCCGTCGTGGTGAGCTGGAGATACGGATAATTCTTGTCGTCGCGAAGCAGGATGTTGTACTTGGGCGAGCGTTGTTTGATGAGGTTATTCTCAAGGGCAAGTGCCTCCATAACCGAATCGGTGACAATAACCTCGACTGTCGTAATCTCCTTTAGCAGCGCGGCATGGCGCGGACTGAGCCCACCGGCGTTCAGATAGCTACGTACTCGATCCCGCAGCACACTAGCCTTGCCAACGTAGATCGTATCGCCAGCCTGGTTACACCACAGATAGACGCCGGGCTGCTGTGGCAGACGAGCAATCTGTTCCTTGAGGTCCTGAATGGCCATGCGGTACCATATCGAGTGTAGTTCGATTAAGCCGTATCCCTAATTGTATGCAGAGATGACATTTACTGGATTGGTGGGAACGGTTTGTATGTTCCCGATGCGCGCTATCATAGCTACCAGCGTGGCGCTTCGCATCCATCCCAACACGCTGACATTCATCGGACTACTGATCAACATCTCCGCGGCGTGGGCCCTCGCCATCGACAGGTTTGTACTCGCCGGTCTTATCATGATCGTCGCTAATATTTTTGACTTCATCGACGGAAAAGTTGCCGCTCTCACTAATACCGACTCACGATTCGGCGCCTTCTGGGATTCAACGCTCGATCGATTATCAGACATCGCGCTGTTCCTCGGCCTGATCTATCTCTACTCGAGCCTGGAGCGGACGGACTACGTAATGGTAGCGGCACTGACCATGATGTTTTCGATCATGACAAGTTACGCGCGCGCCAGAGCTGAGTCGCTGGTTGAAAAGTGTAAAGTCGGTTTCATGGAACGCCCAGAACGCATCGTTCTTTTCATGATCGGTGCCTTTACAGACCGAATGGCTGGGGTCTTGTGGGTGATTCTGATGCTGTCGATCGTGACCGTGACCAACCGTATCCACTACACCTATCTGTTGCTCAATGACCGGCCGCTCCCAGCTGGGTCGAACATGCTCACACGTGCGCTCTGGCGTGCGTTTTTCTGGCGGGACGCGCGCATGACACTCCCCTACGATGCGTGGGTCATCGCTATTCTGGCATTCGTCTGGCTCGTCCCACCCGATTGGCTGCGTGATCCAACCGCGTTCGGCATCGGGCTCTGGGAATTTCTTCGATAGCGCGGAACCTCACATTACATAGTCACTATGGCCACTAGCGACCAGGCAGCTGTTAAGACCGTATTCGAGGTACTGCAAACGTTCGGCCGGCTGCTCTCGATGAAGCTTTACCGCCTAGAGCTCGACCCAACCCCAACACTGCCGATCATTCCCTGCCTCGACCACGAAGCGATGCTGCACCAAACAATCTCGCCACATGCAGCCGCGTACGTACAAGAGTCGGCATCTGGCGATTTGCACGAAATCGTATTTATTCCCACTGATCGGCGCATAGAAATCGACACTGTATCGACGTTCCAAGAAGCCTCGACAGAATCGCAAGACCGACTCGTCGCGTTTCTGACCGCGCGACTGCCCAACTACCATATCCGGATCCAGCGCCCATCACTCTGGCGCGGCGATCGACGAGTAGCAGAGGCGTGTCGCGCCCACGTCTCACTTCGGGACGTGCTCCTCAGCACAGACATGGATGTCGTCGCGAGAAACATCGAACGGCTGCGGACGATCGGTTCGCTGATGGAGAAACAGTCGCGCGTGGCCTCGTGGGCAGTCCGCACCGTCACGACACCTATACTGGCGGCAGCCGGTGTAGTCAGCTATCAGGTGTTGGAACTATTTACAATGCGACTGGGTGAAGGCGGAGTGAATGCTCTTCGGTACACCGTGCTGAGCATGCTCGGCGCGGTTTTTCTCTACTACGGTCTCAAGGCTGTCCAGCTGACCGGAATGTCGACCCGCGTCTGGAAACGGGCGACGGAATTCAACCTGATTCTTGCAGAGCGCCGGAGACTCATGAACGCTGCGTCTCGCTCATCGTGAACGTCCCGCGGTAATTCGCTCGCTGGAATCAGCCCGCCGGTGACTTCCTGACGGAAGATATTTTTTGGCTCTTTTTCCCCCGATTGACTCGCTGTCGCCAGCATCACCCTCACAGATTTCTTTGAGGTTTCTTACATTGCGACCGTGGGATGTGCCCCTAGCCAGCCGTATCCAACGATTAGGTGCAATCGCCAGCAACTCAGACAGCGTCCGCTTCGTCCCGACTCCCGAGATCGAGACCTGCCACGCCCATCTGAATGTCGTGCGCCTTGATCTTATCCAGTAGCAGACGACGAGCCTCGCCATAGAGATGACCCGGCACCTTGAGGCTTTTGACGACCTGGTGAACGTGCGGGACGAGGAGAAGCGTCACCGCCGTCCCTTCCCTCCAAGACACGGCGGAGATCTGTCCCCACGACAAGAAGCCGCGATCAGCCCAGACCCCGTCACGATAGAACCCGCGTGTGATCCGCGTACTCATTGGGAAGGCATAACCGTAATAGACAAGCATCATGACCTCGCCAAACAGCTGGTTCACCGAGTGTTCGAGAACGAATATCCTCACGACAACGAGCAAACCAAGCACAACGCTAAGCGCGAGAGAAAATCCGTAAAAGCGAGGCTTCGGGCTCTCCCAGACGAGGAGCGATGACGCCCGTCGAAAACGAAACCGCAACAAGTCCGAAATAATTATTATATTGGCTACGAGAAAACCGACCCCGAAGACAAAGAGCACCTGCGAGAACAAAAACCCAGGACTCATGGCGTCAAACCTCTAAGCGCGTGAGAGATACTCCCCCGTGTCCGTGTTGACCCGCACTGTGTCCCCGGAGTTCACAAACGGTGGCACCTGGACCACGATCCCCGTCTCAAGTGTCGCGGGCTTAACCTGTGCGCTAGCGGTAGCGCCCTTAATGCCAGGAGCGGTATCCAGGACCTGCAGATGGACGGCCGGCGGCAACTCGACGCCAACCGCTTCGACACCGTAAAATTCGACCTGAATCGTCATTTCTGCCTTGATGTAGCTGATTGAATCTCCCAGCATGTCGCGAGAGAGGCTGATCTGCTCGTACGAGCTGGTATCCATAAAGCAATACGCGCCGCCGTCCTTGTACAGATATTGCATCTCACGCTGTTCAAGCGTGACCCGGTCGAGCGTATCTTCCGAACGTAGTTTCCGATCTGACACGCTCCCATTGCGAATGTTGCGTAGCTTCACTCGCACAAAGCCACGCAGATTACCTGGGGTGACATGCTGGAGTTCCAGTATCCGAAGCAAATCCTCGCCCATCTTAATGAGCATGCCCTTCCTGAGTCGCGTCGCTTGTATCGAAGCCATTCCGTGAACCATCCGAATTTAATGCGAAACATTGAGATGCCGAATGGCTTCAGTCGTGTAGCCGTCACCACGAGGGTGGAGCTGACCGTGACCGGACCGCTCTGACGTTGACGCTACCGATGCTAGCACAGCGCACGGTATGCTAGCCTACACAGCGGACCCTGTGTCACCTCGAACATAATGAGCACTCCACGGGTAATTTTCGCCCTCGCACTCGTTGCCTGCGGCTTTGCCGCAGGCCTCGTGATCACCGTACGCACACCAGGCTCCGAAACCAGTGCCTCGCGTCCGAACGGAGTCCCTACACAGACGGTCGATGCGGAAAACACCGGCGCCTCGACTGCCGCCGTTACATCAGATTTCGAGCGATCGAACGCCACCCCTGACCCGACCTCGCGAGACGCCGCCTTGACGCCTGGGAGAGTGTCTCCATCGGTAGAAAGGTTCTCCTCAGGTCTCCCTGACTTCGCCCACGTTGCTGAACTCACCGTTCCAGCCGTCGCCAATATCTCTTCGCAACAGATCGTTCGCCGCCAGAGCTCTCCATTCGCCAACGACCCGTTCTTTCAGTTCTTCTATGGTAACCAGGACGATATTTTCGGGTCACGACGGAGCGTCGAGCGCAGCCTTGGGTCGGGTGTAATCGTCAGCGCCGATGGCCTTGTGCTGACGAACAATCACGTCATTGCCGGAGAGTCTGGACAGCTTTCGCTACGTCAACTTCCAGCTGTGTCTGTGGCACTAGGTGACAACCGTGAGGTAGAGGCCAGGATCGTCGGGGTCGATCCGGCGACAGATTTGGCGTTACTTCGAATCGACTTGGGAGCACTGCCGACCATCCCGTGGGGTGATTCGGACGAGCTTAAAGTGGCGGAGTGGGTGCTCGCAATCGGCAATCCGTTTCAACTTAGCCAAACCGTAACACTCGGTATTGTTTCGGCATTGGGGCGCACTAACGTCGGCATTTCCGCCTACGAAGACTTCATCCAGACAGATGCCGCGATCAATCCAGGCAATTCCGGAGGCGCGCTAGTAAACACACGAGGCGAACTCGTGGGCATTAACACCGCTATTTTCAGCCAGAGCGGCGGCTACCAAGGCGTCGGGTTTGCCGTACCAAGTAATCTGGCACGCCGTGTCGTTAGCGACCTGACCCAGTTCGGCGAAGTCCGCCGAGGATCGATTGGCTACGTCGAAATTGCTCCAGTGTCGACATTCGTAGCCGATGAACTTGGTGTTCCCAACGCAAGTGGAGTGCTCGTCCAGGCCATGCGCCGCGATACCTCCGCCTACCGGGCTGGGCTCCGTCCCGGCGATGTCATCGTCACGTTCAACGGTACCGACGTCATCGACAGCGCCCAGCTCTCACGTCAGATTCAGGACACCGCCATCGGCAGCACCGCGACCGCGACGGTTATCCGTTCGGGACAACGAATTAATCTGGACATCACGATTCAAAGCAGCGTTCAGTAGATCCAGAACAGAACAGTGATTCCGGGGCTGTCTGTTTTGGCGTTATGCTGCAGACTTCACTGGCTGAGCCGAGATAACTGAACCAGCCATAACTATTCCATGCACGTTGAATCGCTTTAAAGGGGTACCGACTAATGGCACGACGCATTTACATAGTGGGACTTCTCGTCTTTACCGGTGCTTTGTTCGGATGTTCCACCAGTGAGTCAACGCCCGAACCAAGAGCCGCCATAACCGCACCCGAGGGGCAGTCTGGGACAACGTTGGGTGTCTACGCGATCGGTCAGCACCCCCTCTACAATGGCCGATTCGTGGTCACCGGCAGCCGCGTCTACCAAGTGGGAACACTATCCGACCCCCCCCCTTGGGACCACATGGGTGACGACGGTACAAATCTTCGTCCGGTCGACGGTACGATCGAGATCGATGTGGACGAGCGAGCCAACACCGGCACGTTTAGGGCCGACCTGACGCTGCCTGAGGGTCAATACGCCGTCGAACTCCAGCGGTTCGAGGAGTTCTCGCCGTGTCAGGACGGCGGCATTGCGGCGTGGCTGTTCGAACACGGCGACTCTGGCTGCGGGGACATGAACTGGCCAAAGAGCATTCTCTACGTGGCCGGTTGGGGATGGGGAGCCGCGACGCTCAACGGCGAACCGCTTCGGTCAGAGAGCCAGATTCACTTTATGGTCACCCAGGGCATGCGAGACCGGGAGACACTCGCAGTTCATCAGGATCGAACCGGTGCCACAGGTGCCGGCGCAGTCAACCCTGCTGCCGTCCAAGTGGACTTCTATATCCGCAGCCCGGAAACCAACGACGCGAATCACCCGAATCGAGAGATCTTTGACCACTTTTTTGCGATGGAAACGACTTTCCGCTAGCTCTATCACGAGCGGTCGTCGACGGATAGGCAGCGAGGTCAGCTCAACTCACGTGCCACAGAACGTTGCGCGAACGATTTCATCTGAGTGGGGCGGCGCTTCCAGGTCAGCGTATTCGGTCTGCTCAGTGTATGGAAAAGCCAGGCCATCGACGAGTCGGTGGAACGGGGCAAAATCACCTCCGTACGCACTCTGAATGACGTACTCAACACGATGATTACGTGGGATCAAGACCGGATTGGCAGTACGCATATCGGCGACGTGCGCAGCAGGGTCAGCTTCGCGACGCCATTTGTCGAACCACCTGGCAAAGGACTCACTGCTAGCACACATCGCAGCGATCATTTCGGAATCATTTCCACCAGCCACACGCGTCAGGTTACGAAAGAACAGCGTGAAGTCTGCCTCTTCCGCAGCCAGCAGATCGAGGCACTCCTGGATCAGCTCGGCAGGTGCCTCAGCCGAGAGACATAACTTAGCGCGAAACCGTGCAGCGCACTGGACGCTGAATCGTTCCGGATATCCAGATAACACAGCTTCAGCATCCTCCTTTGCCTTATTAGGTTCCTCTGACAATAGCGGTAACAGCGTTTCGGCGAAACGGGTAAGGTTCCAAAGTCCGATGTCAGGCTGGCTGCCATAAGCATACCGGGCACCGTGATCAATTGAACTGAAAACACATTGGGGATGGAAGACGTCCATGAATGCGCATGGACCATAGTCGATCGTCTCTCCAGAAATGGTCATGTTGTCGGTATTCATCACACCATGGATGAAACCGATCGACATCCACTGAGCTATCAGGTCCGCCTGCGCCTCGACGACCGACTTCAACAATGCTAGATATGGGTGCTCCTCGTCTGCGGCGTGCGGATAATGCCTGGCGATAGCATGATCGGCGAGCACGCGCAGCGCATCGATATCATTACGCGCAAGAAAATATTGAAACGTCCCGACTCTAATATGACTGGCGGCCACGCGGGCAAACACACCGCCTGCGAGCGGGCCTTCCTGTCGCATGACAAGCTCGCCGGTCGTCACGACCGCGAGTGCCCGAGTCGTAGGTACGCCAAGCGCGGCCATCGCCTCGCTGATAATGTATTCGCGGATAACGGGACCAAGCGCCGCTTTGCCATCGCCGCCACGGGAAAACGGCGTACGGCCCGCCCCCTTCAACTGCAGGTCGTGACGCGCACCTGAGGCGTCGATGACTTCACCAAGTAAGATCGCACGACCATCGCCAAGTTGTGGAACAAATCCACCAAACTGATGACCCGCATACACCTGCGAAATCGGCTCAGCGCCCTCTGGGGCTACATTTCCCGCAAGCATTGCAACACCATAAACCGATGCCAGCCAATCGCTGTCAATCGATAGCCTGGCCGCAAGCTCACGATTGACGCGAACAAGCGTCGGCTTGGGAACCTGGGCAGGCGCCTGTCTAGCGAAAAACCGGTCCGGAAGACGGGCATAGGTATTGTCAAAGAGAATATTCATGGGCAGACCGAGGATGCCTGGTGATTCCTGGCAACAGGATCTGAGCACGACGACCGCTTCATCGACTCACGTGGGCGGCGCAACAGGACGGGTCCGATCGTTAGGCCGCCCGTCCGTCACGGAGGATGCAGCGCGGACGCCGTTTACAACCTCCTTGATATCGCTATCTGTCAGAATTTTACGATCGTCGGCAATCGCCATCAGCGAGCGGTAAACCTCGCGGAGTTCATCGCCAGCAACATCCAGCCCGAGATCGCTGCAACGCTTCTGCACAGCATGGCGCCCCGAATGTTTGCCGAGAACCAGCGGGTTCCACGGGGCGCCCACGTCCTCGGCCCGCATAATTTCGTAGGTGCGACGATCCTTCAACATTCCATCCTGATGAATACCAGCTTCGTGAGCAAAAGCGTTGCGACCAACGATAGCCTTGTTGGCCTGTACCCGCTCCCCAGTCAGTCGTGTAAGCAGTTCACTGGAGGGATAAATCTCCTCGTGCACGATGCTTACGTTATAGGGCATTCGATCGCGCCGTACGTGCATCGCCATTACAATTTCCTCAAGTGCCGCATTACCCGCTCGCTCACCAATTCCATTCACCGTGCACTCGACCTGTCGCACACCGCCCTGCACGGACGCAATCGAGTTGGCTACCGCGAGACCAAGGTCGTCATGGCAGTGAGCACTGAATACCGCCTCGTCGGCGTTCGGCACCCGCTCCCGAATACTCACAAAGAAATCGTGTAACTCGTCAGGGGTGCTGAAACCCACCGTGTCTGGCAGGTTGACCGTGGTCGCACCAGCATCAATGACCGCCTCGATTACTCGGCACAAAAATTCCAAATCACTCCGCGTGGCGTCCTCTGCCGAGAACTGCACATCATCCGTCTTCTGTCGGGCGTATCGAACCGCCTCAACTGCCATTTCGAGACACTGTTCGCGCGTCAGTCGAAGTTTTGCCTTCAGGTGTAAATCGGACGTCGCGATGAACGTATGAATACGACTTCGCGCCGCAGGTTCCAGCGACCAGGCTGCCTTATCGAGATCAGCCTTATGACATCGAGCCAGTCCGGCGATGATTGGCCCCCGGATTTCAGTCGCTATTCTTCGGACCGCCTCTGCGTCGGCCGGGGAGGCAATCGGGAAGCCTGCCTCAATGATATCGACGCCAAGGGCCTCAAGCTGACGGGCCAGCTGAACTTTCTCCTCCGTGCGTAGTGAGAACCCAGGCGCTTGTTCTCCATCCCGCAGCGTCGTATCGAAAATCAGTACCCGTTGCTCTTCCATGTGGCCCCCTCGGTCAGTAGACGCGACGAGTCGAGATAATGTCAAAATGATAATTATTCTGATTAGATTATAAATGCTTATAATGCATATTCTTGGAGGGCGTGGACATTAAACGACCATCGGGTCCGAATCATTAACGTTTTTCTATCGCTAAGCATCAGCACGCGGCGAGAACCTCGAAACACCAAATTGATATATGGAACTAAGCGAATTGCGGGTTTTTCTGACTGTGGCTATAGAACGAAGCTTTTCCAAGGCCGCCCTAAAGCTGCACCGCACACAGCCTGCGGTCAGTCAAGCGGTCCGGCGACTAGAGGAGAACATTGGCGAGCGACTGTTCGATCGGTCCACGAAGGATGCCACGCTAACCGACGCTGGGCATCTGGTGCACGACTACGCCAAGCGGCTACTGAGCCTGTCTGAAGAAGCGGAGACGGCGGTCAAGGACCTCAGAGACCTGCGGCGTGGCCGTGTCCTCGTGGGTGCGAACGAGGCCTCCGTACACGCGGTGTTGCCGCTCATCCAACAGTTTCGACTGGCTCATCCACTGATCCACATCGATGTGCGCCGACTCCCCGCCAGTCAAATCGGCACAGAAGTTGCCCAGGGTAGTCTCGACTTTGGCATCCTCACCTTCCAGCCGAGTGAGCCCCGCCTCGGTGTCATCGTACTTGGTCAGGACGAGCTCGTCATGCTTGTTCACCCGGAGCATCCGCTCGCCCAGACAAAGACTGTGACCCTGGCGGAATGCGCCAGGCAAACCGTTATCGCACACAACGACCCATCTCACATGCGCGACCGCGTACTTCGCCTTTTAAAGCAGCAACATATTCCGGCCAGAATCCTCATCTCGCTGCCCAGTCTCGAAGGCATTAAACGGGCAGTTGCGCTGCGAATGGGTGTGGCGTTGCTGCCCAGGCGATGCGCCGAACTAGAAATCAGCCGCGGGGAACTAGTGGCGCTGGCTATACCGGATATTCGACTGCAGAGACGGGTGCGCCTCGTCTATCGCAAAACCACGAAGCGCTCACACGTATCCAAAGCGTTTCTCAGCATCGTGGAAAGTCACTCTAAAGGAATCGATCGGAAAATTGACGGGCAACGAAAAGGGAGAAAAGCACCGCGTCAGATTGACCAGCCCCCTACGTAGGGAAGCCTCGCTGCAGCCGCATCCACCTCCTCATACCGCTCCAGGAGCAGGCTGGTGGTATCCCAGGCACCGGTCACTAGCGAGTCTCTCGCGTTCGGTGGCAGGGTGACCGCATGGCTGACGTCACCCACCTCACAGACACCAGTTTCCAGGTTAATCCGCAGTGCCACGTCAGGATGTGCGTCAACCTGCTCCATAAGCGCCGCCACCGTCTCGGGTGTCGCCGTCAAGCAGGGTAAGCCGATGATCAGAGCATTGCCGAAAAAAATTTCTGAAAACGATTCTCCGATCAGCGCGCAAAACCCGAACCGGCGCAACCCCTGTGGCGCATGTTCGCGCGACGATCCGCATCCAAAGTTCCGGTTCACGAGGAGAATTGACGCGCCAGCAAAGCGTGCGTCGTCAAATGGGTGCAGGGCCGCCTGCGACCGATCACCGGCCACCGACCCCCTGCGCTCGTCCTCGAACAGATGCTGCTCAAGTCCTTCAAACGTAACCGCACGCAAAAACCGTGCGGGCATGATGCGATCGGTGTCGATATCGTGACCGCGCATCGGCAACGCCGTTCCCTCGACACTGGTAATGCGCCGCGGCTCAGTCACGCGAGTCTCCGAACGTCAGCCACCTCTCCAGCCACAGCGGCCGCCGCGACCATCGCCGGACTCATCAATAATGTTCGCCCAGTCGGACTGCCCTGGCGCCCCTTAAAATTCCTGTTTGACGAGGCCGCGCACACCTGGCTACCCTCCAGCTTGTCGGAATTCATACCCAAACACATCGAACAACCCGCTTCCCGCCACTCGAATCCGGCAGTTCGAAACACCTCATCCAAGCCCTCCTGCTCAGCAGAGCGCTTGATCGAGGCTGACCCAGGCACAACTAATGCCTTAACATGAGGTGCTACGTGATGTCCGCGAACAACGCGAGCTGCCTCGCGAAGATCCGAAAGACGTGAGTTCGTACACGAGCCAATAAACGCCACGTCGACACGCAACCCCGCAATCGGCTGCCCACCTTGAAGCCCCATGAAATCAAGCGCCTCGTTGATAGCCTCACCACCGCCGTCCACATCCTGAACTGACGGAATCAGTCCATCGACCGCCACGGATTGCCCAGGATTAACGCCCCACGTCACAACCGGAACCAGCTCTTCAGCCCTAATAACAACCGCATCGTCGTACTCCGCGTCCGCATCAGAGGCGATGGACGACCACCAGGCGCACGCTCTGTCAAAGGCTTCAGCGGTAGGCGCAAACGGTCGCCCCTTCAGATACTCGAAGGTCGTCTGGTCAGGATTCACATACCCGACACGTGCACCCCCTTCGATTGACATATTGCAAATGGTCATTCGCTCGTCCATCGACATCCGCTCAATGGCGTCACCTGCGTACTCGTACGCATAGCCGACGCCACCGCTAACACCCAGCCGATGAATGATCGTCAGGACGACATCTTTCGCGTACACACCTGGCGGAAGCGTGCCGTTCACCTCAATGCGGCGTACCTTGAGCGGCTCCATCGCCAAACACTGAGACGCAAGTACGTCGCGAACCTGGGAGGTGCCAATGCCAAACGCCACTGCACCGAAAGCGCCGTGCGTGGAGGTGTGACTGTCGCCACAGGCAATCGTCATACCCGGCTGCGTCATCCCAAGCTCCGGTCCGATCACATGCACGATGCCCTGACGAGAGTCATCCAACCCGGCCAAGCGAATGCCAAACTCCTGGCAATTCCGCTCAAGTGACCCGATCATGTCCTCCGCAAGCACATCGAGAAACGGCCGCGTCCGATCGCGTGTGGGAATGATGTGGTCTACGGTTCCGAACGTGCGGTCAGGTCGTGCTACGCGCCAGTCTCGGACGCGCAACCCATCAAACGCCTGCGGCGTGGTGACTTCGTGAATCAGATGCAACCCGATGAAGAGCTGCGTTTGTCCTGTCTGGAGTGCACGAACCGTGTGTAGGTCCCACACCTTTTGGAGCAGTGTCTTTCCCATGTGAGGAACACCCATGGTAACACTGCAACCCTGTCCCGCATCCAAGCAAGCTCCGGCGCGAACGTGCGGCGCACGACCTAATCCTGCTACTCCATCGCGTACGCATGGGTGCGTCCGAACGCAAGTGCCGGACGAAGTGCTCGCCCCGTATATGACGACTCACATTCAGCGACCTGCTCCGGCGTGCCAGTCGCTACAACTCGACCACCAGCGTCGCCACCTTCGGGTCCCAGGTCGATGATGTAGTCCGCTGTTTTAATCACGTCGAGATTATGCTCGATTACAAGCAGCGTGTGTCCAGCCTCCACTAACTTTTTGAATGCCGTCAGTAACTTCGCTATGTCATCAAAATGGAGTCCGGTCGTCGGCTCGTCGAGCACGTAAAGCACTCGCTCACCACCAAAAGACGCTAGGTGCGAGGCGATCTTGATACGCTGCGCCTCTCCCCCTGACAACGTCGTGGCCGGCTGCCCGAGCCGCAGGTACCCTAAGCCGACCTCGTCGAGCACCTGCAGGCGGCGCAGAACTTTAGGCGAAGTGGAAAAAAACGACAATGCCTCCCGCACGGTCATCTTGAGGACTTCATGCACGTTCCTACCTCGGTACCGCACATCAAGCACCTCCGGCTTGAATCGCATGCCATCGCATTCATCGCACGGCACAAACACATCGGCGAGAAACTGCATCTCCACGCGTACGACACCCACGCCCTGGCAAGCCTCGCACCGCCCGCCAGAAACATTGAAAGAGAAATGACTCGGCACTAGCCCTCGGGCCCGCGCGTCCTTCGTCGACGCGAACAGCGCCCGAATCGGATCGAAGGCCTTGAGATAGGTGACCGGGTTCGAACGCGGGGTCCGTCCAATCGGAGCTTGGTCCACAAGCACAACGTTGGTTATGAACTCGGTACCCTCAAGCCCGCGAAAAAGACCGACGCGTCGATCCCAATTTTTCTTGGCTCGTCTGATCGCAGCGTACAAAACATCGTGAACTAGTGTCGACTTACCAGACCCGCTCACGCCGGTTACACAGGTGAGGACATTGAGCGGAATGTCGACATCGATGTCCTTAAGGTTGTGCTCTGTCGATCCAAAGAGTCGAATTTTCTGTCCCACTCCCCGTCGGCGCGAGGCTGGCACCGGAATCGCCAGCTCGTTGCGCAGGTACTTCGCCGTCAACGACTGCGGCTCACTCATAAGACCCCGCACATCGCCGGAGTACACCACCCGACCACCCTGCTCCCCCGCGCCGAGCCCCATGTCGACCACGTGGTCGGCGACGCGGATCATATCTTCGTCGTGCTCGACCACGACGACGGTGTTCCCCTGATTGCGAAGCTTCTGAAGAATCTCGATCAGCCGCTGGTTATCTCGTTTGTGAAGACCGATGGAAGGCTCATCCAAAACGTACAGCGTCCCCACCAACGCTGATCCGAGCGACGTAGCAAGATTGATCCGTTGGGACTCCCCGCCAGACAGCGTTGACGACAATCGATCGAGCGTCAAGTAATCGAGACCCACATCTTGCAGAAACGACAAACGGCGGCGAATTTCACGTAGGACGGTCTCTGCGACAACGGACTCCTTATCACTCAGCTTAAGACCGCCAAAAAACAGGTGTCCCTCCTGCACGGTCAGCGCAGAGACCGCGTCGATAGACTGCCCTGCCACACTGACATCTCGAGCCTCTCGCCGTAACCGGGAACCACCGCATTCTGGACACGACAGGTACCCGCGATAACGGCTCAGAAAAACGCGAACGTGAACCTTGTATTTCTTTCGTTCGAGTCCTCGGAAGAAACCGCGAATGCCCTCGTAGCCCTCCCCACCGTCGACCACGAACTGTAATTCATCCGCCGTCAACTCCTCCCACGGCACGTCGAGGCGAATCGAGGACTTACGCGCCTCCCGCTTCAGCCGCGCGAGGCACGAGCGGTAATGCGGCTTACTCCAGGGTTCAATCGCACCCTGCTCGATCGACTTGGACGAATCGGGAACCACCAAATCCATATCCAGCTCAATAATGTTGCCAAAGCCATGACAGGTCGGGCACGCACCGAACGGGTTGTTGAAAGAAAAAAGTCTGGGCTGCGGCGTTTCATAGGCCAGATCACAACTGCGACACTCAAAGCGCTCTGAGAACTCAAGCCGCTCGCCCCCTCCAACGCCAAATGCACCTACGTCCGTTTGGCCAATCTTCGGCAACAAGATCGCGAACGCTGCCCCTCCGCCCTCCTGGTATGACGTTTCGACTGAGCCGACCAGTCGATTTCGTACGTCTCCACCAATCTGCACACGATCTACTACAACAGCAAGCGTGCTACGACCAGATAGAGTGCCGGGATCAATCTCGTCGAGACTGCATGCGCGCCCGTCGACCAGCAGACGACCGAAACCCCGGCGTCGCAACGCGTTGAGCATCTCGACGATTGAATCAGCGTCCGTGCCGTACTGCAAAGCCGAACCCTTCCCCGGCTCATCACCATGCAGCTCCTCCTCGCCTTCGTCAAACTGAGAGTCTGAGGTCGCGTTTCCCTCTAAGTATTCCTCGGTCTCTGCTTTCGACTTGACAGACGGATTTGTAGTTGAAACTTTGCGCAACGAGACAATCGGTATCTCGAATCCGATAAGCAAACGCGTGCCAGCGGGGAGAACCGCCAGCCGTGTGGCGACCAGCTCGGCCGTCTCCCGCGTGACCTCCTCCCCGCACTGTCTACAGTGGGTGCGACCCACACGTGCGTACAGCAACCGCATGTAATCGTGAACCTCGGTCATCGTGCCTACCGTGGACCGTGGACTACGAATGCTGTTCTTCTGGCGGATCGCAATCGCGGGGCAGATTCCCTCGATACGGTCCACGTCAGGCTTCTCCATCCGCTCGAGGAACTGCCTAGCATAAGCCGAGAGCGACTCGACATAGCGCCGTTGCCCCTCAGCATAAATCGTGTCGAAGGCAAGCGAAGACTTTCCTGACCCGCTCACACCGGTAATGACTACCAGCTTGCCGGATGGCAAGGTGACATCGACGTTCTTCAGGTTGTGTGTACGGGCGCCGTAAACGACCAGCGGGCGGCGAACCGGGGTTCTCGCGTCAGGCACTCTGCTTCCTATTTCCTGTACACCGTAAGCGGACAATGGTACTCCTCGGTGTCCAGGCGCTTCAAGCGCCAGTCTGCTGCCGGAGGTACGATGCGTGTCAAATGGAAGGCGTCGGAGTCATCCTGGCATCGGCCGCTGGACTTGGCGCAACGCTGACCGTCGGCTATCTCCTTGTAGGCGTTATCATTGGCCCGCATACACCCGGCTTCATTCCCGATCCCGAAGTCGCCGAGGGACTGGGCGCCACAGAAACCGCCTCAGACAAAGACATGGTCGAGTAGCCGGTCTCAGAGGTTATACTCAGAGCTTTCCGGTCGGCGTATTCCGTTCAGGTCCGGTGCCTGGAAGAATCGAAAACACAGGAGGAGTATCCGATGCGTGTATTGATGACGATGGGACTTGTGATGGCCCTAACGGGAAGCGCAACGGCGCAGAGCGCAGCCGAACTGAAGGTTGGCGACATGGCGCCGGAGTTTTCACTGCAGGGCACCGACGGCAACACACACGTGCTGTCTGACTACCGCGGTGAACAGGCTGTTGTTATTGCCTGGTTTCCGCGTGCGTTCACAACGGGCTGCACTATCGAGTGCAAATCGCTAGCAGAAAACGGCGAAGAGATTAAGAAATTTGAGGTGGCCTACTTCATGGCCAGCGTTGACACGCTTGAAGACAACATCCGGTTCGCTAACGCGACATCGGTAACGCTCGGCGAGGGTGCAAACGCTCGGGTCGTCGAAAAAGAGGAAGCTGACTTCCCGATGCTCAGCGATCCGACCAAAGAAGTCGCGACGAAGTACGGGGTGCTGAACGCGCGTGGAGTCGCAAGCCGGTGGACATTCTATATCGACAAGGAAGGTCGGATTGCGGCCATCGAAAAGATGGTTCAGCCTGAAACTTCTGCTGAGGACATGGTCGCCAAACTCGCCGAAATTAACGTGGCGATGAGATAACACGGAGCATGCCCACGCCTCCGCCATCGGCGGAAGCGCGGGCACTCCGCAAGGACCTACCGGAAAAGATATCTCAAGCCGACCCAGAACTGGTAGTTCACGTCTGGGTCGCTCATGCGGTCGAATAACTGACGGTACTCCACGCTGAGAGACACCTGGTTCAACCGCTCGTCACTTGTCCACAGAGGCAGACCAAAAGTGCCGAGCCACCCCAGTGTCATGCCGTCGCTGTGCGTAAGATCCCAGAGCGTGAGGCCGGTACCAACATAAGCGCCAGGACCGAATACAAAGTCAATTTCTCCGTCTGTAAACAAGCTCGTGCGATCGCCCTGATCGATATTTGCTGCCACGCCGATCGCCGGCACGAACAAGACATGCTCGACCATCTTTAACGCCACGCCACCCTTGAGACCTACGAGGGTATCGAAGAAAGCTGGCACATCCAGCAGCGGCACAGATGGAACCGGGAGGCGCCCCAGACCAGCCGGGTCAGTGTTGTCATACTGCCGCTGCTGCTTGCCGACGAACCCAGCGAGAAACGGCCGAATGCGCAAGTCGCGCTCCTGCCCCGCCAGAAAGTCAGCCAGCTCCTGGTCGGCAGTGAGTCGTGCCTTTTTCGCCGCGGCGTAGTGCTCAGCCACCAGTTGAGCCTGCTCAGCTACGGCTGCCTGCTCCGCAAGGATTCGCGCATGTTCCGCGGCCGCTTGCTCCGCAACCAACCGAGCCTCCTCTAACTCTTCGGCTGCCACCATCCGCGCCTCACGCACGGCAATCTCCTGAGCCAATGCGGCCTGTCGAGCAGCTTCGAGACTCGGTTCGCTGCGAATGAATGCCACATTGCCGCAGATCGACGGCACGAAGAAATGATAGGTCTGATCCAGGTCATCGACCGTAAAGGCGAATCCCTCTAGTGGAGTATCTCCGTCCCAACGGAGATTTCGACTCACATCAGGTTCCTCCCTTCTGAGCGCCATCCACTGCATCACCGAACCCTGCGGAAGTGTCGCCTCGGTCACCTGACCCACCGCTAAATTGTGTTGCACCTGCTCCGTCAGGGCTGACATACCTGCTCGTTCAAGTATTGTGGCGAGATCGTCCTGAATTGCTGCGCGCCCCATGGTCCGTGCGAGGGCGGCGATATCGTTGATCGGCGCGACGAAGCGAGTCGCACCACCAAGACTCGTGACTGAAACCGGAGGTTCCTGTTGAGCAAACGCAGTGGAAGCCGCTAGAACAAGGCATATGACAGCGAGGCCACGACGGGCGACCTTGGGAGTGAAGGTACGACGATATGATGCGTGACAAATCATCTCTTTGAGCCTTTCCCTCTTATCCTACGTCGAACGCCAGCGTGAACAGCGGCCATCGGGACCCAGCGGCCGCCGCCTGAGTCTCCCGTCGGTATGCTACGATGCTTGGTCCCGCCTTGCCGGCGTAGCTCAGTTGGTAGAGCAGCTGATTCGTAATCAGCAGGTCGGTGGTTCGAGTCCACTCGCCGGCTCCATAACAACCCTTCGATTCGTCAAAGACTTAGCGGCTCTGCCGTTTCGTACTGCTGTCGTTGGCGACCAGATCATGTCGATGATATTCGACCAGCTGAAGCCGGATCGGTTATCGATAGACGGTTATCAAGGGTGCGTGGCTCGTCATCGCACTACCCTGCCACCTCCTGCCTCAACTTGACAATGCAGCGTTGAAGACACAGCGGTCACCCGAACTCACCCTCTGGACGGGACGCGACGAGATCGATGGCAACGGCCAGCAGGACAACTGGTTCGATCGGCACGTCACCGTGCAGAAATACTGGATGCCGCAAGACTCGCGCTGAGCGTCAGGCCGGGTATTGTCAAGCTAAGCGGAATCGGGCTGTCTGCCCCCCAACATGCGCGGGCCACGATGGCACTCGAGCCCATCCTCTTGTGCCTCGGGCAGCCGAGTTTTCGTTAGCTTGACAATGCCCGTGGATCTGTACAATTCGAGCAGGAGATATCCTGATAGCTTTTGATGTAGGCTGCGCCCCTACTCTTGCCGACCAGGCTGGTGTCAACCGCTGGACATTTCATCTCACGTGGATTTCAAGGAGGTTCCGATGCGTCAATTCGTGACGATGGTGCGGTGGTCGTTGGCGTTGACGGTGCTTGTAGGTGGTCTGGCGACGGTGCCCGTATCGGCGCAGGGTGCCAAGCCGCGTGTCGCGATCATGAACTTCGAGAACAACAGTACGTGGTCGTGGTGGGGAAACAACCTGGGCGCGGCCGCCGCCGCCGAATTGACCACCCAGCTCGTGCAATCCGGGCAGTTCACTGTGATCGAGCGCGCTCAGCTTGAAGTCATCCTCAGCGAGCAGGATTTCTGGGCCAGCGGTCGGATCGACGCCGCGACAGCGAGTAAGATCGGCCAGTTGCTGGGTGTTCAGTTGGTCTTTGCCGGATCGATTACCCAGTTCTCGGTCGAACGGAGGAGTATCGGTTTTCGCGGTATCGGTGGCTCCTTCTCGAACGCAGAAACCGTGCTGGATGTTCGGCTCATCAATGCCGATAGCGGTGAGATCCTCATGACCGCCGAGGGACAAGGCAACAAGCGAATGGGTGGCGGATACTTCCGTGGTGCCAGCGCCGAGCAGACCTTCGATGAGGGTGCGGCGCAGGAAGCGCTGAGGCCCGCAGTGGAAAATGTGGTCGCTGCGGTGGCGCGGCGCGCCGGTGAGTTTGCCTCGCTGCAACCGCCGATGCCCGTCAGCCAGATCGTGGGCGAACGAGAAGGCGCGTTCTACATCAATCGCGGTCAGAACGCTGGTGTTACCGTTGGACAGCAATTCGCCGTCAGCCGAGTGGTCGACGAGATCAGGGATGCCAACGGCCAGGTACTGGATCGGGTCGTCGATCAGGTCGGGCGCGTCGAGGTGACTCAAGTGCTGTCGCAGTCAGCCATCGTGAAGGTGATCGAGGGGGAGGCCGCAGTAAACGATACTGTCCAGTAGTCGCGTCGGCCGGAGAGGCTCAAGTGCGCAACGTCACACTTTTCTGGCGTTGTTGCATGAAGACCCTGCGCGCGTGGGGCGGCTTGGCCCGGTCTTCGCGGATCCGTCCACGGGGGCCACACTACATCGTGTCGCCCGCGGATTCTCAGGTAGCTATGGCCCTCACTTACATCCATAGCACGAGATCGCCTCGACAGTTCATCGCCCCAAGCTGATCAACATAATATGATTGCGTCTTTCACACGTGAGATCGTTACTATGAGCCATCGTTACTGCTCTCATCCGGTCGATTGACGCGAGGCTACGTGTGGTGGCCTTACGACATCTGAAGAAAGAGGCGTCCACATGAGTAACCAGTTCTCGGGTGGAACGAAACCGACCTTGCTCCTGGCCGCGGTCCTGTTGGCGCTACAGGCACCCGTCACTGGCCAGCAAGCATATTTCGCAACGCCTGAGCCAGGCTCGGGTCCGACGCCCATGGAACCGTACGGTGAGTCCGGGGGGTGTTCTGAGGAACCCGTCGAGTTTCACCGATGTGCTCTTACTAAGGCGAGAAGCTTCAATCCGCCGATGACGCCGCACGGCACACCGAATTTCCAGGGTTACTGGACGCGAATCGTCGCCCGGAACATGGAGAACATCGAAAAACATCCGGAAGGATTGGATGGTTCCGGTGGGAAGAGCATAATCGTCGACCCGTCGAACGGACGAGTCCCCTACCAGCCTTGGGCAGCCGAGAGAAAACGAGAGCACTTCACGACGTATGTCAACCCGGTAATGAATTGCCTTCCCGACGCGCCGCCCAAACATGCCTATAGTGCCGGAAGTCGCCAGATCGTACAAACTCCTGGATCCGTGCTGGTCCTCGGCAACTACGCACATACCTACCGCGTGATTCCCACCGATGGGCGCCCTCATCTTCCGTCCAATATCCATCTCTTTATGGGCGATTCGCGCGGCCACTGGGAGGGCAACACCCTTGTCGTCGACGTCACCAATCAACGGGACAGGACTTGGCTCGATCACATAGGTAACTTCTACAGCGATGCCGTACATGTAATCGAACGCTGGACCATGTTCGACTCAGACGTCATGCACTACCAGGCGACGATCGACGACTCTAACGTCTACACGCAACCTTGGACAATGGTCCTGGGATGGCGGCGTAATAACGAACCCGGTTACGAGATGTGGGAAAACGCGTGCTGGGAAGGTGCAAGTCAAGGCCCTCAATTCGGTGAGGGTCGTGAACCTTATCGTGGTGTTCTCCAGAACTAGCAGCTGCCCCTCGTGACTGCAGTAACCTGACTCGAGCGTCGTCATTGCTAACCATCGGCCATACTGTGCGCTGTCGGAACATTTTGCTTCTGATGCCCTCCCCTAACACGTGTAATACACGGAAGGAGTTAGCTATGCCTCGATTGTCGTTGTTCTCGGTCACCGGTGCCTTGCGACCCGCAGCCATGCTTACCGCAATTTTTCTGGTCATGACGGCTGATCCTGCCCATGCACAGACGTTGACCCAACAAAACATCTCGGTGGCGCAGGCGATGGCCGTCGTGGACACTGTCATCGAATCGTGCGGACGGCGCAATGGCGATCTGGTCACCGTGACGGTCGCGGTTGTCGATCGTGCCGGCCAGCCACGCTTGATGCTCGCCGCCGACACGGCCAATCCCCACAATCTCGACCTGGCCAGGCGTAAGGCCTATACCGCGCTCACGTTCCGGCGGACGTCCCTTGAGTGGGTGGCGCGGACAGCGGACCGCTCCACGCGAGCCGGCCAGCGCCAAATGGTTGGCGTGATTCCGTTGGGCGGTGGCGTGCCGATCATGGTCGGCGACGAGCCCATCGGTGCCGTTGGCGTGTCCGACGCCGGCGGTGGTCAGCCGGCCGACCACGCATGCGCGATGGCCGGTGTGGCCGCAATCGCCGATCAACTCCAATAGCCCAAATCACAACTGTTGCTAGGGAGCCCAGCATCGTTGGAAGCCAAGCCAGACAAGACACTTTCGCACCAGATCGGTGGGGGCTAGCTTTATGAATGAGCTCGAACGATGACCAAGCTAGCACGTCGAATCATAATCCTCGCGACTGGCACGGCGGCCCTGTGGCTTGTGCCGGTACCGGTTGCCAGCCAGGCGCTCTTTCCGCGGGACGCGCCGAAAGAGCCCGGGGCCAAGAGCTGGGCGCTCGAACGCGCGAAGCTTCCGCCTTTTGTTCCGCCGCGTACGAGCAACGGCCGGCCGGACTTGCGGGGACGCTGGGCGGGCACTCCCGGCGGCGACGATCTCGAAGAACACGACTACGTCGATATCAGCTCGCCGCCCGAGGAAAGCTTCATAGCCGATCCACCAGACGGGAAGGTCCCGTACCAGCCGTGGGCATTGATCAGGCGCGGTGAACACCGGGCGGGGCTGGCGCGCGGATGGCCCGGGCAGACAGGGGAGCGGCTGTACGCGGATCCACAAACATATTGTCTCTACGCTGTTCCGCGTGCCACCTACCGAGGCGGCTTCCAGATTCAGCAAGGACAAGGTTACGTGCTCATCACGTTTAACTTCGGTCACTACTACCGACTGATTCCAACGGACGGGCGCTCCCGCGATGTGGGTGACGGCGTCAAGCTGTGGATGGGGCGTTCTCGCGGAACTTGGGAGGGCAACACGTTGGTCGTCGACGTTCGCAATCTCAACGCTAAGAACTGGCTCGACCAAGTAGGAAATTTCTTCAGTGACAACGTGCACCTGGTCGAACGATTTACGCTCGCCGACGCCAATACAATCGACTACGAAGTCACAATTGACGATTCGACCGTATTCACGAAACCATGGACGATTCGACTTCCCTTCAGGCGCGCAGGCGCCGCGACCAGTGACCTTTACTCGAATGAAATGTGGGAACACGCCTGCCACGAAGGCAACGAATCCACCGAACAGATGCGCACTCTTGGATTCAAGTGGTTCAGCGGAGTCGTTCCACCAAACTAGAGACGCACACGTTCAGCCGACGATGTCGTATATCAGTACCGGTTTTCAGTTTGGATCAAGCGCGGTCCAAGAGCACCTAGTGATGCTTGACAGTAACTTTAGGTCACTCTATGGTTGGCGGCGGACCGGCGATTACGCCTGATAAAAAGAAGGGGGCCCAAGTGGGTACGCGCAGGTTTACGAAGTTGGCAATGACAATCGTGGCAGCGGGTGTAGTCGTTTTGGCAGTACCCGCGTCCTCCCAAATATCGGTCTACACGCCGCCACGAACGGAACACGGGCAACCTGACCTCCAGGGGATCTGGCAGGTGCTCAATACGGCTGCGTGGAACGTTGAAGACCACGGCGCGAGCCTGAACGTTCCGGCCGGTCGGGCCGTTGTAGAGGGAGGCCGAATTCCGTACCAGCCGTGGGCGCTGGAGAAAAGGGCAGAGAACTACGTGAATCGCGCAACGCTTGACCCTGAAAGTAAGTGCCTGCTCTCAGGCGTGCCACGCATCACCTACATGCCCTATCCGTTTCAAATCGTGCAGCAGGCAGACAAAGTCAATATCCTCTACGAATATAACCACTCGCTCCGCCATATCTATATGAACGAGAATCCTCACCCTGAGGGGCCGATCAACTGGTGGATGGGAGACTCGCGCGGGAGCTGGGACGGCGACACACTGGTCGTGGATGTCGTGCATTTTACCGACCAGACATGGTTCGACCGAGCAGGAAACTTCCACAGCGAAACGCTGCACGTCATCGAACGTTACACACCAACAAGTCCCGATCACCTGCTGTACAAAGTCACGATCGAAGATCCCGCAGTATTCACGCGACCATGGACGATGAGTATGACGTTGTACCGGCGCATGGAACCAAGTCCAGAACTACTGGAGTACGAGTGCTACGCGTACATGCTGGAAGAAAACTGGCCGAACTAGGCTCGTGGCGGCCCAGCGACCTCGCGAAGCAACGACATTCGTGCAACGCCACACCCGCAGCGAGCGGTTAGTGACCTGCCTGGGTAGCGGTTGATTGGGTCTGACTAGCCTATCTGGCCCCGCCACCCGAGTTGTCGACACCCAAGAAGAAATCCCGGCCATCCGTAAGCGTCACGGTCTGACCATTCGCCTTCGGCGCACCGCTCTTGGCCGCATAGCCCTCCACCAGAATCTCGAGACCAATCGGGAAGTCCGTTTGCCGGAGTCCGCGCCGAAGCAGCGCGTTCGGACCACCTGCCTCAATCGCCCAGTTGACGACCGTACCGTCAGCCTCAGTCACATCAATATAGAGCCAGCCGTGCGGATTGACCCACTCCATCTTCGTGAGAACACCCTGTAGTGCGACTGGTTTTTCGATATCGAATTCCGCCGCAAACGAATGATGTGCTAAGACCGTCACAGGTGCCAACAGAAGTCCACCTACAAGAATTACCAGTAGTTTTACTTTCATGATCTCTACTCCCTCCTCGATTCGTACGATAGCATGCGGCCGTATAGGCCACTCAGAATATGAAAGCTGGCGGCGAACACGTTACGCACGTTGCCCAAGGGAGCAGACATGATACATGAAGCACGGCGAGTGTTCCGTGGCGCCACGGCATTCGCCGTCGTGTGCCTACTCAGCTCAGCGCTGGCCGCTGGCCAAGCCGCTTCTCCACAGGCTCCGCAGACAGATCCGCCGATGGCGGAGGACGTTTTCACTAGCGTCGCTCTACTCAGGGACATTCCTGTAGATACTTTCTTTGAAACGATGGGCATGTTCGCTGCCGCCATGGGCAATGACTGCACGTTTTGCCATTCTTCGGATGCCTACTTTGATGCAGAGGCTTTCGCCATTCCAACGCCAAGGATCATGCGAGCACGCCAGATGATCGTGATGATGAACACGATCAACGAAACGTATTTCGCAGGCGAGTCAAGGGTCACTTGTTTTACCTGCCACGGCGGAAACTCAACCCCCGGAGAGGAACCAGAGCTCGCCCTCCAGTACGGTCCGCCCACGGAAAACCCCAACGCCAGAGATTTTGCTGTCGATCCACGAGTGTCCGCCGATCAAGTGTTCGACAGGTATCTTGAGGCAATCGGCGGGACAGAGCAGCTAGCCCAGATCTCCAACTTTTCCGCCACCGGAATCTATTCCGGCTTTGATACCGCATTCGCGGAAGTTCCTGTAGAGATCTTCGCCAATTCTCCGGATCAGAGCGCTATGATCGTGCACCAGTTCAACGGGAACAGCGTCAGAACCTACGACGGTAGCGGGGGCTGGATGGCGGGGCCGGACACACCGGTGCCGCTACTGACCTTGACCGGCGGAAATCTACGTCGTGCAAGACTCCAAGCACTTCTATCTTTTCCGACTGGCATCCGGGACGCCTTCAGCCAATGGCGAGTTGGCCGCACGGCTATCGAAGCTCGCGAGGTACGAGTCGTCCAGGGCAGCAACGGCGACCAAGCCCTCGTGAATTTGTTCTTCGACGAAGCCGGACTTATGGTGCGTATGGTGTCCTGGACCGAAACGCCGGCTGGCCTCGTCCCGACGCAGGTTGACTACGCTGATTATCGGGAGGTTTCCGGGATAAAGATGCCGTTTCGCTGGACCGTAACCCAGACCTACATGCAGATGACCGTTGCGCTCAACGAAATGAGGCTGAATGTCGAGATCGATCCAACCACGTTTGACCAACCAACACCATCCGCGGCATTGGCACCTTGAAGCGAGAACCGATAGATTGCACAGGAGGTGACGCGATAGGTCTGCTACTATCGCGATCCACGTTCCCTATGACCTCTGTTGTAACGATATTCTTGAGCCGCCTGTCGGACGGCAGCTCAGAACGGAAGGATGCGATGCGACACCGACTAGCCCGTACACTAATTGCCGTTGCGATCCTACTTGCCGCGTCGGGCCCGAGCGAGGCTCAGGTATCTAACCTGCCACGTACACCCGACGGAAGGCCTGATTTGCAAGGCATATGGCAAGCCCTTAGCCCCGCCGCGTGGGACATTCAGGACCATCGTGCCCAGCTGGGAGTGCCCCCTGGCCAAGGAGTGGTAGACGGCAATGACATTCCCTACCAACCCTGGGCGTTGGCCAAGAAGCAGGAAAACCTTGCGAACCGACTGGCCGCTGACCCGATTACGAAAGGGTACATGCCTGGCGTACCCAGAATCATGTACATGCCGTTTCCATTCCAGCTTGTGCAAACGGCCGATTACGTGGCCATGATCTTCGAGTACGCACACGGAATTCGCACCGTACACACCAATGGCACTCCGCACCCACGAGGACCCATCAACTGGTGGCTTGGCGACTCTCGGGGTCACTGGGACGGAGATACGCTCGTCGTCGATGTCGTGCATTTCACAGATCAAACGTGGTTCGACCAGACAGGAAATTTCCACAGTGACGCGTTACATCTCGTCGAACGCTACACGCTGACGGGGCCAGACCATATCAACTACGAAGTCACGGTCGAAGACCCTACAGTATTCACCAGGCCCTGGAAGATGAGGTTGCCGCTCTACCGTCGTAAAGAATCGAACGTACAGCTGCTGGATTACGAGCCCGCATTTCTAATGCAAGAAGAAGCAGCTAAACAGGACCGCGAAAATTGATCACCCTTCCTACACGGAGGCATCACGTGAACAGTACTTATTTACGTTCAATTCTGACTCTCACGATCGCGTTGGCAGTGCCGTATGCAGCGAGCGCCGGACAGGCTGACGACCTATCGACAAGTCCAACGCGACCCCAGGTTCGGGCGCAGGAGTCTCTTGGCGGTTGCCCTGGCGATTCCGGTGCCGCCGCATTTCACGAATGTGCGCTTGAAAAAGCGGAGACGTTCGAGCCACCTCGCACACCGGACGGTCGACCTGATCTACAGGGATACTGGAACAACCGACTGGCCCAGGCATTTTCCGTCGAGGGCGTCTCCGGATCCGAGCCGCTTGTGAATGACGATGTGATGCCGTGGACGATCTCCCCCCCCATGGTTATTGACTCGTCGGACGGAAAAATCCCGTATCAACCGTGGGCCGCCGCCATCGGCCGACTCGGTGTCAACTACGAGCAGTACATCGACCCGCGTACGCAATGTGGGCCTGGAGGGGTGCCTCGTCTTGCACTGCAAGACGTGAACCAGATACTCCAGCCGTGGGGTGACAACACTGTGGTTTGGCTTTTTGAGGACCACCACGTCAATAGAGTGATTACGATGGACGATGGTCCCGCCCTCGGTGAAAACATCAAGCTGTGGAACGGGTACTCGCGTGGCCACTGGGAAGGCAACACTCTAGTGATCGAGGTCGACAATCTCAATGGGTACACCTGGCTTGACGATTCCGGAAACTTTTATACCGACGCCGCGCATCTGGTCGAGCGCTTGACCTTAATCGATGCAAACACGATCCACTACGAAGTTACAGTCGAGGACCCGAACGTGTTCACCAGACCATGGAAGCTGGCGTGGGCTCTCGTGAAGGAAACACAACCTGGATTCGAACTCCTTGAAGAGGCGTGCTGGGAAGGAGAACGCGATCTGCCACGAATTCTTGAAGCGGGCTACAAGTACTACTTTGGCGAAAGCTGGCAAGGGCGCTGAACGACACACCGATCCGCGCCGCTATGCGGATTAGATCTCAACGGGAAGCTCTCGAACCAAGCCCTACTTACGGCTAGACACCACCCTAGGGAGCGGCTGCACCGAGGAAGAAGTTCGTTCCATCCTCGAGATTAACGCTCTCTCCGCTGGCCGTTGGTGTGCCATTTCTGGCGCGGTAGCCTTCGACCAGCAATTTGGTGCCAAGCGGGAAATCGGTCTGCCGAAGACCGCGCCGCATGAGCGCATTAGGACCGGCAACTTCGATCGCCCAGTTGACAATGCTGCCATCCGGTTCTGTTACATCGATGTACAGCCACGCATGAGGATTGACCCACTCCATCATGGTAAGTGTGCCACTCAAGGCTACCGGCTGGCTAGAATCGAATTCTGCAGCGAACGAATGGTGAGCCACCGCCGACACCTCCCACAACAGCGCCAGCCCTGCAACGACAAGTAATAGCCTCTTCATTGACTACCTCCAATATTCCTATGCACGGAGACGCTACCACCAACACCCGGCAGCGTCAAAGCTCGAATCCTTTCGCACCGCGGCGGAACTGGCAGTGTCAGGCAATTCGAAACTAAATCTCATCCCAAGGAATGGGCTTCGCCACGTCGATCGTAGGCAGCCGCCCCTGAACCACTTCCGGGTACTTCTGTGCGGCTCCTGTATTGAACACCACCACTTTCTCCTGGCGACCAATGCCACCGGATTCGAGCAGCTGCTCAAGTACGCCAAGACACACGGCAGTCTCCGGGCAAATGGCGATCCCATCAGAAGAAGCCGCCAGACCCATCCAATGGGAGATACCCTCTTCAGGAGCAGCCATGGCCACGCCACCGCTCTCGCGAATCGCGTCGATGATCATGAAATCGCCCACGGCAGAAGGAACGCGTATCCCACTAGCGACCGTAAATGCATTGTCGAAACGTTCGGCGAACCGACTCCCTTGCTGAAAAGCCGTCACAATTGGTGCGCATCCAGTGCTCTGACACGCAATCATTCGGGGTTTACGGGACGAATTCAACCAACCTATTTGCTCCAGTTCACCGAAAGCCTTCCACATACCGATCAAGCCTGTGCCCCCGCCCGTGGGATACAAAATGACATCTGGAAGCTCCCACCCCAACTGTTCCGCCAGCTCGAGACCCATGGTCTTCTTGCCCTCGATCCGATACGGTTCCTTCAGTGTGGAAAGATTGAACCATCCCTTTTTCTTCTCTCCGTCGGCAACGATCGCTCCGCAATCGTCGATCAGGCCATTGACACTGTAGGTCCTCGCTCCGGCGATATGGCACTCCTTCTTATTAATCACTGGCGTATCCTCGGGCATGAACACCCACGAGAGCATCCCCGCTCGGGCGGCATAGCTGGCCATAGCACCTCCGGCGTTGCCTGCCGTCGGTACCGCCAATTTCTTCAGGCCGAACTGGTTGGCCATCGTCACGGCGAGCGCCATGCCTCGTGCCTTGAAGCTGCCAGTTGGAAGTCGACTCTCGTCCTTGATGAGCAGTTCCGACATGCCGAAATGCGCGGCAAGTCCTCTAGCCCTCAGGATGGGGGTCGAGGTTTCACCGAGAGACACGATGTGCACGGGGTCTGCTACCGGAAGGAGCTCCAGAAACCGCCAGATCGTAGATGCGCGACCGACAAGATCCTGCTTATGCAGACGCTGCTTGATAGCATCTAGATCATAGCGAACCCACAACGGCTTTCCGCACGCGGTACATAGGTTGTGAACCTCGCCTGCAGCATAGCGGTCACCGCAATTGGCGCATTCCAGATGAGTCACAAACGGCATGGGTCAGTGTAATCCGACGTTCAGGCGACACCGAAATCCGGCCAGTAAATCGCAAGCAAGCAACCAACGGTCATCACGGTTACCCACAGGAGGCCGGTCAGGATCAGTCCCTTCCGGAACATCGTCTGTACGTTCACGCCGTATCCTGCTGCGATCGCGGATCCTCCAGATGCGGACGGCAGCATGAGGCCAAAGTTTCCTGCCACTGCAACGATGTAAACGAATGGAACTGGATTCATACCTAAAGACTGAAAAGTCGTGATAGTAATCGGAACGGTCACAGCGATCGCCGCGGTATTACTTGTCATCTGGGTAAGCACGATAGTGAGAAGGGAGAAAGCAGCTACCGCGCCGAAGCCTCCCCCGCTCGCCGCCGGAACAAGGCGAGTGGCCATCCACGTAGCAGCTCCCGTATCAACGAGCATCGTTCCCAACGCAGCGCCCCCTGCGAATAGGTACAACAGGCCCCAGATCATGTGCTTCTGGGCGTAATCCCATCGAAGGAGAGGCTCTTGTTCGTGACGAATCACAAAGGCCATAAGTCCAAGGGTCAAAAAGCCAAAAGCCGGGTGGAACTGGGGAAGCCAGGCAGCGTAGAACTCCCTCGCGAAGGCTAAGAGGATCGCCGTCCCGAAGAGTGCAAGACCCCACCGCTCGGGCACGCTCATCCGACCCAGTTTGCCGAGTTCGCCCACAAGATAAGAACGGCCCACCTCGCGATCTGCGACTTCCGGCCGAAAGGCCTTCCGAATGAAGAGGAGTGCAACCACCATCACAATGACTGTGAGCGGCAGAAGTCGGGTGACCCACGTCCAAAACAGAAACTCTTCTCCTGTCACAGACTCTTCGAGAAAGCCGACCGTCAACAAATTCGGCGCACCTCCAAGCGGTGTCGCAGCTCCCCCGACGCTTGTTCCCCACGCGACCGCAAGTCCAAGCGCCGTTCCGAAACGGCTTGATCCGAGGTCCTTGATACCAATGAACGCCAACATGGCCACGACGATTGGCATCATCGCCGCCGCTACGACAGTGTTGGGAAGAATCGTGCTGAGCCCCATTGCGATGCAAAACCAAGCCACGATCTGATGGTTGCGATTGACCCCGAGCAGGAGCAGCGACGCGAGCGCGATACGGCGATCGAGACCCCAACGGGTCCAGAGAGTGGCAAGAATATTTGCGCCGAGTAGTAAAATCACCAGCAAGCTCGTATAGATCGGAAGAAGCTCGCGTACCGGGACGACCTGAAACACAGCCGCGACCACCAGCGGAAGCAAGCCCGTCACAGCGAAGTGCACGGGCTGCGTGATCCACCACCAGGCCATCCACAACAACAGGCCAAACGCACCCCGTGCGGCCAGCTCAAGAGACTCGGCCGGAACGACATGCATTAATGCAAAAAGCAGGGGCCCCATTACGAGGTTGCGGATTGTGTTACTTCCGTCGCTGGTCATTGCATAGTCTCGATCGTCACGGAACCACTTTACTCGCCTAGTCGGTCACCTTACAGGTAACTGTGAAGCATCCTGAACAAAAAGGGCTAGACAGAATGCCGAACCCAGGTCCAAAACACCACCAAGGCGCGTGCTATCATCCGACCAAAATGCTACCTCTAGACGAGATTTTTGTTGTGGACCTCTCCCGCATTCTGTCGGGCCCACTGTGCACCATGCTCATGGGTGACATGGGGGCTCGGGTCGTCAAGGTTGAACCGCCTCCATATGGAGACGATAGCCGCCGGTGGGGCCCACCTTTTGTCGACGACGTCAGCACTTACTTTTTGGCCGCCAACCGTAACAAGCAGAGCCTCGGACTGAATCTCAAGACACCAGAAGGAAAAGCTCTTCTATGGAAGCTCATTGAACGTGCCGATGTCCTTGTCGAAAATTTTCGACCCGGCGTTCTCGAGCGACTGGGATTCGGCTACAAGGATGTTCGGCACCGTAATGAGCGCATCATTTGCTGCTCGATATCGGGCTTTGGCCAGACTGGTCCATACCGGTTTCGCTCCGGTTACGATGTGGTAGCACAGGGCGAATCGGGCTTGATGGATTTGACCGGCTACCCAGACGCCCCCCCCGCAAAAATGGGTTCGTCACTGGCTGACATCGTCGCGGGCCTCTACGCGTTCCACGGGATCCTTTTAGCGCTGCTGACGCGGCACCGCACGGGAAAAGGTCAGACGATTGATATAAGCCTACTTGACGGAATGGTCTCAACGCTGACGTACCAGGCAATGAGCTATTTCGCGACAGGTCAGTCACCTCGGCGCGCTGGCACCAAGCACCCGTCGATCGTGCCATACGAGTCGTTTCGCACCAAAGACGGCTACGTCAACATCGGCGCCACCAACGAAAAGCAATGGGTGAATCTGTGCATAGCTCTTGGGTTCCCCACACTGGCGTCCGATATCCGCTTTTCGACGCCGGCAGACCGACTGGCACACTATGACGAGCTACGACCCTTGATCGACGACGTGGTGTCGAAAATGACACGAGACGAGGCAATGCAACGGCTAATAGAGTTCGATATCGCGGTCGGACCTGTCAATACCGTGGCCGACATTCTAGCGGACCCACAGATCCACGCCCGTGAAATGGTCGAGGAATTAACGCACCCTGAGTACGGGCCTTTCAAATTCCTCGGAATTCCGATAAAAATGTCGGACACGCCAGGAATACTCCGAACGGCCCCGCCTCGATTCGGAGAACACAACCGAACCATCCTGCTTGATCTTGGCCTCACCGACTCTGCCATCGATGCTCTGACGACCGCGAAGGTCATCCACGCAGCCGCCACATCGGCATCGATCGTCACGAACGCATAGCCCATGGAGCACTCTGCCAGAGCTCTTGTCTAGCCCCGCTCTCGACCCACCATCGCATGAGTAGTCGTAACACAGGGTGGTTGCTCGATATACGCCCCGCCTGAAGTGTTTAACTGCCTGATAATGGGATCCATTTCAAATGGTTCCACCAGGATTTCTGGATCATAGACAGTCGCCTGATAGTGGAGTGTGTTGCCTTTGCGACGAAGCCGCTCCTCCACACGCATGTTCGCGGTGTGAAACCAACCGGGCCATCCCAACCATGTCTCCTCGTTGAAGCCCACGACATCGATGACCAGGGTGTCCCCCTCCCAGCGACCAATCGAATCACCCATGAAAGTTTGATCGAGAGACGCGATCGGGTCGTGCGGACGCCCGTCGATCGGAATCACACGGAAGACATTGCCTGCGTTGTACATGAGAATTATTTCGTCAGCTGTCGCGGATGTAACGGTCGAGGAAACCCTCGCCCTTTCCGCGTACGTGGCGTCTAGAACACCGTAGCCGCAGCTGATGAGGAAAGACTTTTTTGAAAACTGAGTATCAGAATATAGAGATTAGGAAATTACCCGGTCACTCGCCCTGGATAAGTGGCTTTCCCATGCCTGTGGAGGTAGCGCCAGAAGCCGGGCTCCAAAGAGCCACTTCGTCACACTTGTGAGCAAGTTCGAAGTCCTTAGCAGTCACTCCCCCGGCACTGTGAGTCGACCAGGTGACAATCACGCGCCCCCACGACACCATTAGATCCGGATGATGGTTCGCCAGCTCGGCGCAGAGACCAATTGCATTCACCAGCATTAGAGTGACTGGCCATCCCGACGTTTCGTAGTCTCGCCGAATAGATCCATCCACGTACTTCCAGCCCGGCAGTCGCTGCAATCGTTCCTCGATCTCTGCGGGCGAATATGTGTACTCCTTGTCCGGCATGCTTGTCTCTCTGTAAGTGCGAAGCCGTAGCACTCAGCGCTACGGCTTCGGCTGTGGCACGATCCGCAAATACGGCCGTGGCGCCTTCCACCCCTGCGGATAGGTCTTTCTTGCATCCTCATCAGAAACCGCCGGGAGGATGATGACGTCCTCCCCTTGCTTCCAGTTCACCGGCGTCGCTACTTTGTTCTTGGCCGTCAGTTGCATGGAGTCGATTACGCGGAGTACCTCGTCGAAGTTTCGACCCGTACTCATCGGATAGGCAATGATGAGCTTGATCTTCTTATCAGGACCTATGACGAACACATTACGCACAGTCTGATTGTCCGCAGCTGTCCGACCGTCACAGCTACCTTCGAGGTCTGCAGGCAGCATCCCAAATTTTTTTGAGATCTCCAATTTGGTGTCGCCAATCATCGGATAATTCGGCTCGTGCCCTTGAGTCTCCTTGATGTCGATCGCCCAGCGTTTGTGATTGTCTACCGGGTCAACGCTCAAGCCGATGACTTTCGTGTTGCGTTTGTCGAACTCGGGCTTGAGCCCCGCCATGTACCCTAGTTCGGTTGTGCAGACCGGCGTGAAGTCCTTCGGGTGCGAGAACAGCACCGCCCATCCATCACCGATCCACTCATGAAAATTTATCGGACCATGCGTTGTATCAGCCTCGAAGTCTGGTGCAAGGTCGCCAAGTCGAAGACTCATCGAAAAACCCTCCTATGCAGTAGCGCGTGACTCCCAGCGCTCCCCTTTCACGTTATCCACAAGATCTGTGAGAAACGCGTTCCTGTCATCCACTGAAATCATCTTCGGAGAGACTGGTTCATCGGCGAGCACAAATGCAACAATAATAACAACGTCTTTCTCGTGAAACTTGTGGGCCGCTGCGCCGTTAATGATGATGTCTCCAGCGCCCGCCAAACCCGGCAGGGCGTAGGTCTCGACGCGCTCGCCGTTAGTGACATTCCACACGGAGACCTTCTCTCCTGAGAATATATCTGTTCTCCGCATTAAATCTTCATCGATCACGATACTACCTACATAGTTCAAATCCGTGGTCGTAACCGTCGCACGATGAATCTTCGACTTACACATGAAACGCAGCTGCATAACCCTCCAAGACTTATCAGTATAGTAGGCTCTGCTCACAGCGACCATGCTCGGCGCTCACTCGCGCCAACGCGGAGGCATGTATTCAGAACCTGAATCGAAGTCCGACAGTGGGCAGGCGAGGAATAGACTGGTCGCGCTTCTCGACGATGCGGGGTCGGTCAGAATTAGGGTCGAACTCCAGTCGAGGCTCGAATGCACCGGCATTCTTACGATTCATCACGTTAATAACTTCAGCGTACATTTCCCAGCGCCCTGCGACGCCGAGAGGTCGCCACGTAGCTCTCATGTCCACACGCGCAAAAACTGGCAACCTCCCCCGATTTAGGTTGGCCACCGAGCCAAAGTCCACCGCGTATACCAAGCGACCATCGATGTCAAAACCTGGCACAACTTCGTCAGTGATACCATCTCCATCCGCATCGGACGTGTCTTCTGCGCCGGCCACCATGAGCCCAACTGGTGCCGTACGCGGAAAGCCTGACGCAACACGAACCGTCGATGCCAGCTCCCAACGCGACGTAAAACGGTAGGACATAACCGTCGCAAACGCATGCCGCCGATCGTACTCAAAGGCGTAACGTCGACCGTACGCGTCGCGTTCGGCTCTACCCCACGTATAGCTGGCCCAGCCACTCAGCCGCGCGTCGGCTGGCACGTCCGTACGCGACACGAATAGATCAAATCCGTACGCACGTCCTCGTCCATCGTTCCCAGGAAATGTCGTAATAATTGGTTCGACAGGCACACTTGACGCCAACACCGCTGGAAAATCGTATCGTCTAACACGCGCCAGTCGCTCGGACTCTGACTCCAATCGCCCGATCAATAAATCCGTAAAGTTCTTGCGATAGCCCTCGACGCGTACAGACACTCCCCCGCCAAGGTCCCGCTCTAGGCTCAACGATGCCTGAACCGAACGCTCGCTTCGGAGCCCGCCGATAGATGCGTCTGAAAAATCCAACACGAAGTCGCTCTGGGAAACTTTCTCGTATCCTGGACTCTGCGTATATCTACCAACCGCACCTCTCAGACGCGTCAACTGGCCGAGACTCAGCGAGGCAGAAACTCTCGGCGAAAACAGAGTCTCATCGATGATGCCAGCACGATCCAAACGAAGGCCCGTCTGAATGGACGCATACGAGCTAATTTGCCATGTGTCCTGCAGCCATGCCCCACCACGCGTAGACCGACGAAATGCGCTGAGCAGGTCTGGAAGGCCTGCACCACCTCGCACGCTCGATCCATTTGCCGCCACAGGATTCCGATCGCCGGACACCTCAAATCGAAGCCCCGTCGAGAGTCGATGTGCCTCCACGCCAGCCTCAAGCGCATGTGTGCCGATCCCGAGTTCGGTGCTATGCCGCACAGACCAGTCCTTAACGGTGAGTGCCCATTCGAACGCTACATTGGCAATGTCAAAAGTGTCCTTTGGCGAATTGGATCGACGACTCGTATTCTCGAATAAGGCATTCACACCGAACGTGGAACGTGTGTCGGAGTAAGCCACCACCGTCTGCGTCTGCGCCCGTGTGCCCACCGTCGCATCGAACCGAACCCAGGCTAGGTCGTTCTCCGTATCATCCTGGAAGGTTCCGCGCGCCGCATCCTCATCGATTTCAATGGCCGCCGCCTGCCGACTACGTAAACCGAAAACTGTGACCTTTTGACCACCGTCTGGTTCCCACACAGCCTTCGCCTGTACATCGGCGAACCCTGGAAACTGCTGGTTCGTGAATCGTTCAGCAACCAGATCGTAGTAAGTGCGACGACCAGTCACGAGCCACGAACCAGTGGCCGTGCCAGGTAGCCCGCCCTCAAACACAACGTTGGCATCGGAAATGCTCAGCGACGCTGACCCGGACACGAGCCGGTCACGTTGCCCGTCTCGATTCTCGACGATCAGTAGTGATGAGAGACGATCGCCGTACTCGACACTGAAGCCGCCAGTGGCCAGGTCAAAACGCTGGATCGTTTCTGGATTAAACGCGCTCGTTAGACCGAAGAGACGATAGGGGTCGTGAATCTCTACCCCATCCATTACCGTGAGATTCTGATCAGGAGACCCACCACGAACAGCCAGACGACTCCCAAACTCCTCAGTAGCGCTCACACCAGGCAATGTCTGTAGCGTGCGATAAACATTGTCGAGCGCACCAGGTGTGCGCAGCACCTGTGCAGGCACGACGACCTCTGTCACTGGGGTCGCCTCCAACCCAGACGCCACGACGACCACCGACGTGACATACGCTAAGTCTGGCGCGAGTGACAGTTCCACTCCCACGACACCCGCAACCCCAACATCCAGTGTTGTCACCAACGGGAAGTAGCCGATGGCCGAAACCTCTACAGCAACGGAGCCAGGCATCACCCGCAACGCAAATGCTCCGTCACCGTCCGTGATTGTGCGTATGTCACCCGGCGGCGCACCCTGGGACAGAGTCGCGCCTGCGATGGGCGCACCAGTCTGAGCATCAAGGACCCGTCCCTCCAGACTGGTGGACGGACTAGGTGGCACGGCCACCTGTGCCGTCGCGGGTACGAGCGACAGCACTACTGCCGCGATCAGCCGCAACAGAATGCGCAAAGGGGTCACGGCAGGTTACAACTCATATGTATCGGATCAAGCGATATGTAATCGGGTCAAGCACACGACTGCTGTAAGTGCCCCCAAAGATAGTCACAACAAAAGCAATGCCGACAGACCGAACAAGAAACAGAAACGCCCCGATGACAACTAGACCAAATAGTGCCTATTTTTCTACACAGTGCCTAAAAAAAGTCGTCGGCTGGCCGATCGCCCTTAAGGCGAAGGAGACGCTACTCGACTCAAGCCTTACGTGCCTCGACCGTCGTACGGTCCGCACGAGCCGCTAAGCGACCGTATTTCAGATACAACGTCGGAACGACGAACATGTTCAGCAGCGTGGAGGTCGTCAGGCCGCACAGAATGACGATGGCCATCGGCGTCTGAATTTCGCTCCCCGCCTCGCCGCCGCGCAGCGCCAGCGGCATCAGCGCCATGGCGGAGGCCAGGGCGGTCATCAGGATGGGAACTAGCCGCTCGTGCGCCGCCCGCTCCACCGCGTCGCGCAGTTTCGTCACGCCCTCCACCCGCACCAGGTAATGGATGTGCGTGACCAGCATGATGCCGTTACGGGTCGCGATGCCGAAGAGCGTGATGAACCCGATGATCGAGGCCACGCTCAGGATGCCGCCTGCCAGGAAGACACCAGCCACTCCGCCGATAAGAGCCAGCGGCAGGTTGAGCATCACAAGGAGCGCATCGCGGGCGCGTCCGAATGCCAGCACCAGCAGCATGAACAGGCCGACAACGGCCGCGGCGCCCAGCACCAGCAGCGTTTCGGTGGCGCTCTCCTGGCTCTCGAACTGGCCGCCATACTCCACGCGGTATCCGTCAGGCATCGGCACCTGCGCGGCCACGGCAGCCTGGATGTCCTCCACGACGCTGCCGAGATCGCGGCCCGAGACATTGGACGACACGACGATCCGGCGTTGTACGTCCTCACGGAGAATCATGTTCGCGCCCATCTCCCGGCGCACGTCGGCCAGCACGCGAAGAGGCACCGCCTGACCCGAGGGGGTGTCCACCGGCAAGTCGGCAATCCGTTCGAAATCAACGGCGGAGGCAGCGTCGAGCTTCACAACAAGATCGAACGCGGTCGCTCGATCGAAGATGCGCCCGACCGTCGTGCCGGCAAAGCTCGTCTCGATCGCCTCGGCGACGTCCTTCACCCGCAACCCGTAGCGCG